>Ga0326728_10007986_pt1 | contig 26648 bp, 14 predicted proteins | sample MB3enrmetagenome_FD_207602 | JGI IMG/M metagenome (GOLD analysis project Ga0326728, IMG submission 207602) | Lab enriched peat soil microbial communities from McLean, Ithaca, NY, United States - MB31MN | ecosystem: Environmental > Terrestrial > Soil > Wetlands > Peat | place: USA: New York...
GAGTTGCCCCGTGGCCCTCGCGGTGCTCCTTGGTCGTGGTTTCGAGCGATGTGCTGTACATCCACTTCTGCACCATCTTCCCTTCCAGGTCCGTGTTGGCGTAACGCAGGGCAAGCATGTAACGCGGGCCACCTACCCCACCACAGATATCGGTGTTCATGGTGAAGTCGCCAAAATTCTGCTCTGCCGGACTGGCATTTCCATTCCAATGCGTGTCACCGTCGAAGGTCTGTTCCGGTTTGTAGGTGAACCACATTTCCAACTGGACCCGACATGGCTGCGCATAAGTGAAGCGCTTGAGCGCGGCCGCCGAGTGGAACGGTTTCGGCCGGGTTGCCAACTTGAGCGAGTAAGTACCATTCAAGGATCCGTGGGTGCCCACATCAAAGAACGTGCAACTGCTCAATTGCGGCGGGCGCATATCGTTGAACCCCGGTCGAAGATCGTCGAGGTTGCCATTGTGGTTCGCTTGTAGCTCCACCCACCCATTGATGCCGTCGTCAAAATCGTCATAAAAGAGGATTCGGCGCAGCGGCCGGAAGCGGGAGAGTTCGGGATTGGCAAGGATGAGTGCCGATGCATCAAGCATTACAGGCTGCCCCGCAGGCTGCCCCATCGCTGTCTGGGGGACTTGCGAAGCGGAAGCCAACCCGCCCAGTCCCAAGGTGAAAAACCTTCGATTCATATATGATCCATGCCTCCCAGTGAATTCTGAAGCCGTCGCCACAACCATTCGTTTAAGTAGACCTGATATCCGATTCCCGATGAGGAGGAGATCCTCACCCCTGCACTCAAAGTTCCATCCATTGTGCGGCTCACGATCAGTGTTGGCAGTTCCACCCAGTGATACGTTGAATCCCAGATCGGGGATTTCCCTTGGAAAGGGACCGCATGAATGGTTTCTTTCCAGTTAGTTTTTCCCATCCACCCCAAATCTGATCCACTCCGCCTCGGCCGGCAGCCCGAGCTTGACCATCCAGCGGCGGTAATCCTCCAGGCGAATAGGAGGGATTGCCTCCAGGTAATGGTTCTTGAACTTGCTGCCATCTGACAGTTGCCAGTCGATGAGCCACATTTCCGGTGTGCTTGCCTGGGGAATTTGGCTGATTAACGCTTTGCCGTTGGCGCCAACCTGGAAGTCAGAGTCCAGGATCTGCCGGTCCGTGTCCGCATCGCGAATGGTCACATGTCCCGCCACCGGTTGCAGAGTATCGTTAACCACATAGACGGGATGTTTACCGTCCACCGCTTCTCCGCAGATCGCCACCACGTTGACCTGCACCTGTTTAATATAGGCGTAGGCGAGTTTCTTGCGATTGTAGTAATCCACCACGGCGTCGGATAGGATGGGCCAACCATCGCGCAGGTTCCACCAAATGATGCCGGTGCGTTGCCCCTTGCCCTGCCGCCAGAACTCGATGAAGAATTTCAGTGCTTCCGCCTGGGTGATCTGCGACGCGGCAATGAAATCGTCCAAGTCCCGCGGGGCGGTTCCGAACAAGTACTTCAACTGATTGACCATCAGGTCATTCCGCCCATCGGTTTCTTTGGAGCGGGGATGCCAGCGGACGGACTTGGTCAGCCACTCGTCGTTCCACTGCCAGTCCTTGACCCAGGGATAGACGTACTCAGGGTCAAGCATCTGCTCCAGGGTACGCCGGCTCGGGCATCCGTGGTAGCCAATTTCACTCACAAAGTGGGCATTCACTTTGGTATAATATTCTCCCTTGTAATATCCTCTCGGTCCCCAAAGATGGACTTCCGGCATCATATCCATCCGGTTCCCGAGCCGAATCAGCTCCGGGCTGCGATAGGGCGAACTGGGCAGATAGGCGCGTAGCGGATCATATTGCTGCACCACTTGGGGGAATACCTGGCGGCTGATGAGGTCGGTGTTGGGATCGGCGCCGAACCCGGACCAGGAGACAGAGTCATCAATTTCGTTTCCGCCTGTCCACAGCGCGATGCTGGGATGATTGCGGATACGGCTCACCACCACCTCCGCCTCGTGCCGCATCTGGGCTTGAAATTCCGGCGTTTGCGGATACCGGGCGTTACCCAAGGCAAACTCCTGCCATACCATGACGCCATTCTCATCGCACAGGTCAAGCAGGTCATGGTCGGAATAAACATTGCCGCCATAGCAGCGGATCAGGTTGCAGTTGAGATCCACCAGCATGTCGACGGTGGGCCGCAGGAATTTTCCATCCCGGCTGTGCAGGCCGTCGAGGGAAACCCAATCCGTGCCCCTGACGAAGATGCGCTCCCCGTTCACCACGAAAGCAAAGTCCCCGGGGTTCTCCGGTGTCGTGATGTCCGTCCTATGCAACTCAATGGTTCGCACCCCGAGGCGGCACCGGTTTTCGTCGAGGACCTTTCCCCGGCTGTCGATAAGTTGGAGGGCCGCATCATAAAGCGCCGGTTCGCCGTAGCCGCGCGGCCACCACAGATCGATGCCGGTCAAAGCAAGCTGCGCCCGCCCGTGCGTGGCCAGAACCGCATTCTCACTCTGATGAACAACCCGGCCCTGGCGCTTGAGCGTGAACTGGAGGTGGAGGTCATCGAGGTTATAACGCTCCGTGACCAAGTCCCAATCCACCAGCACGGTGGCGGAATGGTGGCGGGGATCGGCCTTGAGAGTCGTCCAATAGACGGAGCGCCAGTGCGTGGGTTTCACGATTTCCAGGGCCACGCCGCGCCACAAACCAGCGCTCAACATTCGAGGCATTATGTCATAGTTATACATATGGGAGGCTTTGCGGACGAACAGGCACTCGTAATGGCCGGCGCCCGCCAGATCCAGGGGAGGGTGGGGATACTTCCTTCCCTCCAGAAGTGAAGAGTCGATGCGAACAATCACTTCATTATCGCCCCTCGGACGGATGAAATCGGTAACGTCAAACTGGTGGGGAATAAGCATGTCGTCAGTCTTACCCACAACTTTGCCATTCACCCAGATCGTGCCAAAGCAATCTAATCCATCGAAAACCAGATTGATGCGCTCGCCCGCTTCCCATGCGGGGGAAGAAAACCGGCGTCGAAACCACCATTGATAGGTCTCCAGATCGCGCAACTTGAAAATACGGTTCCCCACGGAGGGGTCTTGGAGTTTGCCTGCCGCCACCATATCCAGTTCGACATTTCCCGGGACTGTCGCGGGAATGGTTGTCCAACCGGGCGGTATGGAAGGAGTGACGGTTTCCTTCACCGTTGGGGGTTGCTGGCCGTAAGTCAACTGCCAGGCACCATTGAGGCTGATCCGCCGCGTGGAAGGCGTCTGTCCTTCCTCAGCGGCCCTGGTTTCAGCCAAGGTGGCCGCCCACGCAGTTTCGCCCCCCCAAGCCGCACCGATACGATGACCCGTGGTCCGGAAAAAGTCCTTCCCCCCGGATGAAAACGCCATGAATAGAACGGACACCAAGATGATGGTTCGGTGTTTAAGGTGAGACCTGTCGTTCCACATTCCATCCTCCTTAGCGACCCATGCGGCAAGGGCTCTTTCACGCCTTCCCCACCGCATCCCATGCGGAAGCAGTGGGGGGCACGAATAAAGTGCTTCCCGGATGTAACGCCGGGTCCACCTCTTGCAAGGCTTGCTCATTATCATGTCAGCGGATATCCTGCGCCTACGAAGGTGCTGGCCCCAGAACACCGTAAACAACATGCGCAAACCTCCCCACGGTGAGTTCTTTCGACCGTGCAAGTCGCTGCAAGAGGCCAGTTTCAGGGATCTGAAATCCCGCCGAACGTAGCCAACTCAGCACATCCTCTCCCCTCAAGGGACCGGCATCCTCACCCTCGCCCGGCCCCGCCCATGGGTGCTTCACGCTCTCCAGTACCCGTCGCAGGCGCTCCGCCCCCTCCGCGCGACTCAAAACCTTCCCCGGCTCGGCTAGGTATCCCTTGTTGAGCCCCCGCGCTCCCAGCCATTGGCAAGCGACGTACGCCTCATGGTATTGGGGCAGGTCCTCTAAGTAGGTGATGACTGCGCCATCCTCCAGCATATTCTGTTGCAGGTGGTTCACGGACACTGCCCTTAACGGCACATGGTCTTTGAGCGCAAGGTGCGCGGCCTGCCCGCAGGCTTCGCCCAAGGCCATGAAGGCCGGCTCAAGCCGCAACCCACCATATGCCACATGGGTCGCCGAACAGGCAACGGGAACCAGCAGGCCGTCCACCTCTTTCGGAACCACCACCCCATACGGCACCTGGAAGACCGCACAGGGTACCATCATGTAGCCTTCACGGACTCCCGGATGGGCGGGATCATATCGATGGCAGCCGTGACTGTCAAAACCCCATTCCAACACCGCAATGGAGGCGGGCTGTATCCGGGCCCGTTCCCACCCTTCGGCAAGATCTCCATCGTGCTCGGTCAGCAGGTATTCCCCCTCGATCCTCCTTCCTTCCCGCACGTACACCTGCCACGGCAGATGGCCGTTATTTACAAACTCGTCTTTGCACCATCCATACCGCTGCGCGTCTTTGCGCAGCTCTTCCGGCACCTCCGGATCGTTCTGTAGAAACCAGATCAGCCCGACGTTATGACTCAGATAGCGCTCATAGATTTTCCGCCTCTCCTGCGGCGTCGCTTCCGGCCATGGCCAGCATTCCTCTGCCAGGTCCATTGAGTCTCTCGGCACACCTGTGGTGCCCACGCAGTGAAGGCTGAGGAATTCATATTTTTCTTTGGGCATGGGAAAAACAATAACCGCCTCACTTAATCGCTTGATCTTGCCGCTTTGAGCGTCTTCCAGCAGATTCAGATAGTCTTCCCGGCGGTATCCGGGGAGCTTGCTCATCGGCACCCGGTTGGCGGGATTGGTTGTCGCCGAAAAGCGAAAGCAGTATGCCTGGATCGCTTTATCGCCCTCGCCGGTCGAACCGGGCAGGGGCTCCGTGGTGCTCATCTTCATATAGAGCCTGCCGGCATGGGGCTCGCCAAACTCCTCCTTGCTCTCCCGCCCCAGCCGGTACTTCGCCTTGGCCATCCCGGCCAGATCACCTTCATAGGTAGCGTCAATCAGCACCGCCGCGTCCACCTGCACGAGCTGGCCCGGCTTATCGCGCGGTTCGAAGACCGCTCCCGTCACGCGGTTCTTCTCCCGGATGGCTTGTTTCAGCTCGTGCCGCAGCAGAAGGTGCAGTCGCGGGGCTTGCTCGGCCACAAACTGGTTGAAAATTTCCTGCACCACATGTGGCTCATAGGCAAGCCCTTTGCGGCAAGCCCGCACGTTCGGCAGGTCGGGATTACCGGCGTCCACGCGGCGATAGTGCGTCAGGACTCGCGCGCTAAGCTCATCGAAAAAGCCCCCCACCGTTCCTCGATGCTCGACTCGCAAATCAGTGTTCGTCAGTCCATTCGTCAGAATTCCGCCGATGTGGTCTTCATACTCCGCCAAAATGACGCTATGGCCCAGGCGCGCTGCCGTGACGGCCGCTGCAATTCCGCCAGGCGCCGCGCCGAATACCAACACCTCACACTTGAGGTGTGAACGACTCCCCCCTGGGCCTTTCGCACCCCTACCAGAGGGAGCTGCCGCTGCCACTACGGAGGCGCCCACCGCACCCAACATCCTCCTTCTGCTGATCTTTAACATTTTGCCCCTCCTTCTTTCCTTGGAATGCCAAGCCATTCGCAGTAAAGCATCGGTCACATTCCGGGCCAGCGGATTTCGATTCCCTCCTTTTGGATCAGTTTCTGAAAGGCTTCGAGCAAATCGGGGTTGGCTCGGACTTCCCTGGGGCGAACATTTTTCTCGACGCAGAAAGTGGCGAGCATGCCGGCAGATTCCCCAATGTTCCATTCGGTCGGATGCAAACGGTAACAGCCATTGGTGATGTGCGTCGTCCCAAGATTTTTGCATGCCGGCAACAGGTTCTCCACCCGCTGCGGGAGCAGGGCTCCCAATGGAATGCGGAAGGGTAGCGACGTAGTGCAGATGTAGTTATCTCCCCCGGTTGAGGGATGTAGATCGATGCCATAGGTGCCCACTCCCACCGAATCAGGAAAGGGTTCGGCGGTGACCTCATCGCGGGTCTTCCCGGTAAGCTTCATGCGCGCTTCCGTGCCCACGTGCTGCTCCAGAACCGTGAACTCAGCTTTGATGCGGCGGGATTCGCGGATGTAGGGATACTTCGCCAAGCCGTCCTCGGTGCCCACGACGTCCTTGCGGAGGCGCAGGCCGGGCCAGCCGGCGCCGCCGTCGGGCCGGGGGGCAGCGGTTTGGAGCCAGTAGAGCCACGACAGGCTCAACTGCTTGGCGCGCTGAACGTTTCTTGCCGCCTCTTCCTCGGAAACTTCGCAGACATTGCCGAGCCAATAGTCGTTTTCCTCCCAGTTCACCAGGGTGATGCTGCTTTCGTAGGCGCCGGGCACAAAGTTATGCTTGTCAGCAATCTGTCGGTAATTCCACAGATTTCGCCTAAACTCTGGTTGGGTGGGGTCCGGCAATCCCTCGTCTTGGGCATTGGGATTGAGGGGTTGGACGCGCGGCTTCAGGGTAAAGGGGTCGGTATTTTCCAGGCTGAGCAGGCGGCCCGACCAGGGCGGGTTCAGCTTGGGAACATAGTCCCGCCAGAAAGCGTACTCCGCGGGCTTCTCAATGGTGTGGTCCTCGCAGGCAAGATAGTCCATGGCAAAGCAGCAGGTAATCGACTGCATATTTTGGGGCTGGGGTTCGGCCGCCGCGCGGATTTCACCCGTCTGCTTCTGAGACTCGGCGCCCGTCACGTATTCGGTTTTGGTAAGTGGCAGCAAGTCTCCGAGTTCGGTGGCGTCGATGAACAAAGGGGCCGAGAGCGTCAGCAAACTCCCGCCATTGAGGCACTTCACGGTGACGGCGCGGGCCTGGTCCCCCTGCACGTCGGCGGATACGGCCCGGTGATTAAGAAGAATTGTTAGCTTGCCGCCGCTCGCGAACGGAGCCAGCATCTCGTTGAGCACCGCCCACCCCACCCGTGGTTCGTGGCAAAGAGGCGACACAAAACCGTTGCCGGGATTCAGGTTCCAGCGGGCTCGCGCTTCGGCCGTCAGCGGGTAGTTGCGCCGGTAGTACTCACGCACGCGTTGGCGAAATTCGCGATAGGAGCGCGTGCAGCCATATTGCTCAATGTGTGAGTGTTCGTCAGGAGGAACAGCCTGGGAGGTAAGCTGCCCGCCAATCCAATCCGTCTCCTCCAGCATGATGACGCGGCGGCCATGGCGAGCCGCGGCCAGCGCGGCTGCACAACCGCCGGTGCCGCCTCCCACGATCACAACATCAGCCTTACATTCGCGGGGAGCAGGGCTGGGCGCTGAGGGCGGGGTGGCCACCCTTGCAGATAAATTCAAGGCCCGGCTGGAAAATATCGCGGAAGCCCCTATACCCAAGTTCTTTGCAAATCCTCGACGGTCCATAAACACCATCCTTGTCAGAGATGTAGTCTTCTGAAAGCGCTATCCAATCACAGATTGTAGTAACCGGGCAGGAGGGAGGATGGGCTCACAAGCTGCGGGTCCACCCCAGCTTTAAGCCTGGCGGTGGTAGCCCTCCTCGTTGTCAGCGCGGCAGCGTTTTTCCGTCTTCTCCGGGTCCTCTCCGATTTCTTTGATGAGCAGGGAGTGGCAATCCCTAATTCGTTTTTGCTGCTCGGGGACAGATGCCAGGTTGATGAACTCCCCGGGGTCTGTCGCGAGATCGTAGAGTTCCCTCTGGGCGGGAAACTCCGCCGTAGGCTGAGTATGATAAACGTACTTGTAATTCTCATGGCGCAGCATGGCAAAGCCGGAGGAAATGTGGATCGCATAATACTCACTGACGGCCAAGTCCTTCCAGGCGTAATCGCGATCGTTGAGCCATGGGACCAATGAGTCGCCATTCCAATCCTCGGGGGGTTCGGCGCCAGCGATGGCAGCCACAGTTTGGGTCACGTCCAGCAGGCTGCACGCTCCCCGCCTTCGATCTCCCTGCGTCCATCGCTGTGGCCAGCTTATGATCAAGGGAACGCGGCTGGCGCTCTCATACATGCAGCACTTCCACCACAGGCCATGTTCTCCCATGCTTTCACCGTGGTCGGTGGTGTAAATGACGACTGTATGGTTGGCGACCTCGCTTTGGGCGAGCGCGCCGAGCACTTTCCCAACATTCTGATCGCACCACTGGGTCAGCCCGTAGTAATACTCCCTTCCCTTGATGACAGCTCCAGGATCAGTCCTGACGATTCCGAAACCATGTCGCAGGTGCTGGTAATTCAGCGACTGCATTTCCAAGTGCCCCAGGGGCAGGAGAGGCGGTTTAATGCGCCCGCGGTAGGGGGCGTGGAACTCCTCCGGAACTGTCAACGGCCAGTGCGGCGCGATGAAACCGACCAGCAGGAAAAAGGGGGGGGCAGTCCTCTTCCGCTTGGCGAGGAAGTCGACAGCATGGGTGCACACTTCGCGGTCATGGTCGAGTACGGAGGATGATTCACCCGAGCGAAAGTCGGAGACGCGGCTCCACCAGTTTTGCCAGTCAATGCTGGTGTCGTCGAAGGCGCGACGACTGCCCTTTCCCCTCTGGGTAAACTGGTTCCATTCCGATTTGCCGATTTCGGTAAACCCGTAACGCTGCGTTTTGTCGTAATGCATCTTTCCAATCAAAATCGGGTCGTATCCTCGATTCTTGACCAGACGCGCAATCGAAGGGTAGTCGACCCTGGGGAGCCAAGAATCGTTGTTCCAAGCGCCCACGCGGCTGGAGTATTTCCCCGACGTCATGGCGAGGCGCGAGGGCGCGCAGAGGGGAGAGTTTGTATAACAATTCTCGAAAACGGTTCCGCGGGAAGCCAGTTGGTCCAGGTTCGGCGTCAGGATGATATCGTTGCCGTAACAGCCCGTTACCGAAGCGTTGTGCTCGTCCGAGATAATCAAGAGGATATTGGGGGGGCCGGAAGGCGGGTCCTCAGTTGCTCCCATGGAATCGAGGGCGGTCCCCAACACCGCCGTTGACGCCGCTTCCATAAACTGCCGGCGTGTGATGTTGGCGCTTGGAGGTCCCTCCAGTTCCATCGTGGGCATGGATTTCTCCTGCTCAAGGGACACCGTCCGTTGGGGCCTGCGGTTTGGGGAAATTCTGCCCCCCTGGCGAACGGCTGGGGTGGATCAGGTATTGCGCGTCATGGTCTTGCTCGTCTTCGCCTGCGGCAGATACGCTCCTGCCTTGCGCAGGGTGTTCACCAGAACTTCGGTATCGATCTCCGCCGCCGGCCTGCTGGTGCGGACGGACTGCACTGCCGCCGTCCCCGCCGCCTGCCCCATCATGACGGCCGCCGGCTGCACCCGGAACGCTCCGTGTACCTGCAAGTCCATGGAGGCGCAGCGGCCCGCCACCCAGAGGTTCTTCCAACCCTTCACCACAATCATGCCGTAGGGGAGTCCGACGGATTCGCCCGGTTTCATTTTCCCTGAATACGTCTTCCACATAACCGCATTCGCCTCGGGTGACGGATTGTAGGCGTGCATATCGATGGCGTAGTTGTAGACGGCAATTTGATCGGGGAATTGCCGCCGCGCGCTGTAATCCTCAATGTTCAACTCGTATTCTCCCAGCACGTGCCGCGACTCTCGCAATCCCATCAGCGGCGCCGTGGCCACATGCTCCAGGTTCTCGCAGCCCGGCACGTACTTGCGGTAGAAAGCCACGTACTGCTGGGCGAGCCGACGGCCCCTCATCATGCCTTCCGTCATGCTCTGGCAGCGCAGCGCGTCGAGATTATAAATGTGACCGGCGTTGAGCAGTCCCACGGTGCGATCGGTCTGGAACAAGCCGGGCATGTGCAGGTCGGGCGGCTCGAAGAAGTGGTCTTTGTTTGCCTGGTTCAATGCCGCATGCTGATCCCCCATGCGCTTCCAGTCGATTCCTGAGCACAGGGAGACCAGCGTGGGCGGCATGATTCCCGGCGTGTCCCTTCCCGCGTCCTTGCACTTGGCCCCGCACAGTTTGGCCAGTACGCCATTGCCGGTTCCGTCGATGAAGGCAGAGGCGCGAATGTAGCGATAGCCTTCGATGTTCTGAATCACCACACCGCGCACGTGCCCGGCGCGGGGCTCCGCGTCAACATCGATCAACGTCGTATAGAAGCGAACGTCCACCTTCGCCGCCACGGCCATCTCGTCCAGCAGCAGCTTCAGCCCTTCGGCGTTAAAGGTGAGCATGTGCTGCTTGCTAAAATCGCTGGGGTCCAGACCGGGCTTGAGGAAACCGCGGTGGTATAAGGCGTCGATGTATTCGCGCATGAGGCCGCCGGTGAGGCAACGCTCACCGTCACCCACCATGATGAATCCCATCATGAACCCGGAGGTGCCCATGCCTCCCATGCAGCCTGTGGTTTCCACCAGCAGCACTTTGCCCCCCAGGCGCGCGGCGCTGATGGCGGCAGCAGCCCCCGCCGGACCACCCCCGGCGACGACCAGGTCGTAACCTTCCTCGACGGGGATATCGCGCGTCAGCTTGTAGGTCTTGGCAGTCTCGGTTGGCGCGGATTGTGAATAAGGGGCAAATGATGAGGAAAGAGCCATGGTGCCTAAGGTGCCCATCATCGATCTTCTGCTGATTTTTGACATTTTGTCCTCCGTGAGTTACTCCTGGTCGCTCAGGCGGCGAGAGTCAGGGTCTTACTTGTCGTGGTCTGCGGCAGGTACGCCCCCGCCTTGCGCAGCGTATTCACAAGAACCTCGGTGTCGATCTCCGCGGCGGGCCGCTTCGTGCGGATGGATTGCACCGCCGCCGTTCCCGCCGCCTGGCCCATCAGGAAGGCAGCAGGCTGTACGCGGATGGCGCTGTTCACCCGCAGATCGGTGGAAACGCACCGGCCCGCCGCCCACAGGTTCTTCCACCCTTTAGGCACCAGGATCCCGTAGGGAAGGCCGTAGAACTCGCCGGTTTTCAGCTTTCCCGTCTGGGTGAACTCCCGGTAATATCGCTCATACTCTGCCTTGGAATTGTCGTACGGATGAGGATCCATGGGATAGGCGTAGACTCCGATCTGATCAGGAAAAACCCGCAGGGACAGAAAGTCGTTGGCGGTCATCTCGTACTCGCCCAGAATGCGTCGCGATTCCCGCACTCCCATGAGGTCTGCGGTGGTCACGTGCTCAAGGTTTTCACACCCCGGCACGTACTTGCGATAGAACGCTATGTACTCCTGCGCCAGACGGCGGCCCGCCATGACGCCATCCGTCAGACTCTTGCAGCGCAGGGCGTTCAGATTGAAGACATGAGGTGCGTTCAGTAAGCCGATTTTTTCTCCGACGCGGAACAGCCCGGGTACGTGTCTGTCCGGGACGCTGAAAAACCCGTCGTCAATGGCCTTTTCCACCATCTTCTGCTGGTCTTTGAAGCGATCCCAGGCAACGCTGGCAACCATGGAGCACAAACTGGGCGGCATGATTCCGGGGGTATCGCGCCCCGCCTCCCGGCAAACCGCGCCGCAAAGTGCGGACAACACCGCATCCCCCGTGGCATCCACAAAGGTCTTGGCCCGCACGTAACGGTAGCCTTCGATGTTGCTGAGAATAATCCCGTGGATTTGACCGGCCTGGGCATCGGCATCCACATCAATGACGTGGGTGAAGAAACAGACCTCCACCCCGGCCTTGGAGGCGAACTCGTCCAGAGTCAGCTTGTAACCCTCCACGTTATGGGGAACGCCGTTCTTGTGCCAGGTTTCCGGGCCGATGTGTGGATCTATGAAGCCACCCTGGTACATGGCTTCCGTTATTTCCCGTAACACGCCACCCACCAGCGTCCTTTCGCCATCCCCGAAGGAGGGAAATTGGGTGACCAAACCCGAGGTTCCCATACCCCCCATGCAGCCGGTGGCTTCCGCCAGCAACACTTTGGCCCCCAACCGCGCGGCGCTGATGGCGGCAGCAGCCCCCGCCGGGCCACCCCCGGCCACCACCAGGTCGTAGCCTTCTTCAACCGGAATCTCCCGCACCAGTTTGTAGGTTGCGGAGCTTTTCATTTGCGGACGGGCATTACCAGGAAGAGTTGCCGCCGCCACCGCCGAGGCGCCCACCGCGCCCAACATGGTCCTTCTGCTGATTCTTGGCATTTCCCGCTCCTTTGCCGGCGACCACGAGAGGGAGAAGCAGGGGCACATGGCCACGTGGCCTGACCTCCTTCCGTGTCGCGTTCCATGATTAGGGACACCAAGTCTTGTGCCCGCACAACGCCGAGTGTGGCGAGGGAGGGCAACCCAGAAGGGCTGCCCTCCTCACCGGACCGTGTCTTCCCTACCCTCTCAAAACGTAATCTTCAGTGCGACCTGAAGGTCACGAGGGTCGTTGGCTTGCGAGGAAATTGTCCCGAACGACGTCGATGTGACGCTGCCGTTCGGAGCGCCGAATTGCGCAGTATTAAAGAGATTGAAGGCCTCGAACCGGAGCTGTGCAGTAACTTCCCGCGAACGTATGGCAAAGCCGAAGTTCTTACTCAGTTCGGTATCGATGTTCCGCGTCCAATCCGATCGAACATCCGGCTCGGCTGGCCCGACGTTGCCGAAAGTGTAAGCCGGGGCTACGGAAAAGTCGCTCGTGTTGAACCATTCAGCAATGGTGCGATTGTTGAGTTTCGCGCTCTGGCCATTGTTGAGCGAGGGGCGGCTGATGGCGACGGGAAAACCGCTCATCAGGCTCACGAAAGAGTTAAAGCTCCAGCCCCCCAGGATGGCGTTGGAGTATCTGTTGAGGTTCGCGCCGTGCGCCATACCGTGTCCGTACGGGAGGGTGTACACCCAACTCAGCCGGAAATTGTTGGGTACGTCAAACGCGTTAAGAGCCCTCTCCGCATGAAGATTGTAAGCGTCCAGCGGCGTTCTCTCATCATCGATGCTTTTGGAACGCGTATAGACACCCATGAACGTAAGGGTCTGAGACAGCTTTTTTTCGAACTGGATACTGCCGGCCTCGTACATCGAATCTCCCCACACACCCCCCACCTGGGTTATGCCGGTGTACTGGGGAAAGGGTAGAAGCGACTGCTGGCGTGATATCGTTGCAGGGGCAAGCACGCCGCCCAAGCCCAAGCCGGCGAAGGGGTTGGTTACCTGCTGGGTCAGGGTGCTGCCCAACGAGAGGTATTGATCGGGAAGTTGATTTATAGCAATTGAGCTGGTGCCGGAAACCGACACGTTGGCAGCCGAGAGGTGTGTGACCTTGTCCCCCCAATAGTGCACGTCGATAGCGATGTGTCCCGGCAACTCTCGCTGAACTCCCAAGCTCCACGACTGCGTATACGGGACGGCGGTGGGATGTTCTGGCAGCGCCATGCTGGCTCCCACATTAATCAAGGGGTTCCGGGCATTGCCGGCAGGCAAAACTCCTGTCGGAAACGGATTACTCAACGTGTTGTAAGGGGTAAGGTCACCGTTGATCGACGCTACCATGGACGTCGTTTGCAGGGCGGAGAGTGCGCCAAAGCCACTCCCATAAACCATCCGCGGCAAGGTCACTATGCCAAAACCGCCGCGAATTACCGTTTTGTTGTTGGGGCTGTAAGCAAATCCGAAACGCGGCCCGATACCCTTATATTCCGTGGCCACCGTGTCGTTATAATTGCCCTTCCCGATCCACGTTACGGTCCCCAGGAGGTTCGATAGCCCTGGGTTGGTGGCGAGCGGGGATGGCAAAGTCGGGCTCCAAGTGGCAATCCGGTTATATTTCTCCGAGTCGCCGACGCTCACTTCCCACCGCAGGCCAAGGTTCAAGGTAAGACGGCTGGTCAATCTCCAATCGTCCTGGGCATAAAGGGCATAGTATGCGCCCACAGTTGACCAAGGCTCGAGCTGATTGATGGAACCGCTGTCGGCGTCACCGAGCAGGAAACTCGCAATGCCGAATCCTGCCGTCGAGCTGGCCTGAACAGGATTGGGGCCCTGCGTAAAGTCCCGACCGAAAGCGAAGGCGCCCGAATCATTCTGGTTTTGTCCCTCGTTAAAGTGAATCCAGCGCCCGTCCTCCCCAAACTTCAGACTGTGCTTGCCGCGTTGATGGTTGACACTCGCCAGAACAGCGAAGACGTTGCGCGGCTGGTTCTGATTAACATTGTCTTGCCCGTTGGTCAAATCATAATCTGTGGCCGTGATCTCACTGTCGGTGATGTAAGGAAACTGCGGGCTGGACACGCTGGTAAGCGAAGCGGGAAGGCCTAGCCCGGAGAGATTGAATCCCAAAGTGCTTCCGATTTGGTGAGCCAAACCCCGGCTGCCGGAAATGTTAACATCCGCCACGGTGGTGGTAGAAAACATACGGGTAAAATCGATCACGACGTTCGTAAAGTGATCCCGGGTAGTTCGACCGCCACCCAGGGGGAGCGGCATGTTCGGGGGGTTGGCACGGAGTTCCTGATCTCGCGAGAAAGTGGCAAACATCCGCGTCTTATCGCTGAAGTTGACGTCGCTGCGGATGTCATACTTGTTCGTGGTGATGCCCTGATAGCCTGGATAGACGAAATTGTTGGCGCCCGTCACCGCGTTCCCGGGCCTATTCGGCGTGGGGTAGTAACCGATGACGTTCATCGCCACGGAATTAAGATCCGCGGTGGGAATCGTGTTATTCGTAAAGGCGGTCCGCTGGTATCCACCGGCCGGCAGGGAGACCGTCGTCGAGGGGTCATAGATGGTGATAAGGGAACCGTTACTGGCAAAAGTTTGGGAAAAATTTCCCTGCCGCTGTGCCGCCGTCGGAACGGTATTGATCGCTGTCTGCGGGGTAGCCTGACGCATCCCTTCATAGTCTCCAAAAACGAACCATTTCCCTTTCTTCACGGGTCCGGCCAGGTTCCCGCCGAACTGGTGCCTCGACCAGGATGGCAAGGCGATGCCGTTCTTATTGTTGAAGAACGTGTTGGCATCGGTAAGGCTATGACGCTCGTAATCGTACCCCAGCCCGTGGTAGTCGTTGGTGCCGGATTTCAATACCATGTTCACCAAAGCGCCGGAACTGCGGCCGAATTGCGCGCTAAAGTTCTCGGCCTGAACGGAAAACTCCTGCACGGAATCCAGCGGAGGATTGATCAGCGCCTTGTTCCCGTCCCCGGAAGTAACCGGCGCTCCATCAACAAGAACTTCCTGCGAGCCGGAGCGCCCTCCGCCCACATAGAAATCGCCATTCCACCAAGAGCGCCCGACGTCACCTGACCCGCCACCGATGCCGAAGTTCGAGCCCATGACGGCTCCCGGCGTGAGCGCGATCAACCCGAATGGATCGCGAATGTTGAGCGGCAGGTTGGCAATGCTGCGCGTCGTCACCACCTGGCTGAGACTGCCGGTTTCCGTCGCCAAGGGCGCCGCCGATGCCGTCACATTGACTTGTTCGGTCACACTGCCCGGCTGCAAGGTAATTTCTACCTCCAGCACCTGGTTGACCTCTAGGGTGACAGGGCTTTGTTCAAATCGCTTAAAACCCTTAACCTCGCAAGTAATCCGGTAATCGGCGGGCCGCAGGTTCGTCAAAGTGTAATTGCCAGTTTCGTTGCTGGTCGCCGTGAGGATTACCCCCGTCCCCAAATTCTTGGCCGTTACTTTGGCCCCCGTTATAACGGCCCCAGAGGAATCCCTTACCGTACCCGTCACCTGCGCTTGAAATGTTTGAGCCTGAAGTATTGATAGGTTCATGGCGGCGAAGATCACCGCCACGATAGAAAAGGTCGAAATGAGCCTTAATTGCCCAAAACGTGAGATCATTATACCCTCCGAACCGAATTAGATTTCAATGGCTTATGGGCTGCCGAACAGGGTGGTTGCTACGCCCCAACTACCGGCCATGCACCAGTTAAAGTAGCGACCTTTCCCCCAGACCCGCGCTGTGGAAGGTGTGAGGACTTCCAGTGGCTTCACCCGACATGACGAGAAGTAAGCATTTTTCAGACGTACAAGATGCAACCCATCAATGTGCACTTGGATCTCCAAGCGGTGGAGTGTTGACAAATCAGATTGTCCTTGTAAAGTTACATGCAGTTGGTAACGTGATGTTACGGTTTGCTTTCAAGGGGTTAGGAGTGAATCCCACCCCGAACAAGATCCGAAAAGTTAATGTCTTCATGACAAAAAGTCGTCTCCGCAAACCGGAATTGCCCAGATTCTCTGATGGGTGGCACTTCTCGTGCGTGTAACTAGTGCGCGCGAAGCGAAGATTGACCCATATCAGCATGGGTTCTAGGGGGCCTGCATGCAGCAGGTCAGAGAAAATCCCCAAGCTCACAACGACTGTGACCACTCCGACGGGTACTCTCCCATCGACATTGTGCTGGTCAGCCATGCCTTTGAGCGGGCGCCGGTGCTCAAGGGACTTCTTGTCTATCTCTGGGAGCATCGAGGAGAGGACTTCAGCGAGTATGCCATTGCCACCGGGGCGCTGGGGAGACGCCCTGATTTCGACCCCAAAACCAATGCCACGGTTCGCGTGGAGATTTCGCGTTTGCGGCAGCATCTAAAGGAGTTCTACGAAACGGAAGGGGCCGCGATCCCGGCACGGGTGAGGATCCCCATGGGGTCACATCATCTGGAGCTGTTCCGGGCCGAGGCTCCGACGGGGGGAACGAGAAGGGGACGCCTTGGAGGGGGGCCCGCTTCCTGGGTGTGGCCCAGCCTACTGCTTGCCTTTATCTGCGCCTGTGGGGCGTTGATTGCCGTTATCGCCTACCTTAGAATCCCCGCCACCGGCGCCAAAGTGACTTCCGCGGGGACGTCCCTGCCCGCGAAGGCACCGCCGTTGCCGCATTTCTGGCAATCAATCGTGGCGAATGGCAAACCCTTTCGTATCATCATACCCCGACCACTATTCTTTGCCTTGAGGCCGGATTTAGTCGTTCGCGACACCAATGTGAACGATTCGTCGGGAGGGAAGAATTCGCCCAACCTGAAAGGCCTGGAGCGAGGAGTGGGTTTCCCCAAAGTCATACAAACCTATACCGTTGCCGACGACGCACTGGGCGCCCAACGCCTGGTATCTTTTCTCCAGACGCACGACATCCCGGTGACCGAAACAACCGATGCGGATGCCCGTGCCGATATGCCGGGACATGAAAATCTCATTGCCTTCGGGACCAGTAAGACTCTAAGTGCGTTCGACCAAGGCATCGGGTTAACGCCCTCGCTGGATTTCCGCTTGGACCCGGAGGCCCAGTTGGTGGAAAACCGGCGGCCAACCAAAGGGGAACCCCCAAGATTTCCTTTCCGCGGAGATACCGAGGCAACCAGCATATGGCCGGGTACCCTCGCCGTGCTGCCTGGCAAGGGTCCGAATACTTGCCTCCTGCTGCTTAAGGCCTTTCACACGGTGGGTCTGGCCAATTTACTGACTTCATCTCCGGAGTTCGATCAATTGGAGAAAATGTGGGAAGCTCAGGGATCTCCTCGCTACTTCGAAACGGTCGTGAATATTGAGATGAATGGCAACCAGTATGTACTCGCGTGGCCGGTGGCTATGCACGTCTGGCAGGGCCCTCACTGATGGTCACTGAAATGTGCAGGATGCGGAAATCACGAAGGGATCCCATGAATTTATGGCGCGGCGATGGTCTGACACGCCGTAGCTTTATGCAGGGGCTGGCGGCGATTCCGGGGTTTGCCGCGCTCACCCGGAGGGCATGCGCCACAGGCAGGGGGGAACAGTCGCCGCTGACGGGGGCGGAAGGGGCCGAACCCTACAACTCCGCGGTTCTCCCTCCCGTTATCCGTTCGCGCTTCGTCAACAACGGCAACGGCATCAAGATGCATGTTCTGGAGGCGGGCTTCGAGACCACGCGCCAACCGGCTGTGGTGCTTCTGCATGGGTTCCCTGAGCTGGCGTATAGTTGGAGAAAGGTGATGCCGGGTCTCGCCGCGGCCGGGTTCCATGTGATTGCTCCTGACCTCAGGGGTTACGGGCGCACGTCCGGGTGGGACGTCCAGTACGACGATGACCTCAGCCCTTTTCGCACTCTTAACGAAGTCAGAGATATACTCGGGCTGGTCTCGGCATTCGGCGACCGCCGCGTCACGGCCGTTGTGGGGCACGACTTCGGCTCGCCTCTCGCGGCCTGGTGCTCCGTCGTGCGGCCGGACGTGTTTCGATCTGTCGTGCTGATGAGCGCTCCCTTTGCCGGTCCTCCTGCCCTGCCCTTCAACACCGCGGATGCGCCGGAGGCGGGAGCGGCCGCGACCGCGGCCCATGACCGCATCTATGACGATTTGGCGGCGCTCATTCCTCCGCGAAAACACTATCAGCGGTACTATGCAACCCGGGAAGCAAACCACAACATGTGGCACGCCCCGCAGGGCGTCCAGGCCTTCCTGCGCGCCTACTTTCACATGAAGAGCGCGGATTGGAAGAACAACAAACCTCATCCCCTTCAATCATGGACGGCGGGCGAACTGGCCAAGCTGCCCCACTACTACGTCATGGAGCTGAACAAGGGGATGGCGGAAACGGTCGCGTCGGAAATGCCCTCTCCTTCCGAGGTCGCGAGGTGCCAATGGCTTCCTGACGATGAATTGGAAGTGTACAGCACCGAGTACCGCAGGACGGGGTTCCAGGGGGGGCTTCAGGGTTACCGAATCGGTCAGGATTTCCAAAACACCGCAGAACTCCGAATGTTTTCCGGCCGCACCATCGATGTGCCCTCATTGTTCATCGCGGGGAAGAGCGACTGGGGCGTTTATCAGAGGCCGGGCGCTTTCGAGAGCATGCAGAAATCGGTTTGCACTCAAATGCGCGGCGCCCATCTGGTGGACGGGGCCGGCCACTGGGTGCAGCAAGAGCAACCGGAACAGGTGAGCGGGTTACTCATACAGTTCATTAGAAGTGTTTTCTCAGCAAACAATTTGCACGTCTCGTAGGGGCCTCACTTGCGGAGAGGTCCCTGATTTACGTCACCCGAGCTTGCCGCCGATCTCTCATCAAAATGTCTACCTGAGATCAAGTTGGTTGGCCAGGGTCCCCAGATCGCCCCGTATGAGAATGCCTTGGGGATTGATGATCGCAGTCGTCGGATATGCGGAAATGCCCCACGTCCTTATGATGTCGCCCGAACGATCAAGCAGTACGGGGAATGGTAACGCCCTGCCGTATTTCTGCTTTTCCAGGCTCGCCAGTTTTTCTTTCAATTCTTCTGCGGTAATCCGGCCCGCCACGCCATTTTCGTGAACCGCCAAAATCTCAAACCGTTTCCGATACGACAAGTTTTGGTCGTAGAAGCGAGCCAATTTGGGCAGTCCTTCATTGACGCAGGGAGCGCACCAATAGCCCCAAAAGTAGATGAGGACCCACTTGCCACGTAACTGGGCACTTGAGAATGCTCCTGTGTTGACCGATGCTACGTCACTCAGTGGAGGTGGGGCATGGCCGTAGAATTGAGCTATGCCCGCAGCCAGGAGGATTGGCTCAAGCGTAACGTCGTGATCTACGACATCAAAAACTACGTCCGACTGCTTCGCACCGGGAGAACTTACTGCCAGTGTATACTTGCCGGGAGGCAGCAGGATCTCACCCTCGGTGGGTCCGGCAATCTGGGAGAACATCGGCCCCGAAACAGGTTTTAGCATAACCCTGGATTGCGAGAGGTCTGCCAATCCGGGCCCCTCGAAACGGTAGTGAACCCGCCAAAGCGCACAGAGATGAACCGCTATGTCCTGCGCATCACTCGAGACCACCACGATGGTCCCTCGCTGGCCTTTCGAGTCCATTGCGAAGAGGGTGGTGGGAAAATGATCCAAGGCTATTTGAAACTTACCGTCCGCATCACTCCTCGTGGCGCCATAGGCCCGAAATCCGCCGGGGGGTATGAGATCCGGCAAGCCAAAACCCCGCAATATCAATGGCGGCCACGCCGTTCCCACGATCGTCGGTCACGGTACCTGTACAGCTTTCCGGCGGCTGGCATACGGCTGGCAGAACGGCAACGCACACGAGTACGCAGGTTAAGCAGAACCTCACGTCCCATCTCCTTCCATGGTAGTGTGACGTGTGATTACCCTTTAGGTTAGCTTCGCCAAGCCGGAGCCAGCCAATTTCACAAGGAGCTTAGCCAGTTCGCCGCGGGGAAGGGGGCCATCTTCCTTCTTCGATTCTTCTGACAACAGTTGGCGCGCCTCGGGCGATTCGGCGAGCGCCGTTGCCGCCCAGCGCACGGCCTCGGCGCGCGTGGCCGGCGAGTCCGGATCCATTTTCCCCAGGACATCGGCGGAGAACGCTCCCATATTGTGCAAGGTCATCAAGTAATACGTGGCCCAGTGATAAGGTGTGCTGTGCTGCGAGTTCTTGCACCAGGGCATGATCTTCCACAGGTCGCTGTAGTCCATTTTCACCTTCAGCCCCAGTCCCCGAAAGAGCATTTTGGCCAGTTCCGCCCTGGTCGCGTTCTGGTCAGGGCGGAAGTTAAAGTCATCATAGCCGTGCACCACCCCGGCTTGGCTGAGGTGCTGAATGGCCTTAAAGTGAGGGTGCGCCGAGTTCAGATCCTTGTAATAAAAGAGTGCACAGCCCTGCTCCAGGAGCATCTCCTGGAGTTCTTCAACGTGGAGGTCACGCGGCTGGACGTTTTGCTTTAGGCAAAGCGCCGCGGCGTTACCGGCGGCTTGCCCCATCCCCATACGAATCGCCTCCAGCCTTAGCACTTGAAAACCAATGTGCGTGGCAGACACCGCCATGGGGACCAGTAGGCCTTCAACATCCTTGGGGACAAGGATTCCGTAAGGGGCCTGATAAGGAGCGGAAACCCTAAACTTGTCCGCCGTCGAGTTGAGATAACAATACCCCTCGGTATCGCGCGCCACCGGATGGGAGTCGATATCCCAATCCCCTACCCCGATGCTGTCCTTCTGCAAGGGCGGCCGCAGGAATCCCGGAACGCGGATGGCATCGCGCTCGTTGAAAACATAGATTCCCTCCAGCCGCCGGCCTTCGCGAACGTAGAGGATGTAAGGAAGGTGCTCGTTATCAGGGAATTCATCATCACAGAGGCCGAGGTTGCGTTCGCCCATCACCGTCTGCCGGAAGTATAGGTAACCCAGCGTATAGTCCCGGTACTTTTCCCAGATTTTCCGGCGCTCGGCCCGGTTGGCCGTGAGCCATCCTTGATTGACCTCGGCAAGGTCTGTGCCATCCAGCATTTCGTTGACTTCGTATTTGGCGTTGGGCAGGGGTCCGCCCCCGTGCCAGAACGTATCCTCAATGCGCTCGGGACAGTAGTTGATGGGATCGTAGCCAGCGGGCTTGGGAATGGTCTTGTCGGCGTGGGGACCGTAGTCCTTGATGGTCATCAGCATGGCGAACGCCTGCAACTTGTCGTCGCCTTCGCCGGAACCAAACATCTCGCCCATCCACGTCATGTAAATCTGCCCGGCGTGGGGTTCCTCCACACTCCTCGGCTCGCGCCCGGCGCGAAACTTAGCCCCGGCAAGCGGCAGAAGATCCCCCTCGTGCGTGGCGTCGATAGTGATATGGGCGAGGAAGGTGATCTCATCCGCCTCATGCAAATCCTGGGTGACCACCGCGGCGACTTTGCTGTGCGACTTGAGCACTTTTACCACGCAGCGCCGGTAGAAAATCTCGATGCTGGGAACTTCCGCCACCATCTGCTTGAAGATCATGTCGGCCACGTGGGGCTCGTAGCGAAAGCCCATTCGCGCGTAGGGGACGGTCTTCATGACCGGATCGTCAGGGAAGTTTTGCTGGTAGTACTTTTGCGAGCGCAGGCGGAATTCCTCGAAGATTCCGCTCGACCCGCCGGGACTATTCAAGTCCGTGTTGGAAAGACCATTCGACAGTAACCCTCCCAGCGTCGGCGTTTCTTCAATAACCGCAACCTTCAAGCCCTGCCTGCCCGCCGCAAGTGCCGCGCCGATCCCCGCGGAGGTAGCGCCCACCACAACGACATCGTATTGCATCATTTGCGGCGTAGCCCCGCTGATGGCGGCGGGCTCCTGGGGAAAGGCGCGGGGTGATGCCCCGGGGCTAAGTCTGATGTCGAAAGCGCCCGCCACGGTCGTGCCGGTGGTGGTGCGCAGGAAATCGCGCCGACTCAAACCGCCAGGAGATAAATTGCGCTGGCCCTGAACTCTGCCCTTTTTCATAGGTTATTCCTCCGCTTGATGGTCGGCGTTGGCTCTTTCACGGTACCAACAGCCAAGTGCAGGGCTAACTTCCATGCCGCGCACATCAGGGGTTGGACGAAAGGCTTATCGTGGTTCGGTTTGAGGCCAATGAATTTCGACCCCCTGCGACTGGAGGACCTTCTGAAAGTCGCCTAGCGTCTCCGGCGTGTTGCGCACCTGACGGGGCTTCACACCCTTCTCCAGGCAGTAGGTGGCAAGCATCCCGGCGGATTCTCCAATGTTCCATTCCGGCGGGTGCAAGCGGTAGCAGCCGTTGGTAATGTGCGTCGTCCCGAGGTTTTTGCACGCCGGCAACAGGTTCTCCATGCGCTGCGGGATCAGGGCTCCCAGCGGGATCTGATAGGGCAATGAACTGATGTCAATGTAATTGTCTCCGCCGGTGGAGGGATGCAGGTCGATGCGGTAGCTGCCCACTCCCACCGAGTCAGGAAAGGGTTCGGCCGTGACTTCCCCCCGGCTCTTCCCGGTAAACTTCATCCGGGCCTCCGTGCCCACGTGCTGCTCCAAAATCGTGAACTCGGCCTTGATGCGCCGCGCTTCCCGGATGTACGGGTACTTCGCCAAGCCATCTTCGGTGCCCACAATGTCCTTGCGCAGACGCAGGCCGGGCCAGCCGGCGCCACCGTCCGGCCGGGGGGCCTCCGTTTGCAGCCAGTAAAGCAACGCCAGGCTCAACTGCTTGGCGCGCTGAAGATTTCGTGCCGCCTCTTCTTCGGAAACCTCGCAAACATTGCCGAGCCAGTAGTCGTTTTCCTTCCAGTTCACCAGTGAAATGCTGCTTTCGTAGGTTCCTGGCATGAAGTTCTGCTGGTCGGCGATCCGCCGATAGCTCCAAACGTTGGTGTAATACTTGGGTTGGGCGCCGCCCAGCAATCCCTCGTCCTGGGAAGTGGGGTCGAAGGTGAATTGATAAGGTTGCAGGGTAGCCGGTTGCGTCGCGACGAGGCTAAGCAAGCGGCCCGACCACGGCGGCGTAAGCTTGGGAACATAGTCGTGCCAGAACGCGTACTCGGCGGGCTTTTCGATGGTGTGGTCCTTGCCGGGAAGATAGTCCATGGCAAAGCAGAAGGTTATACCCTGCATGTTCTGAGGTTGCGGTTGGGCGGCGGCATGGGGCTCACCAGTTTGCTTCTGCGATTCGGCCCCCGTCACGTATTCGGTTTTGGTGAGGGGCAGCAAATCTCCCAGTTCAGTGGCATCTATGAAGTAGGGCGCGGAAAGGGTCAGCAAGTTTCCGCTTTCGAGGTTCTTCACGGTTACGGCCCGCACCCTGTCCCCTTCCGTGTCGGCGGATACGGCCTGGTGATTAAGGAGAATGGTGAGCTTGCCGCCGCTGCCGAACGGAGCCAGCATCTCGTTGAGCACTGCCAGCGCCACACGGAACTCGTGGCAGAGAGGTGACACCCAGCCATTGCCGGGATTTAGATTCCAGCGCGCCCGGGCCTGGGGGGTCAGCGGATAGTTACGCCGGTAGTAGTCGCGGACGCGCTGGCGATATTCGCGATAAGAACGTGTTGCCCCAAATTGCTCGATCCAGGGATGCTCGTCCGGCGGCACGGCCTGTGCAGTGAGCTGGCCGCCAATCCAATCCGTCTCTTCCAGCATGATGACGCGACGGCCGTTGCGCGCGGCGGCAAGCGCGGCGGCGCAACCGCCCGTACCGCCGCCGACAATCACCACGTCAGCTTTCAATTCGAGGGGAATACCCTTCCCGGCAGACGGCGTGGCGGCCATCTTTGCCGTCAAGTTCAAGGCCCGGGCAGAGAATATCGCAGAAGCTCCGACACCCAAATCTCTGGCAAATCTTCGACGGTTCATAGACACCACCTTTTCTTTGGTCGGTATGGAAACACATGGCGCTTGCCTGTCCATGATCTCCTCGCTGGGCAGGCGTAATCAGCCGGCGCGGGTCATCGTCTTGCTCGTCCTGGTTTGCGGCAGGAACGCTCCTGCTTTGCGCAAAGTGGCCACCAGCGCCTCGGTGTCAATCTCCAAGGCAGGTTTCCTGGTACGGATGGATTGCACAGCCGCGGCCCCTGCCGCCTGGCCCATTCCGATGGCCGCGGGTTGAGCCCGAGTGGAACTCTGCACTTTCACGTCGGTGGAAATGGATCGGCCCGCGACCCACAAATTCTTCCAACCCTTGGGGACCAGCGTGCCATAGGGAATGCCATAGCATTCCCCGGCGCGATACTTCGTGCCCTGGAAATCCTGCCTGTACCGCTGATACTGCTCCGCCGATGCTTGGTAGGGGTGGAGATCAAGCGTGAGGCCGTACACGGCAATCTGGTCAGGAAACTGCCGCCGCGCCAGGTAATCCTTCTCGTTCAGTTCGTACTCGCCGACAATTCGCCGGGACTCGCGAATCCCCACCACCGGAGCCGTAATAACGTGCTCCATGTTCTCGCAGCCCGGCACATACTTGCGATAGAACGCCACATACTCTTGTGCCAGGCGCCGCCCCAGCATGACACCGTCCGTCAGGTTCTTACATCGCAGGGCATCGAGATCAAACAGGTGGCCGGCATTCATGCTGGCAACGTCTTTGTCGGTGCGGAACATTCCGGGCAAGTGGAGGTCCGGCGGGGTGAGAAAACTGTCTTTGATTGCCTGTTCGACCGCCTTCTGCTGGTCCTTGAAACGACTGAAGTCAATCCCCGAGCAGAGCGAACATAGGGTGGGCGGCATAATGTGGGGGGAATCGTGTCCGGCGGCGCGGCAAACCACGCCGCAGAGCTCCGCCAACGTCGCATCCCCGGTCGCATCGACGAAAGCCTTGGCGCGCACGTAGCGATATCCTTCGATGTTGCTCGTAATCACCCCGTTGACTTTTCCCGCCTTGGCATCCGCGTCGGCGTCGATGACCCGGGTAAAGAAGCAGATATCCACGCCGGCTTTGCTGGCCATTTCGTCCAGAATGAGTTTGTAACCCTCGGGGTGAAAGGGAGTCCAAAGGTGCAGGGTCTTGCGCCACATATCCGGATTATTGCTTGGCGGCATGAACCCGCGCTTGTACAGGGCCTCGATGATTTCCTCCATCAAACCACGGATGAGCATTTTCTCGCCATCCGCGAGGGGACCAAAGGCAGTAACCAACCCGGACGTCCCCATACCTCCCATGCACCCAGTGGCCTCGACCAGCAGCACTTTGGCCCCCAGGCGCGCGGCGCTGATGGCGGCGCTAGCACCCGCCGGACCACTCCCAGCGACGACGAGGTCGTAACCTTCCTCGATGGGGATATCACGCGTCAGTTTGTAGGTCTTGGCGGTCTGGGTTTGCGCGGATTGTGGATAAGAGGCAAATGCTGAAGAAATAGCGAAGCTGCCTAAGACACCCAGCATCGACCTTCTCTCGATTGGCGACATTTTACCCTCTTTGAGGTACGCCTGACCCGGCAATGGGGCCCTTGGCGCACCGCATCCCACTTCTCCCCCAACTGGGAGGGAAGTACTTTTTGTCAATCGAATCCCCTGGCCGCTCAGGCGGCGCGAGTCAGGGTCTTGCTTATCTCCTTCTGTGGCAGGTACGCCCCCGCCTTGCGCAGCGTATTTACAAGAACCTCGGTGTCAATCTCCGCGGCCGGTCGATTCGTGCGGATGGATTGCACCGCTGCCGTCCCCGCCGCCTGGCCCATCATCGATGCTGCGGGCTGCACCCGAATAGAGCCTTGCACCTTCACATCGGTTGAAACGCATCGGCCCGCGACCCACAGGTTCTTCCAGCCCTTGGGCACCAGCACGCCGTAGGGGATGCCAAAGAATTCGCCGACCTTTAGCCTCCCGTACGTGTGGAACTCGTCGTAGTAGCGCTGGTACTCCGCCTTGGAAGTATCGTAAGGGTGAATATCAATGGCTTTGGCGAAGACTCCGATCTGATCCGGGAACTGCCGGAGCCCCATTAAATCCTTCACGGTCATTTCGTATTCGCCCACAATGCGCCGGGATTCCCGCACTCCGACCAGCGACGCGGTGGTGACGTGTTCGATGTTTTCGCAACCAGGTACGTACTTGCGGTAGAACGCCAGGTACTCCTGCGCCAGCCGGCGGCCCAGCATCACCCCATCCGTTAGACTCTTGCAGCGTAGAGAGTTTAGATTAAATAGATGGCCGGCGTTCAGGCTGCCCACCGTTTCACCAACCCGGAAGAAACCCGGGAGGTGCACATCCGGCTGGGTAAAGAAGCCTTCGGCGACGGCCTTTTCCACAGCTTTCTGCGCATCGCCCTTCTTCATACGATCCCAATCCAGGTTGGCGCAAAGCGAGCATAAGGTTGCAGGCATGATGTGGGGGGTATCGCGCCCTGCTTCCCGGCACACCACTCCACACAGGTCGGACAACACCGCATCCCCAGTAGCATCCACAAAGGTTTTGGCTCCCATATAACGGTATCCTTCGATGTTGCTCAGGATTACCCCGCTCACTTTCCCGGCTTGGACATCGCGATCCGCATCAATGACGCGGGTGAAGAAACGCATCTCCACGCCGGCCTTTGTCACCAACTCGTCCAGAACCAGCTTGTAACCCTCCACATT
>Ga0326728_10007988_pt1 | contig 26645 bp, 23 predicted proteins | sample MB3enrmetagenome_FD_207602 | JGI IMG/M metagenome (GOLD analysis project Ga0326728, IMG submission 207602) | Lab enriched peat soil microbial communities from McLean, Ithaca, NY, United States - MB31MN | ecosystem: Environmental > Terrestrial > Soil > Wetlands > Peat | place: USA: New York...
CCGATTCCCGCTTCGAAAAAGCCTACCTCAAAGTCGAAAAAGCCATGGATGACGCCATTGCTTTATTGGCCGCTTGAAGTCAGAATCTGAGAGATAATTTAATGAGATTTTAGAAGTAAGAATCTAAAGTTCTGAAAACCCCCATTGCTGCGTTCCACAAATGATTTCAACCACGAACCATGCGAAATACGAACACCGAAAGCTTTCACCTGCTCGAATTAGCCCGCGCCAGGTTCAACACGACCGGTTTGGCTCGCTCAAACGCATCGCGCAATTCGGCGAGTGCAATCGGGTTCTCAAACGAAACTGAACTCATGCGGCGACAGGCTGGCGGGGACGAATCCACCGCGTGAACAGGCCAACCTTTCCGCGATCAATGCCCGTCATCTCAACGAACCGGGTCGGATGCGGCAATCTGTCGGCATCCATCTTTACGTTTGGCAGCCGGATGAGCAATGTTTGCCAAAAAGAATTCTCCGGCTCGAAGCGACCCCCACACAGGGCAATGTGGCGGACGACCGGAGCGCAGTTTTCCTGAACCGCCAACATCGCGACGTCATCCGCTCGCACGTCCTGGGCGCCAAGCAGCGCAGCCGCCAGCCGGATTTCCCGCGCCGCGGGACGGAGTGAAGGAACGATCAATGCAATCGCCAATTCCGTGTTGGATAGCGGAACTTCGCCGAGCGGCGGAAGGCGCGGGCCAAGATCGCGGGCGTAGTAATCGCAGCCGCGCATCACCGCGAGCCGTTCCAAATCGAGCGGCAATGACAAACCAAGCCGCTGAACCTTGTCCAGCAAAGGTGAGGCGATGGCGCGGGGTTGTTCTGCCTGCGTTGCCAAGCTCATGGAATGTAATTTGCCCTAAAATCGCCTTTTAGTAAATCTTTTGGACTCAATAAAAGCGGCCCCCGAAGCATTCCGTCCTGCACCCAAAAATTGCGGTTTGGCGCACAATTTTTGTTGCATTAGGGCTTCAGGCATGTTAGCTATTGAGGGATATGAAAAAATTACTTGTTTTTGCAGCAGCGTTCGTTCTCGCGGCCAGCGCTTATGCGGCCGAATTCCCCACCATCACCATTGGCGATCTCAAGGCGGCCATGGCTTCCAAAAAGGTCGTGTTGCTTGATGCCAATGGCTCGGAGTCGTGGCAAAAGGGGCATATCCCCGGCGCCATCGACTTTTCCGCCAATAAAAATAATCTGGCCAGCGTCCTGCCCCAGGACAAGGACGCGCTCGTGGTGGCCTATTGCGGCAATCCGCAATGCGTCGCCTATCGCGCCGCCGCCGAAGCCGCCAAAAAGCTCGGCTACAAGAATATCAAGCATTTGACGGCCGGCATCATGGGTTGGAAGGACGCGGGCGAGAAAACGGAGCCGGGTTCAAAAACTTAAAAAGGCAGGACGCACAAATTCCGCCGGCGGGACGCCGGCGGATGCGACCGAGTCGGTCGCGCTCCTGAAGAAGCCGCCAAGGATCGGGGGTTATTGGCCGCCGTTGCCGCCGTTGGATCTTTTCTCCCACTGGCGCGTGGCGCGTTGCGGGAGGGTCGCGTCCACTTTGGCGTAGTAGGTGTCTTCACCGAACTTTTCGTCCACGGCCTGTTGCAACGCGGCGGATGGGTTGACGGAGTAATTCTGGTGCGCTTGGATAAGAACGACTTCGCCGCCGGGCCAGTTCAGGCAGAGAAATAACGGACATTTGCCCGGATAAGCTCCGCTCAACGCCCGGACTGCGTCCAAATCGGCCGGGGTCAAATGGGCCGTTTGCAAGCGCAGATGGACTTGTTTGGTGTAGAGGTGGGGCGCGTCTTGCAGGGGGACGATTTCCTGCGGAAAAATCTTTGGCTTCTCCTCGGAACGATTGACCTCGCCGGTGACGAGGAGGGCGGCGTTTGGGGTGATGAGATGGATGAATTTTTCGTAATTGTCATTGAGGAGGAGGATTTGGACGGAGCCGTCCAAGTCTTCGAGCGTGACCATGGCGTAGGGTTTGCCGCTCTTTTTTGAAATGCCTTTTTGCGCCTCGGTCACCAGGCCGCCGAAGCGTGTCATGGTGTGGTTGCCCAGGGCGGCCAGTTGGGCGGTGGTGTGCAAGGCATACTTTTCCAGGATGGGCACGAAGGGGGTCAGGGGATGGCCGGTGACATAAAAGCCTAGAAGCTCGCGTTCGTGGGCGAGCAATTCGTGCTGGGGCCATTCGGGCAATTGCTGTTGCGGTTCGGGCTGGTCGTCGGCCCGTTCCTCCAGCAGGCCAAAAAGGGTGTCCTGGCCGCGCTGGCGGTCTTGAATAATGCCGGAGGCGCGCGCCAGCACGCGGTCGATTTTTGCGAACAGTGTGGCGCGATGCTCGTCGAAACAATCGCAGGCCCCGGATTTGATCAAGGCTTCCAACACCCTGCGGTTGACAGTGCGGGCATCGACCCGCTGGCAGAGGTCGGCCAGCGATTTGAATTTTCCCGCCTCGCGCGCGGCCAGGAGGCTCTCAACCGCGACTTGGCCGACGCCCTTGATGGCGGCCAAACCGAAGCGGATGGCAGCGCCCCGGCCCGGAGTGAAAAAGACGCCGCTTTGATTGACATCAGGGGGGAGGACTTCAATGCCAAAAAGGCGCGCCTCGGCGATGAGGATGCTCAACTTGGCCAGGTCATTCATGTCGTTGGTCATCATGGCGCTGAAAAATTCAACGGGATAATTGGCCTTGAGCCAGGCGGTTTGATAGGCGAGGAGGGCATAAACGGCGGCGTGGGACTTGTTGAAACCGTAGCCGGCGAACTTTTCCAGCAAATCGAAAATCTGATTGGCCTTTGGGGCGGGGATATTGTTGACTTTGGCGCAGCCCCTGACAAAGGCTTCGCGCTGCCGGGCCATTTCCGCGGGCTTCTTTTTGCCCATGGCGCGGCGCAGCAGATCGGCCGCGCCCAGGGTGAAGCCGGCCAGCACCTGCGCCGCCTGCATGACTTGTTCCTGGTAAATCAGCACGCCGTAAGTTTCCCGGCTCAGCGGTTCGAGCAGCGGATGCTCGTATTCGATTTTTATTTCGCCGTGGCGGCGTTTGATGAAGTCGGGGATCAACTCCATCGGCCCCGGGCGGTAGAGGGCGACCAGGGCGGTGATGTGCTCGATGGAGCTGATTTGAAATTTGCGGCACAAATCGCGCATGCCGCCGGATTCCAATTGAAAGATGCCAATGGTGTTGGCCTTGTTGAGCAGGTCGTAGGTTTTGGCGTCGTCGAGCGGCAGGTTGTCAATGGGAATTTCCACGCCCCGGTTCTGCCGGACCAGTTCGCAGGTTTTGCGGATGACGGTCAGGGTCTTGAGGCCGAGGAAATCCATTTTGAGCAGGCCCAGATCGCCCACCGCCTCCATGGCGTATTGGGTGACGATGGCGCCGTCATCGTCCTTCTTGAGCGGGAGCAGGTTGACCAGGGGTTGGTCGCCGATGACGACGCCGGCGGCATGGACGGAAGCGTTGCGGGTCAAATCTTCCAGGACCAGGGCGGTCTCGACCAATTCATGGGTCTGGTCTTCCTCCTCGTAGGCTTGCTTGAATTCCGGGTTTTGATCGAGCGCCTTCTTGAGCGTCATCTTCAATTCGTTGGGAATCATTTTGGCCAGGCGGTCGCAATCGCCGTAGCTCAGGCCCATGACGCGGCCCACGTCGCGCACGACGGATTTGGCGCCCATGGTGCCGAAGGTGATGATTTGCGCGACGGAATCGCGCCCGTATTTTTCGCGCACGTATTCGATGACGTCGCCGCGGCGGTCATCGTCGAAGTCAATGTCGATGTCCGGCGGGTTGACGCGCTCCGGATTGAGAAAACGCTCGAAGAGGAGGCCGTAACGGATGGGATCGACGTTGGAAATCTCCAGGAGGTAAGTGACAATGGAACCGGCGGCGGAACCGCGGGCCACGCAGGTAATGCCCTTGCTGCGGCCATAGCGGACAAAATCGCCCACGATGAGGAAGTAACTGATGAACCCGGTTTTTTCGATAACCTTCAACTCGGTTTCGAGGCGGTCCATGACGGCTTTGAGGCCGGCGGCGGCATCGAAGGGCAGGGCGGGGTCCCGGGGGGCATTGGGCAGTTTTCGCGGGTCGTCAATGCCGGTGGCGACAATGCCGGCGGGTTCGGAGCGGGCGTGGATGCTGTACCGCCGTTCCAGGCCTTCGACGAGGAGCTGGCGCAACCAGGCCTCGCGGGTGGCATTTGCCGGGGGGTGAAAAAGGGGGTAATGCAGTTTGTCAAACTGAATTTCCAGGTTGCACTTTTCGGCCACCTCCAGGGTGTTGCGCACGGCATCGGGGACTTCGCTGAAGAGGGCTTTCATTTCGTCGGCGGAACGCAAATAGAACTGTCCGGGCTGAAAACGCATCCGTTTGCTGTCGCTGAGCAGGGTTTGGGTGCCGATGCAGATCAGGCAATCGTGGGCGTGGGAATGGGCTTTTTCGATGTAATGGACGTCATTGGTCGCGACCAGTTTGAGGCCGAATTCCTTGGCCCACGGGATGAGGCGGCGATTGACCTGGACTTGTTCGGGAATGCCGTGGTTTTGGAGTTCAAGGTAAAAATTGTCCGGGCCGAGAGTTTGCTTGAACCAATCGATGGTGTCGCGCGCCTTGCTGAATTGCTCCTGGAGGATCAACTCGGGAATTTCGCTGGCCAGACAGCCGGACAGGGCCATCAAACCCTCCTTGTGCGCGGCGAGGAGTTCCTTGTCGATGCGCGGTTTGTAATAATAGCCGTCCAGGTGGGCGGCAGTGGCGAGCTTGACTAGGTTCTTGTAGCCGGTTTCGTCCCGGGCCAGCAATCCGAGGTGATGATAGACGTCCCGGCCGCCGGAGGTTGACTTCTTTTCCAGACGGCTGCCGGGGGCGACATAGACCTCGCAACCAATGATCGGCTTGATGCGATGCTCCAGGGCGGCCTTGTAGAAATCGACCGCGCCGTAAAGGACGCCGTGATCGGTAATGGCCAGGGCGGAGAACTGGAGTTCCCTGGCCTTCTCCAGCAGCCGATCCAAACGGCACGCCCCATCGAGCAGGGAGTACTCGGTGTGCAGATGAAGATGAACAAAATCGGCGTGAGCCATGACCCAAATTAAAGTTCAAAGCTCAAAGTTCAAAGGTCAAAATTCAAGGCGCAACAGAACGCGCAATTTTTGCGCAGTTTTTTCTTGCCATCTGCGAGGGAAACCCTTAGCTTCACCATTGGAAAGCACTATATGCGCATTTTGATTCAAGATCCGGTCGGGAAAGGGTACTTCGATGGCGTTGCCTGGAACGGGGACGTGGAGCAGGCCCGGGAATTTGAAAGCGTCGCGCAGGCGGAAACATTCTGTCACGAACAAAACGTCACGCGCGCGCTGATCGTGGTCAAATTCAATGATCCGACCCAGGACATCCGCTACCCCATCGGCGCGCAGGATGCGCTGCTGGTTTCCAAACCACCGACGACGAGAATTAGAAGCCTGGCATGAGGCGAAAACTGTTTTAGCTTGCAGCAAGAAATTCAGTCTTTTGGGTTTTTTGCGGCGGAATTTAGATGCGTCTGCCCTGATGTGTATTGAAAGCACCCTCACCGCCTCCCCGGCGGGCCTGCCTGCTGTGCGGTCGTTCTTTCTATTGGCATCCAAATGCGGAATGCTGTTGGCATGCATCTGGTTCATTTAAGGCTTCGTGACTTCCGCAATTATGCGCGGCTGGACGCGGATTTTGCGCCGGGGTTTCATCTGCTGCTCGGCGACAACGCCCAGGGCAAGACCAATGTTTTGGAGGCCATCTACCTGCTGGCCACCCTGCGCTCCTTTCGCGGCGTGGGCGGGGCGCAAATGGTGCGGCACGGCCAGAAAGGCTACTTCGCCGGGGCCAGCGTGATGTCGCAAGCCGGCCATGAGATCAAGATGTATTGGTCGCCGGCGGAACGCCAATTGACGCTCGACAGCCAGCCGGTGCGGAAATTGAGCGATTATCTGGGCACGCTGCGGGCGGTGGTTTTCTGCACGGAAGACCTGCAATTGATCCAGGGAACGGCGCGTTTGCGGCGGCGTTTCATGGATTTGCTCCTGACGCAAACGCATCCGGCCTATCTGCCCCTGCTGCAACGTTACGCCGCCGCCCTGCGCTCGCGCAACGCCCTGCTCAAACAGCACACACCCGACGAAACGGCGCTGGAAGGATTCACCCGCCAGCTCATGGAGGCGGGCCGGCAGTTGATGAAATTTCGCGGGGAATTGTTGCCGCAAATCGCGCCTCTGGCCCGGGCCGCTTACAGCCGGCTGGCGGGAAACGCCGAGGGAGTGGAATTGGAATATCAACCCTCCGTCCGGCAGGACTTCGCCCTTGAATTGGCCCGCAATCGCGCGCGCGAAAGGGTTTTTCGCTCCACCATCATCGGCCCGCACCGGGATGAATTGCTCCTGCAGTTGGACGGCAAATCCGCCGCCAAGTACGCCAGTGAAGGGCAGAAGCGCTCCATCGCCATGGCCTTGAAAATGACCCAGGCGGAATATCTTTCCGCGGCGCATGGCGCGCCGCCCATTTTGCTCATCGACGACATCATGGGCGAACTGGACGCCAAACGGCGGGCGGCTTTTTTGCCGTTGCTCAACCAGTCGCAAGCGGCGCGGAGCCAGGTTTTCATGACCTGCACGGAAGAGAATTGGCCGCGGGAACTGGGCCGCGACCTGCAACGCTGGGAAGTAAAGGCCGGAACGGTCAGGCGTTTGACTGCATAGCGTGCGTGAAAACCAAATCGCGGTCGGGGTCAATCCCCCAGCGCCGGCCCACAGCTTCCAAATCGGCCGTCAAACCCCAGCGGTCGGCTTCGGGGGTGGTGGTGTGGCTGCGGTTGGCGCCTTTTAATGGCATGCAGCCGCGATTGTCCCCTGTCCGGGCCATGAACTCACATTCGTCGCGTGTCAAGATGACGTCGGGGAGCGAGGCGAGTTCATCTGTCTTGGTCTCAATCGGTTTGGCCTCCGGGCCGCTTTCCTGGATCAAAGTGGGGACGACACATTTCACCGGGGGCTGGGAAAGGTTCCAGACGCAGGCCAGTTGCAGCAGGGTCAGATTGTGCCGGGCGGCAATGGCGCGAAAAACGTCCATTTTCCCCCGGGCGGCTTCCACCCAGCCGGCGGGGCGGAAGGCGCGATGGTCGTGCGCGGCGAATTTATGGCCGGGTTTGACGTCGTCATGAAAAAGCCCGCCGTAATCCACCACGCGCGTCAGCACATCGACTTCATGTTTGAGGGCGGCGGGCAGCACCAGCCGGCCGGGCCAGGGTTCCAGGGGATTGAGAATGATCATGGCCCAATCCAGCAACGGCCCGAAACGTTCGAAACAAAGAATCAGGTCCAGGGTGAATCCATTGGCCGGACCGGGCGCGATGCCAATGCGGTCCGTCAATTTGGCCTCGCGCAGTTTGTCCATCTCCGACCAGACCTTGTCGCTGGAATAGCCGATGGAATCGGGATTGTGCAGGAGGAGCAGGTCAAATTTTTCGGCGCGACACCGTTCGAGGGATTTATCGGTGGCCATGCGAAGGTAATCGCCATAGTTGCGCCGGGAACGCAAGGCGGGGTCGGTGAAACGCGGAAAGCCGCGCGAACCCCGGCGCCGGTCTTTGTAAAAATCGTGCCCGACCGCGCCGACCAGGCAGTACTCCGAGCGCGGCAAACCGGCCAGGGCGCGGCCCAAAAGCTCATCCGCCATGCCGCAGCCATAGACATCGGCTGTCAGGAACGTGCGGATGCCGCGCTGCCAGGCGCGCCGGACCAGATTGATCCAGTGCTCTTCGGAGAGCGGTTCACCGAAGTTCATGAACCGGCCGCCGTTCCAGGCCCCGAAAGCCGTGCGAGTTACTTCCATGTGGCAATTTAGGCGGCGGCGGGCCGGTTGCAAATTTAGATTTCGATGAACACTTTTTCCTTGGGAAAGCGAACTTTGGGGGCGGCGGCGTATTTGTCGGCGGGCGAACGGTAGCCCAGAGTGGCGACCACGGCGGAGGCGAGCCCCTTTTGAGGCAGGCCGAGGATGGCATCGTATTGGGCGCGGTCGAAACCTTCCATGGGACAGGCGTCGATGCCGAGGGCGGCGGCGGCGGCCAGAAGGTTGCCCAGCGCGATATAGACCTGGTTTCTGGCCCAGGCGTCGCGGCCCAATGCGTCCATGCCTTGCAGCAAGGAGCCGACCAGCATGGCGCGGAACTCCGCCATTTTTTCGACGGCCATGCCGCGCACTTCGGCGGTGCGTTTCAGATGCGTGTCCACATCGCTCTCGCCCAGGTTTGTCTTGGACGCGAAAACGACGAGATGCGAAGCGTCAACGATTTGCGATTGGCCCCAGGACGCGGAACGGAGTTTGGCGCGCACCGCCGGATCTTTCACAACAATGAATGTCCAGGGTTGCAGCCCACAACTGGATGGCGACAGCAGAAGCGCCACCTCCAGCGCGGCCCAATCGCGGTCGCTGATCTTGCGCTTGGGATCGAACAGCTTGGTGGCATAGCGCCACTTGAGTTGGCTGATCAATTGTTCAGAACTGATGGTCGTGTTCATCATAATCTTCTTGTTTCGTTGGCCCACAATAACCCATGCACAGGCCGCCTGCCAAAGACTATGTTGGTTGACTGAGCATACCTGCGAGTTTGATTCGGTTCTCAGAGTATCACATCAACGGACGAATGGGTTAGGTTCTGATCAAGGGTTGCCAGTCTGGCCCCATGCAGGGTTGCCAGATCAGCCAAATAATGATCGGTAACCTCTTCGGACCTGCCAGGGTGAGAGTCAAGTGCTGGCAGATCGGCCGCGATTCTGACCGCCTTTCGATCTCTGGCGAACTGGTTGAGCAGATCCCGCGCTTTCTCCATCGGCGCGTTGATGGCCTTTTTGTTGGTCGAGATGCGCAGAAAGCTGAGTTCAGATAGGGGACAGAGCATGACGCTTTTCCCGGATAGCCAGGCAAAAGCTTTGGCATGCTGCGGATGATTGGCCCAAATCGCTGCCAGGAGAAGGTTCACGTCGAGCAAATGCCGTAACGGAGGCGAAGCGGTCGTGGATGGTGGCGGGGACGGATTCACGGAAACTCAGCAACCGCAGCTTTGAGTGCTTCCTCATTTATCGGGTGGTCCAAGACACCGACATGGTACTGCCCGCGTTTTTCAATCCGAACCTTCGCGGTATCCCTAAGTTGTACAGGCTCCAGCTTGGTCAAAATGTAATTTCCATTGGAGATTATCTGGACATCGAACCTGTCCCCCGGTTTGGCCAGGCGCAGAGTCACGCGCTTTTTGTTGTCTGTCACGACTGTCACGGTGGGAATCTCCCACTTATTTGGCCAGAATTCAAGCGTTTTTTGTCGGTGGGATAATCTGCGAAAGCGGCCCACCACCGCAACGTCACAACGCGTGGACAATTGCGGGCGGCGTCTTTAGGATGTTCGCTATGACGTTGTTGGAAGCCAAAACGAAACACGCTCATCTTGCGGCGGAGATTCGGCGGCATGATCAGCTTTATTATGTGCAGGCCCGGCCGGTCATCAGCGATCAGGAATATGACCGCCTTTACCGGGAGCTGGTTGATCTGGAGAAGGAGGTTCCCGCGTTGATCACGCCGGATTCGCCGACGCAACGGGTGGGCGGCGAGCCGGTCAAGGCCTTCCAGCAGGTCCGGCATTCGATTCCGATGCTCAGCCTGGACAACACCTATTCGCAGGAGGAGGTGCGGAATTTCGTCCGGCGCGTCCAGAAGCTTTTGCCCAATGAAAATCTGGCTTGGACGGTCGAACCCAAAGTGGATGGCCTGGCGGTGAACTTGCGCTACGAAAACGGCGCGCTGGTTTCCGGTTCGACGCGGGGCGATGGAACAACGGGCGATGACATCACTTCCAATCTGAAAACCATCCGCGCGATCCCGCTCCGATTTCTTGCGAAGGGAAATCCGCCCCCGCGCGTCCTGGAAGTTCGGGGCGAAGTGTATATGACGCGAGCCGGCTTCAAGAAACTCAACGCGGAACGAGCCGCCGCGGGGGAGGAGGCCTTTGCCAACCCGCGCAACGCCGCCGCGGGCTCGCTCAAGCAGCTTGATCCGCGCATCGTGGCGAAGCGGCCGTTGGGGGCGATTTTTTACGGCACGGGCCAGATCGAAGGCGACGGCATGCCGGCGACTCATAAGGAATTGCTGCATTGGTTGAGCGAGCGCGGGTTTAAAACGCCGGAGAAAATCTGGTTGTGCCTTTCGGAAACCGAACTGCTGGAAGCGATTGATGGGCTGGACAAAATTCGCCATGACTTCGAATACGAAACCGACGGGGCGGTAATCAAGTTGAACGATTTGGCCTTGCGGGAGCAGGCGGGTTACACGGCGAAAGCCCCGCGCTGGGCCATGGCTTACAAATACGCGCCGGAACAAGCTCAGACGAAATTGAAAGGCATCACCATCCAGGTGGGCCGGACCGGGGTGCTGACGCCCGTGGCGGAATTGGAGCCGGTTTTTCTGGCGGGCAGCACGATCAGCCGGGCCACTTTGCACAACGAAGACGAGATCAAACGCAAGGACATCCGCATCGGGGACACAGTGACCATTGAAAAGGCGGGGGAAGTGATCCCGGCGGTCGTCGGCGTCGTGCAAAACAAGCGGCCGGCGGGGGCGGAGGCGTTCGATTTTGTCAAGCATATCCATGGGAAATGCCCGGTTTGCGGCGGGGCCATCCGGCGCGATCCGCAATACGTGGCCTGGCGCTGCGAAAACCTCCAGTGTCCTGCCCAGGCCACGCGCCGGGTGGAATTTTTCACCGCGCGCGGGGCGCTGGACATCGAGAGCGTGGGGGGCATTGTCGCGGACAAATTGGTGGAACGGGGCCTGGTGCGGGAGCCGCTGGATTTATTCGGATTGACAGTTGAGGCCCTGGCTGTGTTGAATCTGGGCACGGAAGAATCGCCGCGCGTTTTCGGAAGCAAGAACGCGGAAAAGGCCGTCCAGGCCATCGCGCGGGCGAAAACAGCGCCGCTCTCGCGCTGGCTGTTCGGGCTGGCCATTCCCGAGGTGGGCAAGACCAGCGCCACCCAACTGGCGGCATTTCACGACACCATCGAGGACGTGGCCGGGTCATCGCTGCTGCGGGATGTCATCGCCTATCATGAGAAAACAGAACAGGCCCGCCAAACGCGCCGGGACAAGCCTGAAGACGGCGAACGGCTCAAAAAAGAAGCCGAAGAAGCCGCGCAACGCCTGCTCGACGCCGGTTTTGCCGAAAAGAGCCGGAGAAAGAACGAAAAGGAGTCTGGCATCAACACGGAACTGGGGCCGGTCGTGGCGCGAAGCGTCCTGGATTATTTTGCCTCGGAAGCGGGCCGCCGGGTTATGCGGCGCATAAAGGAACTGGGCATCCACCCGCAAAGCCAGAAGGCGGCGGCGCGCAGGGAAGGCCTGCCGCTGGCCGGCAAGACGTTTGTATTGACTGGCTCCCTGCCCTCGATGACGCGGGAGGAGGCCGGCGGGCGCATCGAATCCCTGGGCGGCAAAGTCACTGGCAGCGTGAGCAAGAACACCGATTACATTCTGGCCGGGGCCGACGCGGGATCAAAATTGGAAAAGGCGCAGGCCTTGGGCGTAAAGATCCTGGACGAAGCGGAGTTTCTGAAAATGACGAATGACCAAGAACGATGACAAAAGCACTCGATCTCGACCTGGAAAAACTCAACGCCCGCGCTTTTGACAGGGCAGAATGGGCGGAGGGGATTCTCCGGCGTTATCACGCTGCGACCCCGAATCTTGGCGAGGCGGTTGCTCAACAACTGCGGGCGCTTTACAACTGGATGTTCGTCCCAACAACGCTTTGGCCGTTTAATGTCCAGGATGTGCTGGAGGATTGCCTGGCTGCTTTGGAAAAGGGAAAATGCTTGAACTCCCGGCACCGTCTTCTCATACAACTGCTGCCGGACCCGCCGGACGAAACCATCTGCGATGCCGTGGCCGGCCACGAACGCAACGTTCAGAAAGGCGCCTATGAAAACTTGATCAAAACGCAGGCCAAATATTCCCAGAACGAACTCGCCATCAAAACCGATCCAGAACTTCGCCGCCAATGGATGCGCATCAAAGCTGCCTTCAATGTCCAGGCCTACTCCGACCATAAAGGCGTGATCCGACGGACCATGAGCGCCGAGCGCAACCTGCGCCCGTCGTTTTCTGTGAACTTGCGCCGCCGGGAAGACGTTTTTCACGCCGCGTTCGATGCCTTCTGCCTGCGCTGGAACCTCTATGGAATGCAGGACGATGAACCGCTCCTGCTCAAACTCGCTGTCAACATCACGCCCTACGGGACGATGATCCACATCCCCGCCTATTGGTCCTTTGACCCGAAAAGAGACATCCGCTGGGACGCGATCTCCAACCTCCATCGCGTGCGCGTTCCCGGACGCCAAGGCTCCGCCCTTGCCGAAGGACTTGCCGAACGGATGAAAGCCGCCAGGAAACTTCGCCAGCTTGACCTGGAAGTTTACCGCCTCGGCTTGAAAGGTGAAAAAAAACACGAGTTCCTCTGCGCTGGTCTTGGCTGGGTGCCTGGCACAAGCGCAAAACGCATCAGCAGACTCCGGGCGGAATTCAAGAACAAAAAATTGGTAGGGCGAGACTCCGTCGAGCCGTGACTCGATTTCCTGGGACATCGTTTGGGGACATTCAGTTCCTTTGCTGCGCAGTCAATGCAGGTGCATCATCACCGTATGTTGAACGCACCTGAATCTTTAGAGACTGCCACTGCCAACCCCGCGCAAGTGTCCGAGACGGTAACCGAAAGACTGGGGAAATCTGACAATCCAGCGAAGATTATCTGCGATCTGGCCGAAGCTAATGCCTTTTGTGAGAGTTATGGCAAACCGCATGTTCCGATAATGTCCACTTTTGGCGCGGGCCGTTTGCATGTGTGCAGATTACAGGGTTCATGGGACTTGGATCGGGCGGCGGCGGAAAATCCCAATGTTCTGTTCCGATCCATTCGCAATCTTCCTTTTAAACACGCCAAAGACACTTCGAAGGAATGGGATGATCTCACTTTTCAATTTGGCCCCAGGGCATTTGTCTATGCCGATAAGAACAGGGTCATTGGTTTCGGCGCCACGCCAATGGAAGCGGAGCGTCTTGTGACGCAGTTTAGCAAGACTTACCTCAAAACCCCCGCTCCTGCTGGTGGGGATTTTCACCTGATCCAGCAAGATGGATCCAGCATCAACTGCCACACCGTCTCTTTGCCTCCCGAAACGATCCTCAACGATGAAACGCTCAGCCTCCATTATGGCAGCGGCAGCGCAGAATGGCATCAGGACTTTGTCGGGAAACTCCAGGAGAGAATTAATGGCCTTTCGATCTTTGAAGGAAGTCCGGGAACGGGCAAAACATTCTATCTTCGTCACCTCATTGGGGTGCTCAAGGAGTCCCATCGCTTTTTCTTCATCCCGACCTCGACCATGGGCGTTCTCTCAAAGCCCGAGTTTATCGGCTTTTGGGCCGATCAGCACCGGACTCATGCGAACCGAAAATTTGTCGTGATTTTGGAGGATTCCGATGCCGCACTGATGATTCGCGGCTCTGACAATCGCGAACAGGTCAGCGCGATCCTGAATCTCTCCGATGGAATGCTTGCCGATTTCCTCCGTCTCCAAATCATCTGCACGATCAACTGCTCAACCGCCGACATCGATCCGGCTCTGCTACGCCCCGGACGCCTGCTTTGCCATCGCGTCTTCGGCCGGCTCGACTACGCCCAGGCGGCCCGCCTCGCTGAGAGTCTCGGCAGGAAACTGCCCTCCGCTCGTGATTATTCCCTCGCTGAGGTATTTGCCGGGAATGAAACGGAAGAAATCAACCGCCCGCGCATCGGGTTTGCGGCTTAATGCCTATGATTCACGGCTCCCTATCAGACAGTTCAAAAAGTAGGAGACTCCTTACGTCGTCTCCTACGGGAATGAATTGTTTTTAAACGGCCTGCTATGACTATTGTCAGCCTCGATTTTGAAACCGCCAATCCCTCGCGCGTGAGCATCTGCGCCGCCGGGCTTGCCGTCTTTGAGAATGGCACCCTAGTGGAGGCTCCTTATTGGCTGGTGCGACCACCAAAAGGGAAAGGGTGGTTTCGGGAAGACTTCATTGAAATTCACCACTTGACACATCTGGATGTTCTGGATGCCCCGGAGTTTCCCGCCATTGCGCCGGAATTGCTGGCCCGACTGACCCGCGCCGACATCGTAATCGCGCATTGTGCCGAATTCGACCTCGACCATCTGCGCGCCACCCTGAATCACTTTGGTCTCGCCTGCCCGCAGTTTGATTATTTTTGCACCTGTAATCTCGCCCGGCGCATCTGGCCGGCCCTGCCAAGCCACAGTCTCGACGCTCTGGCCGCGCACATCGGCCATGAGTTCAACCACCACCACGCCCAGTCCGACGCCGAAGCCGCCGGACGAGTGCTGCTGGCCATGATGAAACATGTGAGCGCAAAAACGCCGTCCGAATTGTTGAAGAAGGCGGCTATGGTGGCGAGACGTTTTTGTCAGTAAAACTAAACTTGCCGTGAGCCGGCGAGAGTGGTATCAATGCCACCACAAATGACCTCAGAATACATTTCAGCCGCCCTTAAAATCCTTTCCGAGGCTCAAGCTGCGAGGAGGGATCGTCGGATTGATCCCACTTCGACGATTGCCCCGGTTCCGGAAAATAACGATGAATTCGACTACAAAGGATTTCGCCCTCTTGTGCAAGATATTTTAGGGATCGTGGAAAAGCATCAGGTGCAGTGGAATATCACCGACTGGCCTTTCCAGAATTTTTGGTCGCGTCCACGTGAGCCTCTGCATTCAAAGCTCTTGGGGTTCTTTATCGGCTCGATGGAAAACCAGTTCACACATGGGTGTGAGGTTTTTCTGCGTCGAGAACTGCTTACAGTTCTGGAGCAACAATTCGGACTGACTTTTCCCCACGATGGTTGCAAAGTTGACTCTGAGAAAGCACATATCGACCTTTGCATCCGGCGAGTATCTAGTGAACCCAAGTATGCAATTATCTTTGAAAATAAAATCAATGACGCACCCAATCAGCCCGCGCAGCTTCGAGGTTATGTTGAAACGCTCCTCAAGGAAGAATTTAAGGATAAAGACATTTATGTCTTTTACCTTCCGTTCTATTTAGGCAAAAAACCGAATGATGAGGACATAAAATGGCTAAAGGATAACGATGTATTTTATAGGGACATAACGTTCGATAAGCATATTCTAACATGGCTGAACAATGTCATCACGAAATGGCCGCCTACGTTATCTAAAGGTATGTTTGACAATGTCAGCCACTACCGCGACTTGATTAAATATCTTAATGGAAAAGAAAAGGAGATCGAAATGAACACGGAGATACTTAAAACACTGAAGAGTGCCGACGAAAATAAAAAACATCTGACTTTGCTCGATGTCGCAAAATTGAAGAAAGACATAGGAGAGCTTGAATTGTGTATCAAACAGGTAATTCGCGGGGAATTGTTCCTTAAAATTCAGAGTGTTCTTCTCGAGAAGCAGGGAATCAACTCTTGGTTTTGCCTGGATGAGGTAAAAGACAAAAAGATTGATATTATTAATGCCTATGACGAAAAGTTCGCGGAACGAATCAACTTGTGTCTGAGTGTAAACAACACGGCCAGCGTGTGCTTTGGAGCGGGTCATGACAGAAACAGAGATTATAGTTACTTTTGGATCGGCTACATGAAGATGAAGAATGGCGACCAATCAAGCGAAGAAGCGAAAACAACTGAGCGTTGTGTATGCTCGTTGGCTGAAAAGTGGAAACTGGCGCCGGACGAGGAAAGTGACGGATGGTATCGCACGGGCCAGGAACAAGAACAGATGGATTGCGACGACAAGTGTGTGGTAAACAATTCAAACAGAATAGTTGACAAGCTAGTAGAAATGCGCAACAATGTAGTTGACAAGCTAGTAGAAATGCGCAACGATTTGCGGTCCTTCTAGGGTCTGCCTGTTGACTAGCATTGACTGCACTCTGAAAAGCTTATGCCTTCGTTCACAGAACACTGCGCGGACATTCGGCTTCCGTTGACAAAAGAGGGTTTTGGAATTCAAAAACAGGCGGCTGGCGGAAAAAACGAAATAAGGACAATGTTTGGGGACATTCAGTTCCTTTGATTTCCGGTTGAGACAGGCGCATGCTCTGAATCAACGACGCATTACATTGTGAAAGGTTGTTTTTTAGCCGAAACGGCCACTTCCAAATACATTGGCATTACTACGATTGAGGGAATTGCGGCGCTGCTCAACGCAAATAAGATTCGGGAGGACTATGTCGCCGTGGAACGCACTCCCACGATTTCTTCATACGTCCAGTTGATGAAAAGAGGGAACGCGAAATGGGTGACGGTCGCGCAGCTTCTTGCCGCCGCTTACAAAAACGAGCCGGTAATCACCGTCGTCCTCAAAGATGTCGAGAAAAACACATTCCTGCTCAACGAGAGATACCACTCCGACGACGGCGCGTGGGAGGTGGCCCTGGGAGCCGTGGAAGATTACTGCGACCAGCACTTGAACGACTTCGCGAATATGTCCATGAAAGAATTTCAAGTCTTCTATAAGTCCGCCACATGCCCACCGACCGTAATGGCCTTCAAACTCAAGCTCGAACACCACACTGTTTACGAGATTGTCCTGGATTACAATGGAGACCCTGCGGAGAGAACCTACCCCTATTCATTCGATGAAAACGAATGCCGCAAAGTGGAGCCTCCGGACGAGTTTCCATCGGTTGCGCTGGAACTGAAGCCGCCCAAATACGATCCAACAGCACCGTTGCCAAGGGGTTGGGATTGACAGCACGTTGAGTGGCTTATGCCTTCGTTCACAGAACACTGTGCGGAAACGACAGCGGTGCTGGGCCAGCCGTTTGAAGAAGTGCATCGCTGGCTGGATGAGTTTGCGGGCAAGCCTCCTTACGGGATGCGCCACCGCAAACTGCGCCATCACCTTGCAGGCATTGAGCAGGCGCGCCAACTTTGGGGCGACCAAGCTGCCGTGGCGGCCCGGTTGCACATCATTGCTGATTTGAAACAGGAAGGGTGGACCGAAGATCAGCCGTTTCCACGGGACGAGCAGCAGTACAAGGGAAAGGGATTATTCTAAGTGCCTCACTGGCAACTTGTTGTGACTTTGCAAAAGGTTCTTCGCTTTTTTCGGTGGTGGAATAGAACTGAGGCGAGTGCCGCTGGATGTTGGCGTCCAAGCCGCTGTTGTCATGAAGCTCACGCGGTGGGTGTGGTGCGGACCCGCTACATGTAGCAGGGTTGTAGCGGGTCGTGTAGCGGGCTAAGTCGTTGACTATCAACCGTGTAGCGGATGTTGCGGGTTTTCCAGACCTATCATTCAAGTGTCGCCTGGATGTTGGCCTCCACGCCGCCGTTGCCATGAGCGGACGCGGTGGGTGTGATGCCAGGGTGCTACAGGTGCTACAAATAAGCCAATTTGTAGCACCCTTGTAGCACCCTAAGTCATTGATAATCAACGTTTGTAGCACTGTAGCGGGGGGGTGGGGGGGGCGGAACCCCAGTCACTTCAGCCGTGCGCTGCGCTACCCAGCGGGGCGCTGGAAGTTCCTGGCTGATAAGGAATTCGGAAAAAGGAGCAACATATTTCCGGTCTGTTACTTTTCATGTTGCCTAAGTCGTTGACTATCAGCACTGTTGCCGTGTTGCCGATTTTCCAGACCTATCTATCAATCTGGCCTTTCTTGCCATGCTTTGCGACTTTGCGTTGATGTCGGGAAATCGGTCAGATTCGTCCCCCGGTCACAACCCGTCCGACTGATCAACGTAAATTCTTCGCTGACAATTATTTAATTACAAAATGTCGAAATTTTCACTGTTTTTTCGGGGCAGATTGTCTTGAGAAAATTAAAACCGCCTTTCAAACTGAAGTCATTTTTTGTTCCCCTCGTCCGTCGCCCACAGGCGGTAATTCAACTTCGGGAATATGTTGTCCATTTGTTCGATTTGGCGGAGCCACGGTTCATCAATCCCCTTGGCGGTCAGTTGCTCGTAGAGGGTGAGAAAACGGTGCAGATGGTCTTTGACGCGCTTGCTGGCGTAATCGGGACTGGTGCCGGTGCGGAGGATGAACGGCCAGTCGCTGGATTGGGCCAGGAGCAGTTCGCGGGCGGCTTGCTGCAAGGCGCGCTCTTGCAAATCCGTGGGCTTGGTGAACCGATTGGCCAGTTCCGTCATGCGGGGCTGGGCAATGCGGAGATGGGGATAAATCCACTGGTTGGATTCGTTGAGCCAGACCCGCCAATACCCCTCCTCGCCCCAGCTCGAGGCGGCGGGCGTGGCGACTTGCAGGGTGGGATAACGGCGCAAATACTCGCCCGGCGTTATGAAGGTGAAGGTCTTCTGATCATAACACGCCTTGCGCATGAAGTAATTCAAAAACTCCGGGCCTTCATACCACCAGTGTCCGAACAATTCCGCGTCGTAAGGCGAAAGGAGCAGGGGCGGCCGGTCGAGGATCATGCCCAGCTTGCTGATTTGATCCATGCGGGCCTGGAGGAAGTGGGCGGCGTGCCCGTCGGCGGCGCGCAGGGCGGCGGCGCGGTCGTACACCTGCTTGTCCCCGGTCCCGCCGGTGATGCGATGGTATTTGATGCCGGTGAAACCGCGCAGGCCGGGCGCGGGGCAATAGTTCTTGACGTAATCAAAATCGAGATCGAACCCGATGTCCCGGTAAAAATCGCGGTAACGACCGTCGCCGGGGTAGCCCTGCTCCTTGCTCCAGACCTGGCGGGCGGATTCGAAATCGCGCCCGAAGGCGGCGACGCCGTTGGGGGTGAAGACGGGGGCATAAACGCCGTAACGCGGACGGGGGCGCGCGTGCAGGAGGCCGTGGGTGTCGGTGACAAACCAGCGAATGTTGGCCTGTTGCAGAACAATTTCGATGCCTTCGGCGAAGGCGCATTCCGGCAGCCAGATGCCGCACGGATCGCGGCCGAAGCATTCGCGATGATAATCGCGGGCCACGAAGATTTGGGCGCGCAAGCAAGGCGGGTCGTCGAGCAACAAGGGCAGAAGGGCGTGGGTGGCGGCGGAAGTGGCAATTTCGATCAGGCCGTCGTCCTGAAATTTGCGAAAAGCGCCGACCAGATTGCAGCCGCAGTCGAACCAGGTTTGGCGGATGCCGGTGAAGCGGTGGTGGTACATCCAGGCCAGTTCGCGCAAGGACGCTTCCCAGTGGGTGCGGTGAATTTCATTTTCGGCCAGGGCGATCAGGCCGTTAAGGTGCCGGACATACCGTTCCTGCAAGAGGGGATCCAGCAGCATGGCGCAGAGCGGCGGGGAAAGGGAGAGGGTCAGGCGCGCCGCCATGCCGTCGTCCTGCCAGCCTTTCAGCATCTGGATCAGCGGGATGTAAGTTTCGGTGATGGCTTCAAAGAGCCAGTTTTCCTCCAGGAATTTCTCGTGTTCAGGGTGCCGGACAAACGGCAGGTGCGCGTGCAGGAGAAGGGCAAAATGGCCTTGCATGACATGCAAAAAAACGGCAGGGCCGGAGCCTGCCATTGATTCAGGCCACGGCGGCGAGCCGAGGCGGTTGGAGCTGATCATCCTGCGGGTACGCGCCCACTTCGCCTTGATAAGCCGTGCTCCGGCTGAACTTGAGATGGGCCTGGCGCGTTTCCCCGCCGTCGGCGGAATGCGCCGCGGCGGGCAGGGAATATTCGCCATCGGGCAGCGCAAAACGGAAACTGAAACTGCCGTCGGAACGGAGTTTGATTTGCCGGTCGCCGATGGTCACCTTGGCATCGGGTTCGGTGGACCCGTAAATAATCAACTCAGCGTTGACGTTGAACCAGAAGCCGCGCTGGCGGAGGAGGCCGCCGAACGGACTGGAAACGCCGGCCATTCCACCGGCGGGCGAGAGGGGCAAACTGAGTTGGGCGGCGCTGATTGGGGAAACCTCCTGTTGCAACTGGCGGCGGACCAATTCAGTGATTTCGAGCGACCCGACCCAAATGCGGCGCACCTGGTCCATCGAGACCACTTCGGCCAGGGCCTTTTCCTGGGCGGAAGTCCATACGTGCCTGATCTGTTCGGGCGCGGGGAGTCCTTTGCAGCCTTGGGCGCGCAATTGTTGCAAGGCCTCGACCAACGGCACATGTTCCCACAAGGCGCTTTTGACAATCGAAACCAATTGAGCAAAAGGAACGTCGTGCGGAATGGTGGCGAAGCGCAGGGTGGTTTCGTCAGACAAGGCATCAGGCGGGGTCAAGGTCGCTCCAGAACGGGCCAGCGCGACCCAGTGCCGGGCGGAATCGTAATAGCCCAGGGCGCTCAAATACTTTGCGCCGGCGTCAGGCACGGGAACAAACCAGTTGCGCGATTCCGGATGGACGTGTATTTCGGCCAGGGGCCCGGCCTCCAGGGCGCCGCGATAAATGCGAAGGACCAGGTGGCCGTCGGCGGACAGACGGTTGTATTTCTTGAGTTGGGCGCGGGTCAAATCCCAATGGGCGTAAAGCCAGTGCGGATCGCGGGCCGTCAAAAATAACTGCCGGGTGCCGTAGGCTTCCGGCAACTCGCTCTCGGCCGGCGGAACATGCTGGCCGGGCGGGGTGGAGCCCAAAGAGTAGCGCTGGCCGGGACCGCCGGTCGCGGGAGCGGCAGAGGCATCGCCTTCGAGCAAAATGGAGGGGATTTTCAGCCGGCTGGTTTTCGCAGCGCGCTTCGCTTTGGCGGCGGGCGCCGGCGCTGCCATCTGCGGGGTTTTGGAAGCGGCGGCGGCGCAGGGCTTGGGGCTTTTGCGTCCGGCCGGACTTGGCTCGTCTGGATTTTGTCTTTTCATAGGCGCATTCGTGCGGACAACACAGTTAAAATCATCCCGGAGCCTACTATGGCCCGGCAACCCCCCCGCGCGCAAACAGAAATTCGGCTTGCCTGGGGGTCTTGGAAAAACATAGACTGCTAAATCAGAAGACCATTATGAGCAAAACGAAAGCCCCGCGCCCGGCCCCGGCGCCGTCCGGGCTGATATTTGTCGTGGACGACAACGCGCTGCTGGTGGAGTTCGCCGGGACGGTGCTGAAAGGGGAGGGTTATAAAGTCCAGTTTTTTACCGATCCCAAAGCCGCATTGAAGGCGATGCAGGAGGCGGACCCCAAGCCGGTGGCGTTGGTGACCGACTATGAGATGGGGGAAATGAACGGATTGGAGCTGATTATCTCATCGCACAAAATTCATCCTTCGCTCAAAACGGTGTTATTGAGCGGCACCATTGACGGGGCGTTCATTGCCGGGCATCCCGCCAAAGTGGACCGGTTTCTGGGCAAACCCTACCTGCCGGCGCAATTGAAAAGCGCGGTGGGGGAGTTGTTGCAGTCTTGAAGCGCGGACGGGCGGAGCCGCTGCGCGAAGAGGGTCGTTTTCGCTCTCAGAAAAAAAGTCGAAAATAGTTCTTGCCATAAACAAGTTTGTGGTGCAAACTAGTCTGCAATGAAAAATCCATTTGCGGAATATATCCGGCTCATCAAGGCCATCGAGCGCGCCAAGCGGGAGGGGCGCACCGACGAATTGTTGCAGAAACTAAAAAAGAACAATGAGATCCAAAAGGAGATCCAAAAGGCCATGATGCGCCCCATGCGATATGAGACCATCAATGGAGCCGGAGAGATTGGCTGGGGGACGGCGATGCTGTGCTTTGCCCTGTCGAGTTACATTAGTTCCGGTGGCGCCTGGATGTGGCGGTGGAGAACGGGGATCAGTTGTCTGCTGTTTGTCTGCGCGATATGCGCGATGCCTTTGTGCCGCTGGGCCATCAAGAAGTATGTCACCCGGCCGCGCACCGGCTACGTCGCCTTCCGCCGGGACGGAAGATTCTGGATAATGATGGTTGTAACCGTGGTGGTCGCGGTCGGTGTCAGTATCGGTCTGTCACGCCTGATGCGGCCCGAAATGATACAGATCGCGCAGTCTCACATGCGACACCCAGGCGCGACCAACCCCGGCACGTCTGGCTTTAATGGCAAAATTATGCTGGCCGGATTGGGGCCGCTTAACGCGATTTTGTATTTGATGCTCAACGCCGTCTCGATCAGGGAACACCGGTGGAAATGGCTGTTGACAGTCCTCATTGCCTTGGGACCGCTCGGGATTTGTCATGTTGTTCCCGGCAATTTTATCGAGGTGTCGCGTCCGGTTGCGTTGTTTCTCGGTCTGGTGTGCTTCATCTCCGGCGCGGCCACTCTGTTTTCGTTTATTCGGCGCCACCAACCGCCCGCCCCGGAAGCCGAATGAACGAGCAGCTTCGCGCCATTTCCGGGCTGGACCGGGTTATCCATGAACCCGGGCGGCTGATGATTGTTGCCCTGCTCGCGGCGGTGAAGGAATGCGACTTCCTTTTTCTGCTGAACGAAACCGAGATGAACAAGGGCAACCTGTCCAGCCATCTCGCCCGCCTGGAGGAGGCCGGCTACGTCGAGATCGAAAAGACCTATCGCGGCAAAGTGCCTCAGACATTGTTGCGCCTGACGCGCGCGGGCCGCGCGGCGTTTGACCAGTATCGCAAGGGGTTGATGGCCGCGTTTTAGCCGTGGTGAAGAACAGGCCAATTTTCCAGGGACACGCAGTCAATCTGTTGGTAATGTTCTCCGATGTCGTTTGACCGGGAGAAGATGAAACTGGCTGCGGCGGAACTGGCCGCCGATGGCGTTTTCATCGGAACGTCCTCCTGGAAATACCCGGGATGGCTTGGGCAGCTTTACACGCCCGCGCGCTATGAGTACCGCGGCAAGTTCGCCAAAACACGTTTCGAACGGGAGTGCCTGGGCGAATACGCCGGGGTTTTCAAAACGGTCTGCGTCGATGCGGCGTATTATTCCTTTCCGAGCCGGAAATATCTGGAAGGCCTCGTGTCGCATGTGCCGCATGATTTCCAATTTGCCCTCAAGGTCACGGACGACATCACGGTGAGGAAATTCCCCAACCTCGGCCGGTTCGGCCTCCGGGCGGGAAAGGCGAACGGGAATTTTCTGAACGCTGATTTGTTCAGCCGCGCGTTCCTCGAGCCATGCGAGTTTATGCGCGCGAACATCGGCCTCCTCCTGTTCGAGTTCTCGCGGTTTTTCGCAAGTGATTACGAACACGGGGCGCAATTCGTCGCTGACTTGGACAAGTTTTTTGGAAACCTCCCAACAGACTGGCGTTATGGCGTTGAGATACGCAACAAACACTGGCTTGCGCCGGAATACTTCGCCTGCCTGGCGCGTCACCGCGTCACGCACGTCTTCAATGCGTGGGACGCCATGCCGCCGGTCAGCGAGCAGGCGGCGCTGGGCGGCAGCCGCACCAATCCGGAAATCGTCGCGGCCCGCTTCCTCCTCAAGCCCGGCCGCAGGTACGAGGACGCGGTGAAAGCCTTTGCGCCTTATGACAAAACGCGGGAGGTGAACGAGGACGCCCGCCATGCCGGCGCTGCTCTTATCAAGGAAGGCAAAGAGAATCCCAGGCGAAAAACCTTCATCTATGTGAACAACCGGCTCGAAGGCAATGCGCTCGAAACCATCCAGGCGATGCTTTCTGAAGCAAGTTCACCGTAATAAACGTTGACACTCAACCTAACATATACTATCCATATGGATAGTATATGACCGCACTGACGCCAGCCCAGCAACGAGTGCTGGATTTCATCCAAACTGAAGTCCAGGCCGGAAGACCCACCCCAACTCTGCGGGAGATTGCCCGCCGTTTCGGCTTTCGCAGCCATCGGGCGGCCGCTTGTCACTTGGAGGCGCTCAAACGCAAGGGACTCCTCGAGTCCCAACACGGCAAAGCCCGGTCGTTGCGCGTCACTTCCCCGCTGGCCAAACTCCGCCACCAGGTCATGGACATCCCGTTGTTCGGTTCCGTCCCGGCCGGTCTGGCTCAAAATCGCGAGCAGGAGGCCGAGGGTTGTATTTCGGTGGACATCCAGAGCATTGGCTTCAAGCCAACGCGGAACACGTTTGCGCTGCGCGTGACGGGCGATTCGATGATTGGCAGGCATATCTGCGATGGCGACATCGTGGTGCTCGAACACGGGCCGGAGCCGCGTTCCGGGCAGATCGTGGCCGCGCTCATTGACCGCAAGAGCACGCTCAAGACCTTCGTGTTGAAAAACGGGAGGCCGTTTCTCAAAGCCGAAAACCCCAGGTATCCCGACCTTGTGCCGTCGGACGATTTGATGATCCAGGGTGTCTTCCGCGCGCTGCTAAGAAAGGCGCGTGAATGAATCATGCGGACCATTGTTCATCTCGATGCGGACGCTTTCTTCGCAGCGGTCGAACAGGCGTCTGACCCAAAGTTGCGCGGCAAACCCGTTGCGGTCGGGGGCGGGAAGCGCGGCATTATCGCGTCCGCTTCGTATGAAGCCCGGAAATTCGGCATCCACACGCCGATGCCGACGGTGCGGGCGCGCAAGCTCTGCCCCCAGTTGATCGTGCTGCCGGGCGATTTCGAGCGTTACGAGCAGTTCTCGCATTGGATGTTCGGCTATTGCTACGATTTCACGCCCGACGTGGAGCAAACTTCGATTGATGAAGGCTACTTCGACCTGTCCGCCGCGCGCAAACCGCCGGTCGAAATCGCCCTGGCGATTCGCCAGGCCATCGGCCAAAAACTCAAAATCATCGTCAGCGAAGGCATCGGGACGAACAAGTTGGTCAGCGCGGTCGGATCGAAACTGACCAAACCCGCTGCGTTCAATGAAGTCCCGCCCGGCGGCGAGGCGGCATTTCTGCGCCCGCTGCCCAACCAATGGCTGCCGGGGGTGGGGCCAAAGACGAGCGCGCGTCTCAACGCGGCCGGCCTGGCGCGAATCGGCCATGTGGCCGCGACCCCATTGGAAATGCTGGAGTTGCTGCTCGGCAATCAAGCCGCCGGCCTCCGGCAGTTCGCGCGGGGGATTGACGAACGCCCGCTGATTCCCGTTCAGGAGCCGCAACAGTCGTTCAGCCGGCAGGAGACCTTCGCCAGCGACATCACCGACGAAGAATATGCCGAAGCCACCTTGCGCCGCATGGCGGATCATCTGTTTGCAAAGGTGCGCGAGGAAGGCCGCAGCGTCCGAACCCTCCAGGTCCGCGTCCGCTACAACGACATGGCGGAAGACCAGGTGAACGAAAGCCTCCTCGAGCCGACCGACCTGGAAACCGACGTGTATGGCCGGTTGCGCGCCATGCTGCGCGCGGCCTGGAAGCGGCGGGTGAGTTTGCGCCTGGTGTCGCTCAAGCTGTCCCATGTCTATGACAGCCGCTTTTCCGGCGAACTGCCGCTCGAAGTCCCGGCGCAACGGCAGGACGCCCGCGCCAGACTGGCGGCCGTGATTGATGAACTCCGCAAAGCAAGGGGACATTCCGTGATTTTGCGGGGTCACGACTTTATTCTGAAGGATGAAGGCCGAAGGCTGAATGAAGAAACAAGACCAGCGCGTCCACGCGCGGCGGTTTCATCCTTCATCCTTCATCCTTCATCCTTGGTTTACGTTCCGCTTCGCGCGCACAGCCACTATTCGTTTCTCGATTCCACGCTCTCGCCCGCGGCCATCGTCGCATTGGCCAGGCGGCACGGCCTGCCCGCTGTCGCGCTCACGGACACGGGCAACTTGCACGGCGCGGTTGAGTTCGTGCAGGCGGCAAAGCAAGCGGCCCTCAAGCCGGTCCTCGGCACTGAACTGCGCGTGGACGGCAAGCTGTTGCTGCTCTACGTTGAGTCGGCCCGCGGCTGGCACAACCTCTGCCGATTGCTCTCAAAGAAGGCGGAAGGCGGAGGGCAGAATGATGAAGGCGGCGTTGCCGGACGCCAGCGCGCTCCCGTTACTTTTGCCTTCTTGCTTCATCATGCCGCCTTTCTTGACGGGCTGATCGCCGTTAGCGAGGATGCGCGGCTGGCGGAAATGTTTCCAGGGCGATTCTACAGCGCCGTCCCTGCGCGGCAGACGCCCGCGCAATGGCCGGCTGCGGCATGTCCCGCCATTCATTACGCGACACCGGATGACCGCCGGAAATACGACATCGTGCAGAGCATCCGTACCCGGACCTTGCTGCAACAGGAACATCCCGAAAAACAGCGCGGAGGCCGGTGGCATTTCCCCACCCCCGCTGAAATGGCGGCGGCCTGCCTGGGGCATCCCGACTGGGTGCGGCATTCCCATGAAATCGCCGGGCGCTGCAACTTCGACCTGCCCTTTGGGAAACCGCAGTTTCCGGCCTTCACGCCGCCGGACGGTTCGCCGCCGGGCGATTTCCTGCGGCGGTTGGTTCTCCAGGGTCTCCGGGAACGCTACGGCTCCCGCGCCGGCCAGTTCCGCCCGCAAGTGATGGAGGAACTTTCCATCATCAATGAAGTCGGTTATGAAGCATACTTCCTCATCACCTGGGATTTTCTCCAGGAATGCCGCCAGCGCAACATTGACTGGATCACACGCGGCAGCGCGGCGGATTCGCTGGTCTGTTATTGCCTGGGCATCAGCGGGGTTTGTCCGATTCGCTTCGGCCTTTATTTTCGCCGCTTCCTCAACAAAGAGCGGATGGCGTTGCATAAACTGCCCGACATCGACATTGATTTCGCGCACGACCTCAAGGACG
>Ga0326728_10007989_pt1 | contig 26645 bp, 25 predicted proteins | sample MB3enrmetagenome_FD_207602 | JGI IMG/M metagenome (GOLD analysis project Ga0326728, IMG submission 207602) | Lab enriched peat soil microbial communities from McLean, Ithaca, NY, United States - MB31MN | ecosystem: Environmental > Terrestrial > Soil > Wetlands > Peat | place: USA: New York...
CAGCGCGCGCAGATCGAGACTTACCTGTCCCACCTCGATAACCTGATCCGCCGTGGGCGTCAGGTTCGCGAGACGTTGACGTCTGATCCCTCCAGCAGTTCGGCGATTGCGGCCACTCGCGCCTGGCAGGAAGACTGTGGAGTAACGGTCAACCAATTGTCCGGAGGCAGCAAGGCCCATTGGCTGGCCCGGTCGTTTAGCCAAGCCTTCCTGATGCGCTCCGCGTCCGGCCATGCGGTCGAAGGGGCGGCGCCGGACGAGATCGTCGCGCGACTGCTCCACGTCCTCGAGCAAGCTGTGGCCTCGCTCTCCGGAATGGACGCTGGCCCCGGCGTTACTGGATCATCGTCTGCATCTCCGGAGGCGCCGCCGCGCCGCTTCGAATTCGTTCACAACCCCGAACTCCGGCCCGTGGTCGAGCAGGCCTACACCGATAGCCGGCGCGCCCTCGATCGAGGGGACTATGACTTGGCGCTGCGCACGGCTTGCGGAATCCTGGAGGCCATCGTGACCGACGCGCTGGAACATAAGGGACTGAGTGCGCTGGCTGGCTCGGGCGCGCCCGCCGGAAGGATTGCCGAAGGAACGATTGCCGATTGGCCGTTTGAGACGCGGCTCGCCGTCGCCGAGAAAGCGGGGCTCATTCGCGGCGGGTGCGCGCGGCTGCCAGTCGTCGCACGGGCGTATCGCGACCACACCGATGCCGACGGCGAGAGCGGCCCGGCGGCGACGGTTTCCGAGCGCGATGCGCGACAGGCTGGACAGGTGCTTCACGTTGTGATGAGAGACCTTGATCCCGGCCGCTAGACACGCCCGGCTCTCCACCAGCAAGCCTGTCAATCTTCCAGGTCCTGGCGGAAGACGGGTTGTGATGGATCGAGGCTGCCGTCGATGACGGCCACGAGCAGATCTCGGTATGCGTTCTCCGCCTCTTCCAGTGAGGCGTAGCCGCGTTCCCGCTGCAGCGCTCCGGTGGCCGAGTAGATGAGGGTGAAATACCGGCCCGATGAATACTGCAGTTCGAGCAACTTGTTCGGCATGTCAGGATCACCTTCCTGACCGAGCACGTCCATCAGCGCCACAGTCCACTGCCTATTTTTCGGGTCGGAGACGACCTCGCGCTCGAGGTATTGCCACTCGTCCATGCTCCACAACGGCATATTGATTCCACAGCTCTTTATTTCAGCAGATCATTGTTCCAGCAGATCATGCTTCAAGCAGATCATTGAGGGCGCTTGCGACCTGCGCCCCGGTGAATGGTTTCGGGACCAGCGAGACTCTTTGGGCTTTCCGGGATCGCAGGCTCGCGTCAGCCTCCTCCGGTGTGTCGCTGATGATGACGACGGGAAGCTCGGCGTGGTTCGGGTCGTCACGCACGGCGTCGAAGAGCGACTCGCTCATGTCGAAGGCGGAACAGTCGAGCACGAGCGCATCGGCACGTTGCTCCCGAATCAGCTCGTTGACGGTGACGCTATATCCCGCGGCGAAGACCTCGTAGCCGCGGTCACGCAGCGCGAACGTCAGCAGCTCGGCAATCTCCGGCGTGTCGTCGATGAGCAGGATGCGGCGCAAGCGTACGCTACTTCTTGCTGGAGCGAGGCAGCCGCGCCTTCTTGACTGCCGAGGGCTCCAGATCCATGACCCACACTCGCCCGCCCGCCGTGTAGTAGGCACGTTGGTCGTTCTCGATCATCGCGCCCCAAGCCTCGAGCGTGCGCATCGCGAACGTGTATCCCTCGAAGTTGTTGCGCGTGTGATCCAGCACTTCATTCGTGTGCCAGTTGTTCGTGAGGGTCGCGTCGCCCGCGTGCACGCGCACGACGGTGTAGTAGCGGTCGAACGCCGCTTCCGTTCGTACGTCGCGCGTCGACCCACGCTTTTTGCCTTCGCTGACAATATAGCTTTCCTGCGCTTCGGGAGCCGCAGGTGGAGGTGTTCCTTTAGTATTCATACAGTCTCCGCAACCGCCGTGGCTTCTGCCGCAGACGCCATGTTGACCAGGTTCTTCGCATCTGCCGCCTGGATCAATGCCTCCGGCAGCTCGACACCCATCATCCGCCATTGCTCGTTGGCAAACTTCTGCAATGTGGCGATGTGCTCGGCGTGGAGGTGGCCGAAGCGTCCTTGCAATTTCAAGTACTCCGATACCGGCCGCATGTTCTGCGGGCGGAAGCTGTAATCGTAGGCGCGCTTCTCGGGGTGCCACTCCCAGATCGGGTAGAGACCGCATTCGACGACCAGCCGGCCAAGATCGATGGAGCGCGGTGTTTCATACACGAAGCCCTTCTGGCAGGGAGTGTAGACCATCAGGTATGCCGCACCCTTGTGGTTGAGTCCCTTGCGTACTTTATTCATCAAGTCGATGGGGTAGCCCACGCTCGCGGTCGCCACATAGCAGTGCGGATGCCCCGCGGCCATCATGCGGGCGAGATCCTTGGGGAACAATTTCTTCGCCTCGGGAACCAGCGGGCCGGGAGGCGAGAATGTCGTCATGCCGCCATAGGGCGTGCGCGACGATGCCTGGATGCCGGTGTTCGCGTACTGCTCGTTGTCGTAGCAGATAATCAGGCAGTCGTGATTGCGATAGAGCGCGCCTGAAATCGAGGCGAGGCCGATGTCGGACGCGCTGCCGTCGCCCGCCTCGCAGATAATGTTCGGATAGGCGCCCTTCCACTTGCCCTTGCGGATCATAGCTTCATAGGCGGCGGCGACGCCAGCCGTGAAGCTGCCCGCGCTGCCAATCTGGGTATGCGCCCAGGGCACATTGTAGGGCGTACACAAATACGAACTGTTCGCGACATACATGCAGCCTGTCGGTCCGATGAGGATTGTGTTGTCGCCCGCCGCTTTGCTCGTCATCCGGTACTGGATGGACGGCCCGCAACCGGCACAGGTGCGGTGGCCGGGAACGAAGGGCTCGCTCGACGGCAATTCAGGGTTGTAGAAACGCGCTCCCTGATTCGGGCTATTTAGAATCGGCAGCAGCTGCCGCTGAACTTCAATTGTCGCCATAATCATTCCTCCGTGGCCGGGCGCGGACGCCCAGCGCTCCACCAACTCTTTACTCTTCGAATCCGACCCAATGCGTGCGCTTTTCGATTTTCCCGCGTTTCTGCGCGTCTATCATCTTCTGCGTCATCCAGTAGAATTCCTTCAACACGATCGCCTCGCCGCCCATGCCCGCCATGAACGAAACGACGAGCGGGCGGTGTGGGTTTTCGTAGAGAGCCGCGCAGACCTCGGCATAGAGCACGCCGCCGCTGCTCACGCTGCCGAGTCCCATGTTGGTCTCGATCACACCGACCACTTTGAACTTACTGAGGACCTCCTGCACGCGATCGGTCGGGTAGGGCCGGATGGTTCGCAGCCTTACGAGACCGACCTTCAGGCCCCGATCGCGCATGTGCTGAATCGCGTAACGTGCCGTCACCGCGTGCCCGCCCTGCATGAAAAAGACGACGTCGGCGCCATGGGTCATGAACTCTTCGACCCAGGGGTCGTAGCGCCGTCCGAAGATTTCCGCGAACTCGTCGTGGACTTCCTCAATGACTGCCATGGACTCTTCCATGGCGCGCGCCCGCTCCAACTGCAGCGGCGGACCCTGTTCGGGCATGATCTGCGGACCGTGCGACACCGGATGCCGCGGATCGAGTGGGTAGGGATGCTTGTAGGGCGGCAAGAATTCGCTCACCTGGCCGGGGTCGGGCAATTCCACATCGCTCGTGATGTGGGAGACGAAGAAACCATCCTGGCAAACCATCTGGGGCAAAAGCACGCGAGGATCCTCGCCGATGCGGTAGCCCATCAGGTGATTGTCGAATGCTTCCTGGGCATCGCATGCCCAGCCCATGAGCCACCCCATGTCGCGCGTCGAGAGCGCGTCGGTATGCTCGGAACCGAAATCGCCGGGCGGATCGAGCGTGCGGTCGGCGATCATCATCTGCACCGGCATACGACTGCCCGAGATCGGCGAATAAAGTTCATAGGCGAACTGCACGCCGACGCCAGAGCTGCCGGTGAAAACGCGCGCGCCGCTCGACGATGCGCCATGCGCGATGCTCAATTGCGAGTGCTCGCTGTCGGCCACGATGTATTCGGCGTCGAGTTCTCCATTGGCCACCATTTGCGCCAGCGCCATCATGGTCGCCGTGTAAGGCCGGATCGGGTAGGCCGCAATCACATCGACATCGGCATACTTGGCGGCCTGCGCCGACGCGACGCAGCCGTTGATCCGTACCGTCTTCCTCTTTCTTTCCGCAACCGTTGTCATGACTCACTCCAAATTTCTAAATGGTCCGCTTCTAAATGTTCTTTGCCGCTCGTTCCCCGAGATTCCTCAACTCTTCCGCCTGCCGTCCGTGCAGACCCGGCGAGATGGCGAACGCCGTATCCATGCGCACCACGCCGGTATCGAAGTCGAGTTCGGGCACGCCCTCAAGGCAACCCGTCGGACATTCCTCGATACACACGCGGCAACCTTTGCAGTAGTCGACCAGAATCTTGTACAGGCCGTTCGAGCGCGACGGGCGCGCAATGCAGGGCTCGGGACAGACCAGATAACAGTTGTCGCAGGCGTTGCAGGTGCCACAACTGAAACAGCGGCTGGCCTCCTCGACTGCCTGTTCTTCCGAGAATGCCTGAATCACTTCCGCCTGCGTTTTGCGCCGGCTTGCCGGCGGCAGCAGCGTTTGCTGGACGCGCGGGAAGTGCGGGAAATACGTCATATTCATGCGGTTCAAATCGAAGATGACGTCGACGGGAATTGTTCGCGGCTGCAGCGACTCGCCGCGCAACACCTTGTCCAGATTGAAGGCGACGCGCTTCCCGTCGCCAACCGCATTCACCACCATCAGCGGCTGACCCGAGCCCAGTTGCACTACGTCGCCCGCCGCAAAAAAGTTCGTGTCGCCGAGACGTCCGAAGCGGTCGATTTTGATCGTGCCGCCCTCGGTCTTGAATTCGTCCGGCAGCCAGCCAAGCGACGCCCGCTGTCCCACAGCGATGATCACGTTGTCGACGTGAAAACGCTCGCCGGGCACTTCTCGATTGACGGTGATTGGCGATGCGTTGATGGCGCCGGAGAAGCGCGCCGGATGCAGTTGCAAGGCCTCGACCTTGCCGTTACCGAGCACGGCAGTCATCGCCCGCCCGTGCACCAGTTCCACCCCTTCTTCAAGCATGTCGTGCAGGTCTTCCGACGAGGCCGGCATCTCGTCGGTGTTGGCTTCCACCGTGATCATGGTTACTTCCACGGCGCCTTGCCGCAGCGCTTCGCGGGCGCAGTCGATGGCGGTATTTCCGCCGCCGATGACGGCCACGCGAGCACCCAGCTTGACTTCGGATGTGCCCATGCCGATGTCGCGCAGGAACGGAAGTCCGTAAAGCACGCCGTCCTTATTCTCGCCCTCGGCGCGCACGCTATTGGGCTGGGTTAGACCCACGGCCAGCACGACGGCGTCGTAGTTCTTTTTCAAGTCGTCCCAGGTGACGTCCTTTCCGACTTCGACGCCGGTCTTGATCGTGATTCCGAGTTCGACGAGGCGCTCGATCTCGCGATCGAGCACGTGCTGCGGGAGCACCCAGTCCGGAATGCCGCCGCGATTGAGTCCGCCCGCTTTCGGCGACTTCTCAAGGATCGTCACTTTGTAACCGAGGCGCGCCAGTTGGTAGGCGGCGCTGTGGCCGGCGGGACCCGATCCGACGACGGCGACTTTCTTGCCGTTGGGTTTCCCGGCCGTGACTACGTCGCGGGTCAGCGCCTGTCCGAGATCGCCGAGAAACCGCTCGACCGCGCGAATCGAGATGGCCTCATCGTACTTCCCGCGATTGCAGGCTTGCTCGCACGGGTGGTAGCACACCCGGCCGGTGACCGACGGGAAGGGCATGTCTTCCTTGATGAGCGCGTAGGCGTCCAGATACTTGCCGCGCTTCACCAGGTCGAGATAGCCCTGGATCTTTTCGTTGGTCCCGCAAGCGTTGTTGCAGGGCGGCAACTTGTCCCGGTACACCGGTCTGATCGAGCGCCAGTTGCCAGTGGGGAACAGGTCCTGGCCCTTTTCCTGCGATGGCGCAGGCGTGATGCCGGCGAACGGAATCTTGAGCCGGTCTGGAATGTGTGTGCCTTTGGTTGACATGTGATCCTTTTGATCCTTCCTATGCAGCCACTGGGTTCAGCTTCATGATGTGTAACTGGTCGAGTGCCATTTCGAATGCCCTCTTGTTCGCGATCATCGGTTCAATCGTCTCCATTTTGACGATGCCCGTAGTCTTGACCACGGCGGCAATAAGCGGAGCGGCGATGTCGGGCGCGATCGCTTTGTTGCGCTCGGCAGCGCCCTCGGTCGACAGGCGGTCGAGGCCGAGCTCGCCCAGCCGGTAGTAGAGCCACTTGTGGTCGGCCAAGTGCGCGGCATCGACACAGACGAGTTGGGCCAACCGCTCGGCACCCGGCACGAAACGAATCATGTACTCCGGCGTGTAATGCGTGTTGATCACAAGCGTTCCGCCCGGAGGCATGCCGCGCATGTAATCCCAACCCTTGACCATCGTCCCCTCGACCAGCACGACGATGTTGGGTTCCTCGTTTTCGTAGGTGAGCGCGTTCTCGATCACGCCGTCGCTTACCCGGCAGTACTTGCGCGTCGGGCAGTTGGTGCGATCGGGATTGTCGACGTAGTTCTCCATCGCCTGCGCGTACTTGCCCTCGAGGCGGGCGGAAGCGGAGATGGAATTGACGATGTCGCGGCCCTCTTTGTCCATGATGATGCCGCGCGTCCAAACAGTAAGTTCCGTGTAACTCATAATCAATCCTCGTTGTTACTTAGTTACAATCGCTAATAGCGTCGCCGCGAGAGGCTCCGGCGCGTCAGGCGCGATAGCCCCACGGGCCATGGCATTTCCCAGCTCAGTCAATCTGATTATCCCCAGACTAGTCTGCTCGAGGGCTCACCCTTGGCCCCAGGCAGTAACCGCTATGCTCAATTTAATTAATGCGATATGCGACGCGATCGCTATCCCCACGAATTGCGAATCGCGAATAACCGACCCAAATATCCGAACCCAAGGGAAAAGCCCTTGGTCAAAACTTCTCAAGCACAATTTCTTCGACGTCTTCAATGTGCCGCCGCATGGCGTCCTTTGCCGCCTCGGCATCGTGGCGCTTGATCGCCGCCAAGATCCGGCGGTGGCCGGCGAGCGACTTTTGCGGGCGCCCTTTCACCTGCAACGAGCGTTCGCGCGTGTCGCGCAGCAGGTCCATGAGAATGTCGAGCACCTTCAACACGACACTGTTACCGGAAGCCAGAGCAATGCTGTAGTGGAATTCCGCATCTTCGGCGATGCTGGCTTCGTCATGAGACAGCTTTGCTTCTTGCCGTTGCAGAATCTCTTCCATCTCTGAGATCTCGTCGGAAGAAGCGTGCGTGGCGGCGCGCGCAGCCAACGGCGGTTCGAGCATCTTCCGAAAATCCAGAAGTTCGCTGACCAGTTCCTGACGGCGCTTTAGCGCGTTGGCAAAAGGATTGACCAATGACTCGGCCGATAGTTCGCGAACGATTGTTCCGGCGCCTTGACGCGGTTCAACCAAGCCCGTCAGTTCCAGGCTTCGAATCGCGTCCCGAATGGAACTGCGGCTTACCTGAAGCAATTCCGCCAGTTCGCGTTCCGAGGGCAGTTTGTCACCGGGTTGCAGTTTCTCCAGAATCAAACGCTCGATCTGCTTGGCGACTTCTTCGTAGACCTTGTTTCTTCGCACAACTTCGAAGTCGGATTTGACCGGTGTTGCCATAGGCAAGTGGTCCGATAAGTAGACCAGCGACGGCGAAAGTATACGCCCCTTGTCAAGTCCCCTGCAAATATTTTTTTATGGGGCGATGAATGGGCATGAAAGCCTCTGTTGTTCGCTCATTTTGGTTGCTGCCTAGCTGCGCACTCCGCCAATAGCTTCGTACAGCTGTACACGGTTCGCGTGCAGGACATGGGAAGACCCACACGCTCGCCCAGCTCCACGACCGCGCCCACCAGCGCTTCCAGTTCCATCGGGCGGCCCGCCTCGAGATCTTGCAGCATCGAGGTTTTGTGCTCCCCGACTTTTTCCGCGCCGGCAATGCGCTGCTCGATGGAGACAGGCAAGTCCATACCCAACTTGCGGGAAACCGATTCCACTTCCTGCATGATGTGCCGGATCACCGAACAAACTCCCGGATCGCGCACCATCTGAACCAGCGTGGCGCGCGTCAGGGCGCTGACTGGATTCAAGGAAGCGTTGCCCAAGACCTTTACCCAAATCTCGTGCCGGATACGAGTGGTCACCGGGCAGCGCAAGCCGGAGGCAATGAGCGCCTCGGCAATGCGGCGGCAGCGATCGGAGCGCGAACCGTCGGGCTCGCCGAGAGAAATGCGATTGCCCTCGATGTGTTGAATCACGCCGGGTGAGGGAATCTCGGTCGAAAAGTAAACGATGGACCCGACCACCCGACGCGCTTCGATGGCCGAGGAAATCACGCCGCCGGGATCGACGCGCTCCAGGCGCAATCCTTCAAATTCGCCGCCGAATCCCTGGAAGTACCACCAGGGGATTCCATTCTGCGTGCTGACCACCGTGGTCTCCGGCCCCAACACCGGCTTCAAGTGCGGAGCAAGTTGCGGCAGGCCGTGCGCCTTCACCCCAAGAAAGATAACGTCCACCGGGCCCACTGCTTCGAGGGAACTGGCGATGGTGGGCCGCGCCACAAAATCTCCCTCGGGACTTTTTACCTGCACGCCGTGCTCCTGCATGGCGCGAAGATGCGGCCCGCGCGCGAAGAGCGTGACCTCGAACCCGGCCTGCGCCATGCGGGCACCGATGTAGGCTCCGATGGCGCCCGCGCCTGCGATCAGGAATCTCATTTTTGGTCATCCGTGAGCGCGGCGGCGACGGCGCGGCGGCGAATTTTTCCAGTCGCGGTGGTGGGGATACTTTGCACGAGGTAAATCTTCTTCGGACATTTGTATTCTGCCAGCAGCTCGCGGCAGTGCTTGATGAGTGCCGCTTCGGTGGCGCCATGGGGTTCGTGCAAGACCACGGCGGCCGCCACTTCTTCACCCAGCGTTGGGTGCACGCAGCCAAATGTGACCGCCGCGGCGACAGCGGGATGCCGCAGCAAAACCTTATCGACTTCGTGCGGCGCGATGTTCTCGCCGCCGCGGATGATGATGTCTTTGATCCTGCCCGTCAGATGCAAATAGCAGTCTTCGTCGAGCAAGCCTTCGTCGCCGGTACGAAACCATCCATTCACAAAAGCGCGGGCGTTGGCCTCGGGATTGTTTGCATATCCGCGAAACACGTTGGCGCCCTGAATGGCGACTTCGCCGCGCTGGTTGTTGCCGAGGTGATTGCCCTCCTTGTCCATGATGCTGATGCGCAGCCCGGTGCCCACACCCACAGAACCCGGCTTGCGATGCCGCGGAGGCAAAGGATTCGAGGTCATCTGGTGGGCCGCTTCCGTCATTCCGTAGGCTTCGACGAAGGGCACGCCGAACAGCCCCTCGATTTTGTGAATGAGTTCTGGCGACAAAGGCGCGCTGCAGGAACGGATGAAGCGCAGGGAGGCAGCCTCCGCGGGTTTGTGGTGAGTGCGGGCCACCAGAAGCTGATGCATCGTGGGCACTCCCGAATACCAGGTCACGCGATGTTCCCGAACTGTCCGCCAGAAAGAAAGCGCGTTGAATTTGGTGGGGACAACTACGGTCCCCCCGGAAAGCAGAGTTGCCATGGTTGAGGCAATCAACCCATGTACGTGGAACAGCGGCATGATGCACAGCGAAACATCTTCCTCGGAAAGCGCGTAGGTGTTCGCGATATTCGCCGACGAGACCGCGAGGTTGAAATGCCGCAAGGGAACGCGTTTCGGCCGTCCTGTGCTTCCGCTGGTGTGCAGGACCAGGGCAATGTCGTCAGCCGTGGGCGCGGTTGCCGAAACTCCCGTGGGAGCATCCACCAGGTGAACGTCGCCCTGGTCACTCATTTCAACCGAGAACACTGGGATCTTGCGGTCCGCGGCTGCGCTGCGCGCGAATTCCGCGCCTACCAACGGGCAAAGTAAAATGCGGGCATCGGTGTCCGCGAGAAAAAAAAGAAACTCCTCATAAGGATACGCCGGGTTCAATGGGGCAGCGGTTCCAGCGATAGAAGCAGCGAGAAAGCTGACAATCGCCGGCAATCCATTCGGCAATGCGATGGCCACAGCATCGCCACGGCAAATGCCAGCGGAGGCCAAAGCGTTCGCCATGGCCAGGACCTGCTGCCGGAGCGAATCGTAAGTGACACGGATGTCAAGCTCGGGGACGATTACTGCCGTGTGACTGTCTGCAAAATGTAAAACGTCAAGAAGTGTGTCGACCGACTTCAGAGTCATGGGTTGCCGTCTTTGGCGCGAGCCATAAATTCACAATCCAACCTTGCGCCGCATGTTTTCGGGACACGAGACTAGATCGAGTAGCCCTCGGCGTGCAGCGCCTTGCTAAACTCTTTCAGAAAAAACTGCACGTTGTCCTCGGTGGCCAACGGTCCCATGACGCCAATGCGGAAGACTTTACCCGCGAGCGGACCAAAACCGCCGGCGATTTCAATCCCTGCTTCGTCCAATAGGCGTCGGCGCACTTTCGCCTCGTCAACCCCTTTTGGAACGCACACCGTGTTCAAGGTCGCAATGCGGTGCTCTTCGGGAACGTGCATGCGCAGACCCATCGCTTCTATGCCCTTCACAAAGAGCTTATGGCAACGGCGATGTCGCTCCCAGCGGTTTTCAATGCCTTCCTCGGCGATGACCAGCAGCGCCTCGCGCAAGGCGTAGAACATGGAAATCGGCGCCGTATGATGATAGCGGTGCGACACAGTGGAGTAGTCGTAAATCAGCTTCAGATCAAAATACCAACTGCGTACTGGAGAGGTGCGGGCGCGCAGCCAGTCCATGGCCCGCGGCGAGATCGCCATCGGAGACAAACCCGGCGGACAGCTCAGCCCTTTTTGCGTGCAACTGTAGGCGACGTCGATGCCGGTCTGGTCGAAATCCACCGGCACTCCGCCGAGCGAGGTAACGCAATCCGCGATCGCCAGAGCGCCCGCATCGTGAGCGGCGGCACAGATCGCCTGGCCCGACTGCAACGCTCCCGTCGATGTCTCGGCGTGAATATAAGCCACAACCTTGGGCTTCTCGCGACGGATGAACTCTCTCGCTTCATCCTCCGTGAAGGTCTCACCCCAAAGCTTCTCAAAGCGTACGACATTGGCGCCGTTGCGTTTCGCCATCTCCGTAAGCCGATCGGAGAAATATCCATTGGCAAAGACCGCGAGCTTGGCTCCGGGCTCCACGAAGTTAGTAACGGCAGCCTCCATGCCCGCGCTGCCGGTGCCGGAAATTACCAGCGTGGCGCTGTCGTTAGTTCCGGAGCCAGTTCCGGAGCCGGTGCCGAAAGCCATTTTCAGCAGCTGCTGGACGTCTCCCATCACCTGGATGAAGTAGGGGTCGAGGTGCCCGACAATGGGCTTCGACAAAGCTTCGTAGACCCGCGGGTGAACCATGGTGGGTCCAGGCCCGAACAGAAAGCGGCGAGGGGGTTGCAGGGCCGGGAAATGGAGTAGGGAATTTGACTGTCCCAGGGCGCTCATAAGTCCTCGTTTTCCTTCAGAGATAGTTAGATTTTAAGGCACGGAGCGGACAATCTCCACAGCGCCGCCCCTGAAATGCAACGTTCATTCGGTACCAGGCGCTAGCGCACCGTGACAAAGAAGTATGCGGTCATGGCGACGCCCACGCCGATCACAACGCCCCGCACCTTCCGGGGGTCTGCCTTTTGCGCGTAATGCGCACCGAACCAGCCTCCGGCGAGAGAACCTGCGATCATCACCGCACACTGCGGCCACAACACCGCGTGCGCCACGATAAAGGTGACCACCGCAGCCGCGTTAATGGCGACGGCCAGCAGTGTCCTGATCGCGCCCATGGCATGAATGTCACGCATCCCCATCATCGCGAGCATTCCCAGCGTCATGAACCCGATCCCAGCGCCAAAGTATCCGCCATAGACCGCAACCAGCAACTCCGCGATCGAACCCACCACGATCACTGGCCATGATATGTCCCGTAGATCGTCATCGTCATTGCCAACGACCGCGTTCTTGCCGACCATGGTGCGGATCGAATTGCCGAAGGCGAACAGCAACGTGCCTGCCAGCAGCAGCCAGGGGACAAGGCGCAGAAAGGTATGCTGCGGCGTCTTAATCAACAGCAGCGCTCCCGCCCAGCCTCCGGCAACGCTGGTCACCAGCAAAGGGACCAATACGCGGAGCGGTGCGTTCAGCCGTTTCAGGTAAGCGACGGTGCTGGCCGCCAACCCGGGCCACAGCGCGACCGTATTGGTCGCATTGGCTTCCACGGGTGGGATTCGCAGGAACAACAGCGCCGGAAAGGAGACGAAACTGCCGCCGCCAGCCAACGCGTTCAGCGCGCCAGCGATCCCGGCCGCTAAGAGTAGGAAGATGGCCTGACCGAAGTGTAAGCCCATACGAACCATGAAAACGGGGTCCAGAGAAGCAGCGCGTCCAGGACAGCAGCGCAAACACGGGCGCCAATTCTATCAGGAATTTGTCAGGGAACTTCCCGCCGATTTCTTCCAACCGTCGAAATCAAAAACCGCGCCGCTCCGTTCCTCCCGCTTCGAATCATCCCTGGAAACAACGGCGGCAGCAGATGCAAACGCCCACCTTTTCCTGAACATGGTGAAACCACCACCAGGGAACATTTCTAATGTGCGCCAAAAACTTTACAAATTCCTTCGATTGACGCTTGCCCTTCCCGTTCCTTACTCTGTAGGGTGACGACAACAACCTCAAACTCGCGCCTGCGCGTTAGCGACGATATCTCCAAACTCGTCGGCGAAACGCCGATGCTGCAAATGAAGAAGCTGGCCCCTCCGGGATCGGCCGACATCTTCGCCAAACTCGAATACCTGAACCCCGGCGGCAGCGTGAAAGATCGCGCCGCCATTGGCTTGATCGAGCGCGCCGAGCGCGAAGGCAAGCTGAAACTGGGAGGCACCGTCATCGAAGCCACCGCCGGAAACACCGGCATCGGCCTGGCTCTGATCGGCGTGGCTCGCGGCTACAAGGTGCGGCTGTTTATCCCCGAAAAATTCTCCGAGGAAAAGGCCATCATCATGCGGGCCTTGGGCGCCGAGGTGACTCGCACCCCGGAAGCCGAGGGCATGCAAGGCGCCATCCGGCGCGCGAAGGACCTGCTGGCAACCGATCCTTCCGCTTTCCTGGCCGCGCAGTTCGACAACCCCGCCAACGCCGACTACCACTATGAAACCACCGCCCGCGAGATCTTTGAACAGATGGAGGGGCGCATCGACGCCATCACGGTCGGCTGCGGAACGGCGGGAACTTTTACCGGAATTGCCCGTTTTCTGAAAGAGCGGCTGGCGAAAGTGCACGCCGCGGCGGTGGAGACCCAAGGCTCGATCCTGGGCGGAGGCAAGCCCGGTCCACATAAAGTGGAAGGCATCGGCAACAATTTTATTCCTGGAAATTTTGACCGTTCGGTTTGCGACGAAGTGATGATGGTGACCGACGACCAGGCCTTCGGCATGGTGAAGGAACTTGCCGCCCGCGAAGGCGTGCTCGGAGGCTCAAGCGCCGGGGCCAACGTGTATGCGGCGGTTGAAATCGCCAAACGGCTGGGGGCAGGGAAGCGGGTAGTGACGCTGATTCCCGACTCGGCCGAGCGTTATCTGTCGAAGAAAATCTTTGAGGGCGGAATATAGAGAGGCTTTTGGCTGTTAGCTCTTAGCCTTTGGCTTGGAGCTAGCGGCGACGGACAAAAGTCTAACTGTAGAGACGGGGCTTGCCCCGTCTGCTTGTCGACGCGGCAGGAGACGCGGCAAGCCGCGTCTCTACAGGGAAAGCTAGAAGCTAAGAGCCAAGAGCTAAGAGCCAAGAGCCAAGAGCCCGCAACCCAGGAGAACCCTTTGATCACTAAACCATCGGGCTTCGCAACCCGCGCCATCCACGTCGGCCAGGAACCCGAACCTGCAACTGGCGCAGTCAACGTTCCGATTTACGCGACTTCCACCTACGTTCAGGAAGAGATCGGCAAGCACAAAGGGTACGAATATTCGCGCGTATCGAATCCCACCCGCGACCGGTTGGAGACGAACCTGGCTGCGCTCGAAGGCGGAACGGCATCGCGCGTGTTCGCCAGTGGAATGGCGGCGATCAACGCCGTCGCTTCCATGCTCAAAGCCGGAGACCACGTCGTCGCCGGCCACAATCTTTACGGGGGGACGCCGCGCCTCTTCAATCAGGTCCTCGCCAACTTTGGCCTTACATTCACCTACGTCGATACATCCGACCTCAACAACGTTGAGCGCGCATTCCAGAAGAACACCCGGCTGGTGTTCCTGGAGACGCCGACCAACCCTCTGATGGAGATCTGCGACCTTCGCGCCATCAGCGAACTCAGCCACCGGCACGGCGTTGAGGTCGTCGTCGACAACACTTTCATGTCGCCATATTTTCAGCGTCCGATCAAACTCGGCGCCGACATGGTCGTCCACTCCACCACGAAATTCCTCAACGGACACAGCGACGGGCTGGGAGGCGTCGTAGTCTGCACCAAGCCCGAGCAGGCGGAAAAACTTGCGTTTCTTCAGAAGTGCGCCGGCGCTATTCTGTCGCCATTTGAGTGCTGGTTGATTCTGCGCGGCGTCAAGACGCTGGCCGTACGCATGGAGCAGCACGACCGCAGCGGCCGCAAGGTCGCCGATTATCTTTCGAAACACAAAAAGGTGCAGAAGGTTTTCTATCCCGGACTGCCCGATCATCCGCAGCACGAACTGGCCAAGCGCCAGATGTCCGGCTTCGGATCGATGATCGCCTTTGAAACCGGATCGCTCGCGAATGCCAACCAGATGCTGCGCCAGGTGCGCGTTTGTTCGCTGGCCGAGTCCCTGGGCGGAGTTGAAACTCTGATTTCGCATCCCGCCACCATGACGCACGCCGCCGTCGGCGAAGAAGGCCGCCGCAAAATCGGCATCACCGACGGACTGGTCCGCATCTCCGTCGGTATCGAGGACGTGGAGGACATCCTCGCCGATCTCGACCAGGCGCTGGCCGCGATCTAGCTGACAACTGATTTTAGCCGTTTGCGGTAAGAACTCGAGGAGGGATCTTAATGCGGAAGTTCAGCGTACTTCTGGGCGTTTTGATGTTGGTTGGTTTGTTTCCCGCCGCATCGCCCGCACAAAATTCTTCCAACACGGATCGCCTGTACAGTCGCGTGGAACAATTGGCGCGGAGTTTTCCCGGGAAAGTCGGCGTGTTTGCGCGAGACATCGAATCGGGTGCAGAGGTCGCCTATAACGCGGACGAGCAGTTTCCCATGGCCAGCTCGTATAAGGTGCCGATTTTGGTCACGGTGTACCGGCAAGCGGAGGCAGGCCGCTTCTCGATGGACGACCGCGTGCAAATTACCGAAGCCGATCGCCGCCTCGGCAGCGGCCTTCTCATGCATATGAGGCCGGGGCTGAACCCCACCATCTACGATCTGGCGCTGCTCATGATTACGGTGAGCGATAACGAAGCGACTGACTTGCTGCTGCGTAAGGTGGGCGCCGAAAACGTGACCGCCACGATGCGGCAACTGGGAATCAAGGACATCCGCGTGGACCGTCAGACCAAAGACATCATCCACGACTGGCTGGTGGCGTTTGATCCCAAGTACGCCCAGGGGAATATCAAGGAAGGGGCAGACAACGAAATCGAACCGACCATTACGCGAGAAAAAACGGAAACGGCGGATCGAGCCTTCACCGATGACCCGCGTGACCACGCCTCCCCTCGGGCCATGACGGAGTTGCTCACTAAAATCGTCAAGTCACAGGCTGCCAGCGAGGCCTCCTGCCACGACATTCTGGAGATTATGCAGCGGCAGATTTTAGCAGAACGAATCCCCCGGTATCTCGAGGGCGTGAAGATCGCCTCGAAGACCGGAACTATCGGATACACCACGAACGACGTTGGCATACTGTTTGCCGGCAAACACCACATCGCCCTTACCGTCTACACGCTCAAGGAGAACAGCTCCGTCACTACGGACGAAGCGGGAGAGCGCATCGGACGAATCGCGCGCGTGATTTACGACTACTTCGAGGATATGAACGGCTCAAACTGAATTCCTATTTGGCGTTTACGGATTCTCCTGGGCGGTTCTTCCGCCGTGTCTCACGCGGTGGCACAAGTTGATTTGGGTTTGCGGACTGATAACTGCCTTATCGCACCGACTCTCCAATCCAGTCCAGGTACGCGGCGCTGCCATCCTCAATGGCGATCTCGATACACTCCGGAAGCTCGTAGGAATGTAGCTCACTCAAAGCCTCGCGCACTCGATCGCAAGCGTCTGCCGTCGTCTTGATTACGAGCAGCCACTCCGTTGCCGTCTCGATCTCGCCTTGCCAGCGATATACCGATTCAATCTGGGGAGCGATGTTGACACAGGCTGCCAGTTGCCGCTCCACCAGCGCTTGGGCGATGCTGCGGGCTTCTTCGAGCGAACCGCAAGTGGTGAGAACCAGCCGTTTGTCGGTCATATAAAATCGAACTTTCGAGTACCAGGTCGAAGTTTCACTCGAAGCATACGAGGCATACGATGGCAACGCAAATCAAGTTTGGCACATCGGGATGGCGGGCCGTGATGGCCGAAGACTTCACGTTTGCCAATGTCCAACGCGCCATGCACGGCATCGCGCGCTATGTGTCGTCGCAGAAATCGAAGCGGCCAAAAGTCATTGTCGGCCGTGATCCACGCTTCCTGGGCGAGACTTTCTGCGCCCTGGCCGCCGACATTTTGTCCAGCTATGGCATTACGCCGCTGGTCATTGCCGAACCTGCGCCCACGCCCGCCATTTCCTACGCCGTGATCCAGTCGAAAGCGGACGGCGCCATCAACTTTACCGCTTCGCACAATCCGCCGGAATACAACGGCATCAAGTTCTCGACACCCGATAGCGCGCCCGCGCTGCCCGAAGTTACGCAAGCCATCGAGCGCGAAATCGCAGCCTTCGACCGGAATCCGCAGGCGAATTCGCAGACTTCGCACCCAGCAAAAGCTGAGTCCCAATCCCAATCGATCGATCCGCGCCGCATGTATCTCTCGCGGCTGCGCGAAATCGTCGATCTCGACGTGATCAAGAAAGCCGGCATTAAGATTGCCTTCGATCCCATGTGGGGCGCTGCCCGCGGCTACTCGGACGTGTTCCTGCGCGAGGCCGGCGTCACCGTGGCCACCGTCCACGACACTCGCGACGTGCTTTTCGGAGGCCACGCCCCCGAACCCGACGATCGCCTGCTCGATGACCTGCGCCACAAGATGCGCGAAACCGGCGCGGCGATTGGCATCGCGACCGACGGCGATGCCGATCGTTTCGGGATTGTCGACGAGGACGGCACATTCATCCAACCCAACTACATCATCGCGCTGCTCTTTGATTACCTGGTCGAAACCCGCGGCTGGAGAAACGGAGTCGGCAAATCCGCCACCACTACCAACCTCATCAACGCGCTTGCCGAAAAACACAAGATCGAGATCTACGAAACTCCGGTCGGCTTCCAATACATTGGCGAACTGATCAAGCAGGACAAGATCCTCATCGGCGGCGAAGAAAGCGCCGGCCTCTCCATCCGCAAACACGTCCCGGAGAAAGATGGCGTGCTCGCCGGCCTGCTGTGCTGTGAGATGGTCGCGCGCCGTGGCAAGCCACTCGGGAAGCAATTGGAAGAAGTATTTGCCAAAGTTGGTTCCTTCTATCCTTTAAGGGAGAACTTCAGCTTGACGCCGGAAGTAGAAGAGAAGTTTACTGAGAAGTTACGGGGCGATCCGAGCGAGTTCTATGGCATGAAAGTTGCCAATGCGGTGAGGACGGACGGACTCAAACTCGTCCTCGCCGACGGATCGTGGGTTTGCTACCGGCTCTCGGGCACGGAGCCAGTGGTGCGCGTGTATAGCGAAGCGCGCAGCCAGGAAGACCTCGCAAAGTTGAGTGCGGCAGCGAAAGCATGGATCTTCGACTAGGACCACCGTCGCGAGTGCGCATCCTTCCACGTCCGGAGGAAGGGTTGCGCGCGGTCGTGAATAAGGCGGTGGATCAGGTCAAGGATCAAGCGAAGGATCAGGCTCCGCGGGCCGAGGCCGTGGCGGCGCGCTGGGTCGAACGCACGCGCCCGGCCTGGTCGTGGCTTGCCCGGGAGTGGCGTCGTCTGGGAACCGCGGCCGCTATCGTTCTTATCGTTGGATTGGTGTTGCACGCCATGTTCGGAGCCAACGGCATGGTCATCTATCGCCAGAAGCGCACCGAGATGCAAACGCTCCAGACTGAAGTCGAACGCCTGCAGAAGGAAAACAGCCAGTACGCCGATCAGATCAAATCACTCAAATCCGATCCCGCTGCCATCGAGAAAGAAGCTCGCGAGCAACTGCATTACACTCGCCGTGGAGAAGTTGTTTACGTCGCTCCCGACCCTCCGCAGAAGCCAGCCACCGGCCGCGCCAAAAATGGGAAGTAGGTGAGCCACGAGCTTCGAGCGAACCAGTCGGCTCGCAGTTCGTAGCAGTCCACTCTCGGCTCCTCCTGTGATAGAGTTCACAGATCGTATCACGTGTGGGAACCAATCTAAGGTGGGAAATCTAAGGAGGGGTGACATGCGGAAATTTCTCTTGTTGTTACTTGCCGGCGCGCTGCTTGCGCTGGTCGCCTCGGTGTCATTTGCCAGCGATGCCCAGACCGTGAACGGCTGGGTTAGCGATTCCAAGTGTGGGGTTAAGGGAGCCAACGCGGGCCATGCCGGATGCATGAAGAAGTGCATCGCAGCCGGCGCCAGCGCGGTCGTCGTTACCGACCAGGACCAAAGAGTCCTGACGGTGGATAATCCCGATGCCATCAAGGGTCACGAGGGACATCACGTTGCTGTAACGGGGCACATCGACGGCGACAAGATCCACGTTGATAGCCTGAAGATGCTCTAGGGCGTCTCCCGTAAGGCCGCGGCCTAAATCAACTCTGTCATCCTGAGCGAAGCGAAGGATCTATTCATTTGTATGCGCCCCAATCCATAGGTCCTTCGCTTCGCTCAGGATGACAAAATTTGCGGACGTGAAATTGGGAGAGCGGAGTTTTACTTTCACGCCCGGTGCTGCGCCCACTTCTATCTGACTACGCCTTCCAGCGGCGAACTCGCGGTCGCATAGAGCTTCCGCGGCATTCGCCCCGCCAGGTACGCCTGTCGTCCCGCCAGTACGGCGTGCTTCATCGCTTCCGCCATCAGCACCGGTTCCTGGGCGCCGGCGATGCCGGTGTTCATCAGTACCGCATCGTAGCCTAATTCCATGGCGATGGCCGCGTCGGAAGCTGTGCCCACGCCCGCGTCCACAATCAGCGGAACTCCCGTGATCAACTCGCGCAGGATTCGCAGATTGGCGGTGTTCTGAATTCCCAGCCCGCTGCCGATCGGCGCGCCCAAAGGCATCACCGCCGAAGCTCCCGCGTCCACCAGCCGTTTCGCGAACACAATGTCGTCCGACGTATAGGCCAGCACCGTGAATCCCTCTTTCGCCAGCACCCCTGTGGCTTCGAGCGTCGCTTGCACATCCGGATAGAGCGTTGCCTGGTCGCCAATTACTTCCAGCTTGATCCAGTCCGAGAGTCCAACCTCGCGCGCCAGCCGCGCCGTGCGGATGGTGTCGTCGGCGGTATAGCAGCCGGCGGTGTTGGGTAGAAGGAAATACTTCTTCAGATCGATGTAATCGAGCAAAGATTCCTTGCTGCGGTCGAGATTCACCCGGCGCACGGCCACCGTCACCATGTCTGCGCCGCTAGCCTCGAGGGCACGGGCGGTTTCCTGAAAAGACTTGTATTTGCCGGTCCCAACGATCAAGCGGGATCGGAACTGCCTGCCAGCGATAATGAGCGAATCCGTCATGTCCCTATTGTAAAGGTTTTGGAATCGGCGGGCAGGAAGCATTTAAGAAGGGGGCAGCCATATTTCGTTGGAGGGACGGGCGTCGCGCAAGCCTGCCCTGAGCGGAGTCGAAGGGTCCAGCCGGGCGAGGACGCCCGGCACTCCACTGGCTCATCCTCCATCTGTCTCCGCCTTTTCGTACATCTCATCGATCAACGCCCGGTACCGGGCCTCAATCCCCCGTCGTCGCACTTTGAAGGTGTGCGTCAGCGTGCCATTCGTCTCCGAAAGTTCTTCGGATACGACCAGCACCCGTTTCAGTTTTTCGAAGCGCGCCAAGCTCTGGTTCAGCTCTTCGACGATGCCTTCATACAGCGCCTGCACCCTGGCGTTCGCGACCAGTGTTGGTCGCGAAGCAAATTCAATATGGTTTGCCCGGGCCCAATCTTCCAGCACGGGGAAGTGCGGCGCGATCAGCACCGCGGGAAACTTCCGCCGTTCGCCGAGCACCACGGCGGTCCCGATCAGCGGGTTCAGCCTCAGGGAGATCTCGAGTGGTTGCGGCGCGATGAACTTTCCGCCCGAAGTCTTGATCAGATCCTTCTTGCGATCCGTGATCGAAAGGTATCCCTCGCTGTCGAGGTGCCCGATGTCGCCCGTCTTGAACCAGCCATCCACAAACGCGTCGCGGGTTTCCTCCGGACGATTCCAATAGCCCTTGAATATCGAGGGCCCGCGCACCAGCACCTCGCCGTCGTCGGCAATCCGCACTTCGACGTTCGCCAGCGGCTTGCCGACAGTTCCCAGTTTGGCGGTTCCGGGCTTGTTCACCGCGATCACCGGCGAAGTCTCGGTCAGCCCGTATCCCTCGTGAATGGGAATGCCGATATCGGCATACCACTCGGTCAATTCCCGGCCCAGCGGGGCGCCTCCGGAAATGAACTCCTCCGCCTTTCCACCCATGCCCGCGCGCACTTTGGAAAAGACCAGCCGGTTCGCAATCTTCCAGAAGAGCGCCGAAGGTCTGGTACCGGCCAGAGTCTCGGCGCGGTGAGCGCGCCCGACCGCCAAAGCCCAGCGGTAGATTGCTCTTTTCGGAAAGCCCGCAGTCTTAAGGATCACCTGTTCACGAATCTTCTCGTACACGCGCGGCACACCCACAAAGACGGCGGGTTGCACTTCCGCCAAAGCCTGCGCCAGTTGCGCCAGGTCAGGACAATACGCCAGCACCACCCCGCGATACAGAAGCGCGCAGTCGGCGTGCCGCGCCGTCACATGGGAAAGCGGCAGAAACGATATGCTCACCTCCGCCTTTGTCCCGACGTCGAATCCCTCCAGCGAATGCGAGATATTCGACGCCAGGTTCCCGTGGGTCAGCATGGCTCCCTTTGGAGTGCCCGTCGTCCCTGAGGTGTAAATAATTGTCGCCAGGTCGTCGGGCCCAATCGACTGCGCGCGGGCATCGAATTCCGCATCGAAGCCGGTCGGCCCTCGCAGCATCAGTCCCTGCATGTGGACCGCGTGCGCCGTTTCGACTTCGTCCATCACCAGGATTCGCTCGACCGGCGTGTGCCGCTGGATGGTCTGCACCTTTTCCAACTGATGCTTCGTGGACACCGCGATGACGCGGGCCCCGGAGTCGTTGAGCACGAATGAAGTCTGCTCCGTTGTCTGGGTGGAATAAATCGGAACCGTGACTGCGCCCAGGGCCAGCGCGGCGAAGTCAGCGATCATCCACTCCGGGCGATTTTCACTGAGGATGGCGACGCGGTCGCCTTTCCGAACCCCCCAGGATTCAAGCGCGCGAGCTACACCCACCACGCCACGGTAAATCTCTGCGGAAGAGACCGGCATCCAGCCCTGGGCCCGTCTTTGCAGCATGACGCAATCGCGGCGGTTCCTGCATACCGTGAAAAAAATGTCGTTTAGGGTCTGGAGGCTCATCCAATCCGATCAAGGTCCCGCAAGCAAGATGCCGCCACCATTGTACGCAGTCATTAGTATGTCCGCAGTATGCCCGCCGCAGTATGTCCGCCGAATCGGCAAGCGCCGAAATTACGGTTTTGCCGTTTGTAGGGACGGGGCTTGCCCCGTCTCCGGTTGGCGCTAAGCGCTGGGCAAGATATTTGCCAAATTGGGAAGTCCCGGTTGCTCGCCAGGTTCACTTTGAAGGAAATTCCCTGCACAACTCTGCTAAGATGAAGTGAACTGAAGGCTAAGTTCCTGTATCCGGGCCAGTTCCGAAGCGCGGTTTTGGATGCCGGAATGCTCTCAGTAGTTGGCTCTCCCTCTGCCGCCCATTGGCCCAGTGCCGGGTAGGAGTGCTGTTGTGAACGACCCTGTTTTGAACGACGCGCCGACTGGAAAACGTGTGCGACGCAGGCGGAGTTGGTATCGCCGCCGTCTGCGTATGCGCCGAACTCTAGTCGTTGTGGTCGTGGGGACGGCGCTGGCCGGCGTCTGCTGGCAGAGTGCGGCGCGCTATTTCTCCGTGCCGGCACGGCATGCTTCCCAGGTTTTGCCCGACTCTTTTTGGACGCGGGGGAACATCCGCAAGAACCTCGCTCTGATGGCGGCGCAGTCCTCCAAGCCCGCCAAGCTTCGTGTTCGGCTCCCCGGAGTCTATCCCTACTCGGTGATTCCCGGAGGCGTGAAAAATCCCGACGATCTCCGCTATGTGGCGGATCACGACAACGCAGTTCGCCGGCATTACGCCCACTTCGATTACAGCCACGCCCAACTGGTGCGCGCCGCTGAAGCGCGCGAAGTTTATCTTTCCTATCGCATTCGTGACACCGTTTTCTGGACGCGCAGAAAAATTCGCCTGCGCGTTGGTGAACTGCTGCTGACCGACGGCAAAATCACGGCCCGTGCGGGTTGCGGCAACCAGATTTCCGATACGGCCAAGCCCGAAGTTTCCAGCGAAGAGCCTGACGAAGATATTTTGGACCAGCCCGTAGCGGCGCTCGAACCAGGGCCGTCCTTCCCCGCCCGGCCCCTGCTCGGCGCGCTCGACTTGCCCGTTGGCCAACCCACTCCACCCCAGCTTTTTGGCCGTGACTTCATTTTTCCGTACGTGCCGGTCAATTTGCCGCTTCCCGGGCCTTGCCCCGCCAACGATCGACTCATTGACGGACACTGCCGTCCCAAGCACCACAGGAAGCCGATCATTCCCGAGCCCCCGACCATGTTGCTGGCCGCTTCCGGACTGGCGTTAATCCTGTGGCGTTATCGAAGAACCGCCCGTCCTGTCGCGCCGTAGCATTGCCCACGGTGGGGGCGCCGCTCTCGGAGCCTGCCCTGCCCCGGAGCCCTATTGACTTCCGCAGCTAGTGCTACGACTTCTGGTTCTGATTACCCCTTCCATAACTGCTAGACTTTGCTCAGAGCCGCAATGCCACGCCTTTCCTATGCCGGAGCTCTGCTGGCCGTCGCGTGCCTGTTGTGGGCGCCGAGTTCCGCGCAGACGTCTGCCCCGAACCGCAGCTCGAATGGCGCTCGCGTCCAGCACGTCATCGTGCGTGGAAGTGGCTCCGCGATGGAGGTCGAGATCCAGACTTCCGGAGCGCCGGTAGCGCCCGATGCTCAGGCCATTACCGGACCCGATCGCATCGTCGTGGATTTTCCCGGCGCGCTTCCGGCTGCCGAACTGCGCGCCCTCAAAGTCAATCGGGGCGCGCTCAAAGGAATTCGCGCCGGACTATTTTTTGACAACCCTCCGATTACGCGCATCGTGCTTGATCTGGTGGAGCCGCAGTCCTATCGGATCTCGACCATTCAGGATGCGATTGTGGTCAAGCTGAGTCCGGCGAACCCGGGTCCGGTCTCGGCTGCTGGAGCCGAGTCTCCCGATGTGCCGGCTGCGCGCGCCGCAAAACTTCGGAATGCCACGCTGGCCACGGGCACGCCTGCCGCGGGCGCGAAGGTTGCGCCTGCGAGCGTTTCTGCCGCGGTTGCCACTGCGGCTGCGCCGCTCGTTCCCGCCGTCAGTGCAGCGCCGCCGAAAGCGCTGGTGACCGTGACCTTTGAAAACGGAATGCTGCGCATCCGCGCCGAGAAAGCCACTTTGTCCCAAGTGTTGTTCGAAGTGCAGCGCCAGACGCAGGCCGAGATTGCCATTCCCGCCGGCGCCGAGCAGGAAGAAGTGGTCGCCGATCTGGGACCGGCTCCGGCGCGCGATGTGCTCGCAGCGCTCCTCAACGGCTCAGCCTACAACTTTATTTTTGTGGGCAATGAACTGACCCTGGAGCGTGTCATCCTAACCCGCCGCGATGCCAGCATCTTCTAGCTGCTTGGTCTGAAATTTGACGCCTTTGGATCCGGGCGTTCGCCGATTGCGAGCTACGGGGGCGAGATCAGCCGCACCGCTACGGGAGACGCGCCATTGCCAAAAATCGGCTGCCCGGTGGCGCTGGTTCCGCAACCGGCCATGTTGATAATCGTCGCAGAGATCTGGTTGGCTGGCAGCGGCATAGCCAACGATTGGGGGTTCAGGAACACTTGCAGGAAGCCGATCACTTGAACGGTGCTGCTCGTCGGTGTATTGGGAGGCGGGTTGTTAATTACCGGGATCGTCACCAGGGAATCGCTGACCATGACCTCCTTTCCAACCGCACCTGCAACCGGGTTCTGGTTGCCTCCTAGAAACTGAAAAGGAGGGCGTGTGGTCGCTGTGTCGATGCTGTCGCTATCTCCGGGCGAGGTGACATAGTGAATGAGGCACTCGGCCGCCGCAACCGTGTCGGCGTCGCGGGTGCCGTTGTTGGGAACGTACGGGATGGGATCGATGTTGACGGATGAATTGTTGATGGATGAACTCGTGCCACACGAAATGGGCGTCTGAACGCAGCCTGCGACGGCAAGTTGATACGAGTTGAAGCCACTCGCGCAGGCTGGCGAAGCCTGAATGGGAGAGAAATCGGCGACGGCTCCGGGGTAGTATGCTCCTGGCGCTACCGGCGTTATGCCGCCATTGCCGAGGCTGCAATCCCCGTTGCACAGGGAATAGAGGCCATTGGTATTGGGATTGGCAACCGGTGCGTTCGGCCAACCTTTACCAACCAAATTAGCGTTCAGAATGTCGCCGGACGAGTCGAAGATTGCTGGCCCTGTTGAGCTCGACTGAGTGGGATCGATATTCGGCAGCAGCCACGGCTTTACACAAAGGGGCGCAACCGGAATCGTCGCCGACCCACTGTTCACAGCGTCTGCGCCCGAAGGATTGTAAGCCTCTGCCGTGGCCGACGCAGTTACCGTGTTGGCCGTGCGTCCCCAGATGCGCGCGAAGAATGTCGGGAGATCGGTTCTCTGAGTCTGCACCGTCACGTGCGGATTGGTGTCAAACGCGGGGTCTCTTTCATTCGGGAAGCTGACGGTGACCTCGGTGCTCGGGTTAAGGGTTCTTCCACCAACCACGTTTTGGGATGCCACCTGGGTGGCGATCATGGTGGCGAGGTTCCTCGCGTTCCTGGTCGACCTACGGCTTGCGTCCGAAGTTACCCCCGAGTTGGCGAACACGCGTGCACCCGCCAGGGCCCCGGCATCGGCCGCCAGTTGCGCCTCGCTGCGCGCGGTGTAGATGGTCACCACGTCGATCGACAGGGCAGCCATCGCTCCCACGACAAACAGCATGACGACCGCAACCAGCACGATTACAATCCCGTGCGCATGGCTGGGTGGTGAACTGGTTCGCGAGTTAGTTCGGCGCCGTCGCAAGCATCCTCACATTTGGTTATGGACCATAGCGCTCTCGGTTACCTGTGTTGTAGCCGCATAGTTTGCGCCCGGTATCAACAATTGAATCACACTATTGAATCGCCAATGATAGGGGTACTGTATGGTCACCATGGTGCCGACGGAAAAGGGTGGTCCGGATGCACAGGGCCCGCACGATCCGCAGACACATCCGCGGTTGATGGTGATGACTAAGCTGTCTCCAGTGCTGGAACATGGGGAAATTGTGTACGTCCAGGTCAGGCCAGTCCCCGGTCCGGATACCGCGCCGGGCGGGGTGCAAGCTGTTCCACTTGGCAACACTCCGCTCGTGGCCAGGGAGTTGAAAATTGCGGTCACCACCGGCAGCAGAGAAGCGGGGCTCGTGGGGGCGGCGGAACTGCTCGGCGCAATGTCGCCCATCGGCTGAGCGCCGGCAATGATGGCGCCTTCCTGCGCCGCCTGCTCGATCTTCTGCTTCTGGTTGAAAGCGCCGCTGAAATCGTAAATGCCAACCACGAAGACCACCAGAAGCGGCAGGGTGATGGCAAACTCCAGTAGTGCCGCACCCTTCACCTCCCTCAGCAGACTTACTGTGTGGGGTGTTCCACTTCTCCCGCTTTGCGAGAAGCCGGGCCTTTCGCGGCGATGCAGAATTCGGGAGCGAGCCATCTAGTCCTCCATCCTGCTCTGCGCTTGCGCCGACAAAACAATCTTCTGCAGGTTGAGGGAAGTGAAAGGCAGATAGAACTGAAATGGATATTGAAAGCTGACCACCGCTCCACATTGTGTGGGCTGAGTGGTGGCAGGATTCAATTGCACATTTTGGCAGACATAGATGTTGGCAGCCGATGAACACAGGCCGGTAGAGAGCGGGGGCGGCCACGGTGGCGGGCACGGGCTACAGGATTGCGGCGGTTGCCCGGCACCACAATTGGGAGGG
>Ga0326728_10007990_pt1 | contig 26644 bp, 16 predicted proteins | sample MB3enrmetagenome_FD_207602 | JGI IMG/M metagenome (GOLD analysis project Ga0326728, IMG submission 207602) | Lab enriched peat soil microbial communities from McLean, Ithaca, NY, United States - MB31MN | ecosystem: Environmental > Terrestrial > Soil > Wetlands > Peat | place: USA: New York...
AGACTCCTCTCACCACGGCGGGAGATCTTCTCTTCACGAACTCGACGCCGGCTCTCGCCCGCTTGTCCATCGGCGGAAGCAACCAGTTCTTGGGGATCAGCGGGGGACTGCCCGCTTGGACTCAGCCCAGTTTCAGTAACCTCAACGGGACCGCGACAATTTCCCAGGGCGGCACCGGACAGACCACCACAGGGGCCGCTTTCAATACGCTTTCGCCGCTCAGCACGGAAGGCGACCTTCTCTATTACCATGCCTCCGCGAACGCCCGCCTGGGAATTGGTAGCAATGGCCAGTGCCTGACTTCAAATGGGACTGATCCTTTATGGGGTTCCTGCGGGAGTGGCGGAGTTTCCTCCATCAGCGGCGATGGAAACCTGATCACGAACTCCAGTTCCACCGGCGCGGTGACTTTGACGTTGGGTTCCTTTTCCCCCCACTACTTCTGGGGCAACAATACCGGAAGCTCTGCCACGGCGGCAAAATCTCTGATTGGGACCTCCGACACCAGTGTGAACTGGTACGCGGCGGGCGGGGGAACAGCCCAAGCTCAGACCGTGACGCTCTCCCCGGCGGCCACGGCTTTGACGGCGGGTTTGACGGTCCGCTGGAAGCCCACCGCCGCCAATACCGCCTCAGGCCCGACCCTGGCCGTCAACGGTTTGACCGCCACCAGCATTACCAAGTGCGGCACAACCGCCTTGGTTGCGAATGACCTCACTACCGCCAACATCGCCACTGCAGTCTATGACGGAACGGAATTTCAGTTGCTCAACCCGATGGTGGCCGGATGTGGCGCGGGAGGCAACCTGAGCACGAGCGGCTCTCCGGCACAATACCAGGTAGGCGTATTTGCGAGCAGTACGGCCCTTGCTGGGATTTCTCCCAGCGCGACCAGCGGCGTGCCCATGATCTCTCAGGGGTCGTCGGCTAACCCAACATTTGGAACCGTTGCTATCGCCGGAGGTGGCACGGGGCAGACAACTGCGACGGCCGCCTTCAATGCGCTTTCGCCCCTCTCAACGGAAGGCGACTTGCACTATTACCACTCCAGCTCGAATGCGCGTTTGGCTATCGGCAGCAACGGGCAATGCTTAACTTCGAATGGCACCGATCCCATCTGGGGTTCGTGCAGTACCGGGAGCGGGACCGTTACCAGCGTCGGACTGTCGATGCCTTCCCTATTTTCAGTTTCCGGTTCACCAGTGACTGGCTCCGGCACGTTGACAGCGGCATTGGCGAATCAAAATGCCAACCTTATTATGGCCGGTCCCAGTTCGGGCAGTGCCGCCGCGCCGACCTTCCGAACTCTGGTGGGAGCTGACTTACCCGCCCCCACTTCGAATACGTTGGGTGGGATTGAATCCGTAAGTTGCACCACCGGCCAGTTCGTAAACCAGATTTCCACCGCTGGGGTGCCTGCGTGTGCGACTTCCAGCGGAGGCGGAAGTTCCTCGGGCCTGGGCAACGGAACCACCGTTATCGATGCCAGCTTGCAGGCGGGCGCCGACTTTGGAGCAAAGGTGAATGCGGCGATTGCCGCCTTGCCTTCCACGGGCGGCACCGTCGATGCCCGAGGGCTTAGCGGCAATCAGTCCTTTTCGGAAAACATTGACCTGAGTCCTGTATACGTCACGCTCCTGTTGCCCGCAGGAACAATAAATACGCCAACCGGCAACAAGATACTCTACGGTGCCGGGTCGAACATCATCGGTCGGGGGTGGAAAGCTACGACCATCACTGGAAACTGCGCCACGGCCCTAGTGGACATGGGGACGGCGTCCAATGGGGCGACTAACGTGAATATGTCGGATTTCAGTATTAGTAACTCGTATGCTACTGGAATCGGGTTGAACCTTCCTAATGTTCTCTTTTCCACCTTTGCGCGGATGGGTATCGGTGGAGCTTATGCTGTGGTGCTGGGCGGTCCCAACGGGGCCTACTACAATTCCTTTTACGATAACTGGATTGCAGGCTCGATTCGCGCGCTCACCGTTTCGGGCAACGCCAACTCCAACGAGTTTCACGGTGGCCGGTTCGACACTGAGTACGCCGGAACAGCGGTGTTTATCCAGCTTGGGGCCTTTTCCAACTCTTTCTATCATTCTGACATGGAGACCGATGCGGTCGGATTTATTGACCAGGGACAGAGCACCGGAATCCACGACGGATATTTCGAGGGTAACGGGTATGTCACGCCTACTTGGCAGGCGAATACGACTTACAATGCGGGGCAGGTCATTCTTGATGGCTATAGTGGAATAGAGTTGGCGATTTGTATCAATTACGCGCCCAGTTGCCCGGGGACGAGTGGCACTACGGCTCCTTCATCATGGGGAACAGTAAACGGACAGATAACAGTGGACGGAACCGTGAATTGGCAGCGGCTGGTGAACTCGCCGGATATCGTGAAAGAACCTGGCGAGCACAACGAGGTGGTAGACGGCATTACAAACCCTTCTATTATCGACCTTGGCCGCGACCCCGGAACCCTCTATTCGACGCCGCAGTTTGCTCAATTCCGAAACCTGACAGCGGGCCAGCACACGAATTTTGGGCATTTTTCAATTGGGGGATTCCACACCGCCAACCTTGCGCTCCCTGCACCGGTGCTCAACGCTGTGACAGCAGGAGGCGCTGCGACAAGTACTTACTCCTATGCCTTGGTTTGTAAGCTGCCTGGAAGCGGAGCAACTGCCGTTTCGCCATTCGCTACGATCACCAATGCCCCGAATGTCCTGGGAGAGATTGAAGCTCTGCCTGCAATCGCCAGTTCGGGAGGTGGATACCAAGCTGGTGACACGGTAACCATCACGGGCGGCAATAACAATGCCACGGTGACTGTGGGAACGGTGAACGGCAGCGGAGCGGTGCTCACCTTGAGTGCCTACACGCCAGGATCGGGGGGGCTTGCGGCTGGCGTGTATAACACAACCGGTGGGCACGGCAGTAATCTCTCGGTCACAGTTCAGACCAACTACATCACCATCGTAACGCCAAATCAGGGGAATTTTAATCCCGACACCAATTCCTACCCTTCGACTCAATACTGCGCTTGGGATTTCATTGGACGAAATTCCGGCGGGGGAAACAGCACGGCCTATTCGGTGGGCACCGGCGTTTACTGGGATTGGGGTCATAGCACCAGCCTGCCGCCCGGCATCTTTTGGGACTCGGGGTCGACACCCGCCTCCTACACGGCCCCGACACGCGACAGTACGGCCGACGTAAACTTCGGATCTATGACTAATAATGCTGCAATCGCCCATGTGAATTTCAACAACGTGCAGATGTACGGTGCCAATGGCGCCTTGAATTTCGCACCCAACAGCCAGGGTGGAAATTCATCCATAGGCGTGACCTTTACTCCCCAAGGCACAGGAAACGAATCCGACGTGTATCTTTACTTTAACTCGGACGGGGCATGGGCGCACCAGAACCATCTCCGGTCAACATCAAGCGGGTTTGTTCTGGGCGGCGTTGCTGTAACTACCGAAGACGAGTACGAGAATCCGCACAGCGTACTTGATGACGGAAGTGGCAATGCCAGCTTTGGGGGAACGATAACTGCCGGAGGCTATTACGGGACGATAACGGCGGGCGCTCGCGGCGGGTTCTGTATCAGTGGGTCGGGTTGCGTGACCTCGCTCTGGTCGAATCCCATGACGACGCTGGGCGACCTTCTTTACGGAGGCGCCAGCGGAGCCGCCTCGCGACTGGCGGGAAACACCTCGACAACCCCGATGTACCTGAAATCTGCCGGCTCCGGCAGTGCCGCAACGGCGCCCACGATGGCGCAAATTCAGTTCAGCGACATTGCCGGAACACTGGGAATCGGTGCCGGGGGGACGGGCCAGGCGAGCTTCTCCGCCGGCCTGCTCAGGTCCAGCGGTTCCGCCTTAAGTTCAGCGGAATTGTCGGGCGACTGCACCACCTCCGGGTCCAACGCCGTCATCTGCACGAAGACTAACGGGGTTTCCTTCGCTCCCTCGGCGACGACCGATACCACCAGCGCCACTAATATCACTTCGGGTGCTTTCGCCATTGCGCGTGAGCCCAGCACCACTGTCAATTCGATCAGCAACGACACTAATGTGACGGGCTCGATCGCTGCGCAGAATCTAACCCTGGGTTGGACGGGCCAGTTAAGCATTGCGCGTGGCGGCACCGGACAGACCACAGCAGCGACCGCCTTCAACGCGCTTTCGCCGCTCTCGACGGAAGGCGACCTGCTTTACTCCCATTCTTCCGCGAACACGCGCCTAGCGGTCGGCGGCGTAAACACGGTTTTGACCTCGAACGGTACCGACCCCTCTTGGGGAACCGTCCCGAATGCCGCGCTGGCAAATTCCTCTACCACGGTCAACGGGCAGACTTGCACGCTGGGGTCATCGTGTGGTGTCAATAACGGAACCTCACAATACTCTGTGACTGTGAATGGTGCTGCGGGTGCAGTCCTCGGCGGCGTGGCGGTGGGGGCAGGCCAAATCCTCCAAGGAGCATCCAGCGCCAATCCCAACGGCACAGCAACCCCCACGCTGGGAGTACAGGGCACTACGGCGGGCAGCCTGACCATCGCCGGAACGAGTGGTACACCCGGCACGCTAACCCTGAACGGCTCAAGTTCGGGAAGTTGCGCGGTTACAGTATCATCAACCGCGAGCACGTTGAACCTGTGTGGCACGGCTACCACGCCCGCAAACCTCGTCATGGCATCATCCCCAGGCGCGGGCGTCGGGCACTTTGCCGGTTCGACCCAAACGATTACCTCATCGGCAGTCGTGGGTTCTGACTTTGGGAGCAGTATCTCTGGTTATAGTTGGTTCGGCGTGCCGGGAAGCAGCGCAGCAGCCCCGGCGTTTAATACCTCAGCCATTCCAGTAGCGATGGGCGGTACCGGACAGACCACCGCGGCGACCGCCTTCAACACGCTTTCTCCTCTCACCACCGAGGGCGACCTGCACTATTACCATTCCTCTTCCAATACGCGCCTAGCAGTTGGCGGCGCGAACACGGTTTTGACATCGAACGGCACCGACCCCTCTTGGGGAACCGTCCCGAATGCCGCGCTGGCAAATTCCTCCACCACGGTCAATGGGCAGACTTGCACGCTGGGCTCAAGCTGCACGATCACCCTGTCGGGCGTAAATCCGCAGACGAGCACTTATCAGGTCTTGGCCTCGGACTTCTCGAATTACAAGACCATCACGGTGGCGAGCGGGACGTTCACCCTTACGCTGGTGGCCAACACCAGCCAGCCGGCGGCCGGGCAGTACATCGACGTGATCAATTACGGCTCGGGAGTGGTAACGATTGCGCGGAGCGGACAGAACATCAATGGCGGCTCCACGTCCCTGACTTTGCCCGCATCGTCTGCCACGGCGCCAAGTTACGCCATGATCGAATCTGATGGGACAAACTACTTCGCAAGTCTGCAACCAACGGCGTCAAGCCTTTCCACCACCGTCAACAGCCAGACGTGCACGCTGGGCTCGTCGTGCAGCGTCAACAACGGCGCTTCACAATATTCCGTAACCGTAAATGGAGCCTCGGGAGCGGCGCTGAGCGGCGTATCGCCCTCTTCGACGAGCGGCATCCCATTAATCTCCCAAGGTTCGTCTGCCAACCCAACATTTGGAACGGCAGTCGTAGCAGGCGGGGGTACGGGGGCCACTTCGTTCACGGCTAACTCGCCAGTTGCCGGGGGAACATCAACCACGGGCGCACTGCAAACGGCCACGGCGCATATGATGACCCTGCCGCTTTCCTGCTTAGATTCTTCCGGTAGCGGCAGCGCACAGAATTGCACGACCAGTCCTACCTTCACGCCAGCGGCTGGCGACCAGATAATTTACAAAACCACCACCACCAACACGGGCACCAGCGGGCTGACCATCAACGTCAATTCCAGTTCCGCCGTGCACGTGCGCAAGTGGCAGGGAACTTCCGAACTGGCCGCGGGTGATATTCAGGCGGGCGTCTACATCCCGCTGGTTTATGACGGCACGTACTGGGAAACGCCCACGGTGGGCAACGCGCAAGCCTCCATTCCGTACGGCGTGGGCGCGGGCACAGCGCAGGCGCAGGCGGTGACCACCACCACCGGCGCGCCCTTCGCTTCGCTCGCCACGGGCGCTTTTGTGTCATGGCTGCCCACCGCCGCCAATACCGCCGCCGCGCCCACATTGGCCGTGAACGGCTTGACAGCCAAGAACGTCACAAAGTGCGGCACCACGGCGCTGGTAGCGGGCGATCTGGCCACCACCGTCCCGGCGCTGGCGGTTTACGATGGCACAGAATTTCAGCTCTTGAATCCCATCTACTACGCCTTAGCGTGTGGCGGCACAGGGTCAACTACTGCTTCAGGAGCCTACCACTTGATTGCTATGGGGTCGGGGGGCTATACAACCATTCCATACGGCAACGCCATGCAGTTGCTACAATCGGACGCCAACGGCGGATACCCGGTATTTCAGGCGCTTTCCACAGTCGGCGCATCCTCTGGCAACACCACCACCAGCACCAGTTTTGCATCCCTGGGCCTGTCTATGCCCGCCGTGCCGATTTCCACCACGGCGCATGGCAAATGCAACTTGGTTTGGCAGGGCAGCAGCACGTCTTACACCATCCAGTTGGGCCTGAACGCCAATAATGCGCCCACCGGACTTTATATCACCAACGCTTGCAGTTACACCGGAACGGCGAACTCCACCATTACCTGCGTCCTGCCCACCAGCATTTCCACCGCCACTACTGTGGCGGTTACGGGAACGTTGACGCCGGCGGCCACCAGCACAAACTACAGCACCCACGTGGAATTCACGCTGCAAACCGGGTCCAGCAACACGGTGACCTTGACGGTTTACGGCCTGGTGAGCAATTCGGGTGAAACCCTGACCCTGGAGCCCACGCAGAGCGTTTGCGGGTGGGATCCGCTCTGACAGCGCTGCGCGCTGCATTTCAAATTTGAAATTTGAGATTAAAGGCGAAAGGCAAAAACACGAAAGTGCTCCAGTTTTCGTGGAGAAGCAGCGACACGGCCACCACAAGCCCGAATGTGTACTGGGTTTCCACCACGTTCCCGAGGCTGATCACGAATCGGGTCGATTGATGGGAAGGACGTGGCTCACACGAATGAGTGGGATGCTCCCAAACGGTACTGCAGCCGGCTCGTTGACCAAGCAGGTCGAGAGCAGTGGATCTTACAACACGATGTTCGAACCCCGGAGCTACTACCTCCTCTACTAGAAGGGGCTCTGGGTCCCGACTTTTGGCGCGGCACTTCGTTGGCAGCATGCAGCTACGGTTGACCTCTTCACCGTGGCTGCTTTTTTTTCGAGCACCCGCCTTCAAGCCTCCAGCCAACCCGCGTTTTTCACCACAACTGGAAAGGACGGAGCTTTACATGCCGTGGAAAAAGGAGATTCATAACAACGTAGAAGTTGACGGAGTGCCGGGATTGCGTGGAAGATATTTATGGGCATCAATACGATGGTTATCGCCGCGCATTCAGATGAGGAGGAAAAGCCATGGCAGAAATCCTGACCGACTGGGTCACTTTGCAAGTTGCGGACGGAACCACCATGCGCGCGTATGTGGCAAAGCCACAAAACGGCCGCCCACGCGCCGGGCTCTTGGTGTTTCAGGAAGCCTTTGGCGTAAATGCCCACATCCGCGACATTGCGGAACGCTTTGCGCACGAAGGATACCACACCCTTGCCCCGGAGCTCTTTCACCGTACCGCGCCGGGATTCGAAGGGGTTTACACCAATTTCGAGGCGGTCATGCCCCACGTGCGCGCCCTGAAGGACCAGGACCTGGAGGCCGATGCGCGCTCCTCATACGCTTGGCTGAGCGAAAATCTGGGCGCCCCGGAGACGCCTGTGGCCTGCATCGGATTCTGCATGGGGGGACGAGTTTCCTTCCTTACCAACTCGGTGCTGCCGGTCAAGGCTGCTGTATCGTTTTATGGGGGCGGCATCGCGCCAAATCCCATGGGACCTGGCCTGCTCAGCCGCGCCGGCGATTTGCATGCGCCGCAACTTTTCTTTTGGGGTGGCTTGGACAAGCACATTGGCCCGGAGCAGAGGCAAGCGGTGGCAGAAGCCCTGCGCGCAGCCGGCAAGCCCTTTGTGAACGCCGAATTCGCCGACGCCGACCACGGATTTTTCTGCGACGCGCGCGCCAGTTACAACCCCGCCGCCGCCCGGCAGGCCTGGGCGCTCACCCGTGCCTTCCTCAATTGTTATTTAGGGGGTTGATGGAGCGGAACACGGGCGAGTCACGCCGTCTCGGCGGTCGTCAGCTTAGGTTCGAGGGCACTGCCCGCCGGCTTCCCACGCCTCGCAACCAGCCAGAATCCTACCCGCACGGCAAAAAGCAAGAACACTAGCGCGCCATAGAGCAGCGGCTTGCGATGGTCTGACTTGACCAGCCAGTAGTAATGCCCCACGCCGGCGATGGCGGTAACGTAAATCAGCCGGTGCAACGCCAGCCAGCGCTTGCCTCCCAGCCGGCGAATCCAACCTGCCGTCGAGGTCACCGCGAGAGGAATCATCAGCACGAAACCCGTGAATCCCGCCGTGATGAAAGTTCGCTTGCGGACGTCGGCCAGCATATCCGCCCAGTCAAAGAACTTGTCCAGACCAATCCACGTGCTGAAGTGGAGGAACCCGTAGAAAAAGGCAAACAACCCCAGCATGCGGCGAAAACGAATCAGTTCCGGCAGGCGCAGGAGTTTGCGCGCCGGCGTCACCGCCAGCGTGGTGACGATAAAGATCAGCGTCCAGTCGCCCGTCTGGTGTGTGATGTACTCGATGGGGTTGGCAGTCAAGTGATGGTGGAACGCCCGCCAGACCAACTGACCCAGCGGGACCAGGCACAATGCAAACACCGGCAACTTCATCCATTTGCTGCTGAGGACTTTTCGCAAACGTTCACCATCCCTAGAAATTCTTCCTCAGGTCCATGCCTGCATACAGCGACGCGACCTGCTCATAACCATTGAACATCAGCGTGGAACGCCGGAAAAATTCGCCCAAACGGCGCTCCTTGGCCTGGCTCCAACGCGGGTGATCCACCTGGGGGTTGACGTTGGAATAAAATCCGTACTCGTTGGAATTCGACAAATTCCAAGTGGTGTCCGGCTTTTTTTCCACCAGCTTGATGTGCACCAGCGACTTGATGCTTTTGAATCCGTACTTCCACGGCAGTACCATGCGCACCGGCGCGCCATCTTGATTGGGCAGCGTCCCACCGTACATGCCGAAGCAGAGCAGCGCCAGCGGGTGCATGGCTTCGTCCAGCCGCAACCCCTCAATGTAAGGAAAGGATATGCCCGCGTAACTCGCCATGGGCATCTGGCCCATACTGTAATAACTTTCAAACGCCACGAATTTAGCCTTGGGCTGCGGCGACACCTCTTTCAGCAGCACATTGAAGGAGTAGCCGACCCACGGCACGACAATCGACCAAGCCTCCACGCAGCGATGACGGTAAATGCGCTCTTCGAGCGGCGCCAACTGCTGCAACTCCTCCACCGTGAAAGTGCGAGGCTTGTCCACCAACCCGCTTACTTTCACGCTCCACGGTGAAGTGCGAAAGTGCGTCGCATTCTTGGCGGGGTCTTCCTTTCCCGTACCAAACTCGTAGAAGTTATTGTAATGCGTCACGTCCTCGAAGGAGGTCACTTCCTCGGTGGTGCTGAACGGACTTTTCCTTGCCACGTTGAGCTTGGTTTGTGCCAGGACCTTTTGCGCAGGCCAAGCCAACTCCTTAAGTGTTCGCCCCGCCAGCGCCCCTGCCGTCACTCCCAGCGCGCCCGCCAGGAATTTTCGGCGGTTCAAATAAAGCCACTTCGGAGTGATCTCTGACGAAGGAATTTCCGATGCCCTATTTATGAGCATGTCACACCCTCTCTATCTTTGGGCGGGTTCAGGACTCTTGCGGACGGACCCTCCCCCCGCGCCCGGCTAATCGCGTTCCAGTTTTGGATCCGCCCCTGCACTTACTATTCTATTGGACGCTTAACGAACCCCCGAGGATGCATTTATTCCATATTTTCACAACTGGAGGAGCACGCTCGGCACCTCGGAACGGAATTTTTCGGTGTTGCCAATTCCCTTTCAAAAGGTTAGCTTGGTGCCGTCCTGAGCCCTCGCGGGGGAATAGAGAATACGGGCAGACGAAATACGGGAGGCTGTGCCTTGAAAATCGTCAGCATCGGGGAGATTTTGTGGGACGTCATCGGAGATAAGGAATACCTTGGCGGCGCGGCGCTCAATTTCGCCGCCCACGCCGCGCGCCTGGGGCACACCGTTTTCTTCGTGAGCGCCGTCGGCAAGGATGAGCGTGGCCGGCGCGCGCTTGAGCGCATGGCGGAAATAGGCCTCCCCACGCGTTACGTCCGCGAGGTTGAAACGCACCCGACGGGCATCGTGACGGTGGAACTCGATCCGGCAGGTGTGCCCCGGTTCACCCTTCATCACCCCGCGGCTTACGACGCTCCCACTCTCACCGATGGCGATGTCGCGGAACTTTTATCACCTAAACCTGATTGGATTTATTTTGGAACCCTCTTTCAGATGAGCCCGCAGGCCGGGCAATTGACCTACCGCTTGATCGATTCTCCTTGCGGCGCGCGGCTTCTGTACGACATCAACCTGCGCAAGGATCATTACACGGCGCCGCTACTCCGGGAACTGATGGCGCGCGCCCAAGTCGCAAAACTTAATGAGGACGAGGCGAAGACGATCGGCCAGATGTTCGGCCGGGGCTCTCCTTCTCTGGAGGATTTCTGCCGCCTCTACGCCAACGAATTTGGCTGGCAATCGGCCTGCGTCACGCGCGGCGAAAAGGGTTGCGCTATGTTGGTGAACGGTGAATATGTCGAAGCCCGCGGCTATACCGTGCAAGCCTGCGACACGGTGGGAGCCGGCGACGCTTTCGCCGCCGCCTTTGTCCATGGCTTGAGCTTGCAATGGCCCCCGCAGGAAGTCGCCGACTTCGCCAATCGCGTCGCGGCTCTCGTCGCCAGCCGACCCGGAGGAACTCCACCTTGGACCCTGGAAGAAGCCCGGGCTCTTTCCAAGTGAGGAGAACTTCTCACCGGGACTTGAAAGCGCAGCTCTGCGGCGATCACCATCATGCTCGCGCTTCGAATACCATGTTGAAAGGCGTCTCCGTGGCGCGGCGAAAAGTCGTGAACCCTCCTTGCATTACCACCTCGCGCAGCCGCTGTTCCCCCGCCTGCGCGCCGAGTGCCAGACCCACTTCCTGAGCGCGCGAAGCCGGCGTGCAAATCATGGTGGAAGCCGAGTAGAACACGCGCCCCACGGGATTCAGGTTTTGCTCGACGCGATCATGGGCGAATGGTTCAACGATCATCCACGCTCCGCCCGGCGCAAGCGACTGCCGCACGTGGGCGGCCGCTCCGGCGGGGTCACCCATGTCGTGCAGGCAATCGAAAAATGCCACCAAGTCATAACCCTTGCCCGGGAACTCCTTGGCCCAGGCTACCTGGAATCCTATCCGGTCATGCAAACCTGCCTTTTCCGCGGCCTGCCAGGCATGTTCGATGGACGGGGCGTGATAGTCAAAGCCCACGAATTGCGACTTCGGAAATGCCCGGGCCATCAAGATCGTTGACGCTCCGTGCCCACACCCTACGTCTGCGACTTTGGCGCCCGCCTTCAGTTTCGCCTCAACGCCCTCCAGCGCGGGGATCCACGAACTCACCAAGTTGGCCGCATAACCCGGCCGGAAGAAGCGTTCAGTCCCCTGAAACAGGTCGGCGCAGTGTTCATGCCAACCCACGCCGGCTCCTGTCCGGAACGCCTCCGCGATGCGCGGCTCATCCTTGAGAAGAGAGGCGACAACTTGATAAGCTCCAGGCAAATAGGCAGGACTGTCCTCGACTGCCAGCGCCAGGGCCTGCTCATCCGGTAGCGTGAAGCGTCCCGTGCCAGCGTCGTAGGCGACAAATCCCCCGGCTGCTTGCGCATTCAACCACTCGCGCACGTAACGTTCCGTGGTGCTTGTTTTCTGGGCTAACTCTGCTGAAGTCATCGGCCCGGCCCCCGCCATGGCCTTGTAAAGTCCCAGTTTGTCGCCGATGATCACCAGGGCCGCGTTCATGCCTGCGCCAAGTTCCCCCAGGGCTTGCCCCATGAACTTTTCGAGTTTTCCTTGATCGATTTGCATAGTTCCTCCTTTGTGTACATGTGGAATTAGGATGGAATAAGCTCTGCCGTCCGCGACGCGAACCAAATTCTCAGATTTTTGAATTGTCAGGATTAGGCCCTTACTGCGAATTCAAGTTTAGCCTGCACTTCTTCGTAAATCAACTGGGAGCTTTGCGGGGAGAACTCCCTGGCACCCTGGGACACTTTTTGCAGTCGCAACCCCAAATGCGACCCAGTCTCCTGAAGGCACACCCCGAAACTCGCCACGCCTCACCAGGCCGTGAGGACCCTGTCCAATTCCGGCAGTGACCTGATGCGCGGGCATTCGGCTTGCGGGTAGGCGTCGACGCGATCGATGAGCACGCCATGCCAGCCCGCGAGTTGCGCGCCGCCCACGTCGGTGGCGTTCGTGTCGCCCACAAAGACGGCCTCATCCGCCGCCACTTGGGCGCTGCCGAGGGCCAACTGAAAAATCTCTGGATGCGGCTTTTCCACACCCACAATCGCCGAGTCGAAGACGGCCTGAAAGTAGTCACGCAAACCCACGTGTTGCAACTGATCTTCGATAGTGCCCACCGAATTCGAAATGACCCCCAGAAAGTACCCCTGCTCTTTCAGCGACGCCAGGTAGCCCGGCGTCTCCGGCATCACCACGGACCAGGTGCGGATGTTGCGGAATCCGTCCGCGACCACGCGAATCAGGCGAGCGTGTTCGGCTTCCGGGGCACCAATCAAACCCATCAATGACGTGAGATACTCAACCCAGTAATAATGATCGATCGTGCGCGGAACCTCGCCTTTGCGAATTTGCGGCCACAGCCAAACATCAAGCTTCTGCTTGGCGGCGCGCTCCGCCGCTTGGAAATCCTCAACGCGAGCCGGGAAGCCGGCCGCAGTCAGGTCGCGAGCCCGTTCATCGAGCCGGGGATAAAGCAGTGTGTTCCCCGCGTCAAAAAAAATGGCGCGCACATGTGATGATTTCATTCCCTCTCCTTGATGCTCCCGAATTCTCGCATTATACCAGCCGCCCGCCACCCGCAGCCGGGGGGAATTGACCTTGACCCACCTGGGGCTTGCCACTAGATTAGGTTTATCCGCCGTTTATGAAGGATCGGGTGTGTTGAAAGCAATTAACGCGATGTGGCTGCGAATCGTTTTGCGGTTTGTCCTCATCTTCAGCCTGCTGGGACCCTTTGGGGCGCTTCCTTTGTGCGCGGCGCAATCCGCAGCGAAGCCCGCGCAAATGGATCCCGCAAAGCAAGCCTCGACCGACGCCGACGAACAGAGCGCCCTGGACAATGCGTTTCGGTCGGCGCAAAACAACCCTCAAATTCTCATCAAGAATTTGGAGGCTTTCCTCGCGCGCTTCCCTAAATCCTCCCGGCGTGAACTTGTCTTGCGCACAATTTGCACTTACGCGCTGCAAGCCAACGCACCCGGCGTTATCGTGCAATACGGCCAGATGCTCCTGGAGATGACACCCGACGACCCGCAACTGTTGTCCTTGCTCATTGAAGCCCTGGCCCGCCAAAACGACCCGGCCAGCCGCGCACGGGCCATTAACTACTGCTCGCGTCTGATTACGATCGCGGAAGGTCAGCGCGACCGGGCAGCCGCCACGGGGGTCAGCAACAATACTCCTGCGCGTTGGGCGGAGCGCATTGCCGCCATCTATGCCCAGCGCGCCGGGTTTTACCGAGATTCCGGCGACCTCGATAAAGCCATCGCCGACGATGAGAAAAGCTACGCGACTTACCCCACCGCCCGCGTCGCCGAGCTACTGGGAGACGCCGCGCTGAAGAAAGGTGATTCCGCTCGCGCCCTGGATTATTACCTCAGCGCCTTTGTCTTTCCCGACAAGACCCCCGACCCCGCCCGTCACCAGGAGGTTCGCCGCAAACTCGGCAGCTTGTATGTTGCGCAGCACCATTCCGAGAAAGGTTTGGGAGACCTAGTGTTGGCGCGCTACGATGCCCTCATGCCCCAGATCGCCGAACGCTACTCGGGCGACCAGCCTCAGAACGCCGGCCGCCACGATCCCTTCGAGTACGTCCTGGAGCGGATGGATGGCACTTCGCTGCCCCTGGCCAGTTACCGCGGCAAAGTCATCGTCATGGATTTCTGGGCGACTTGGTGCGGCCCTTGCCGCCTGCAAGGCAAACTCGTCGACCAAGTGGCAAAGAATTTTCGCACCGATTCGAGCGCCGCCTTCCTGTCATTGAATGTGGACCAGGACCGCAGCGGCGTGCCCACGTTTCTCAAGCAGGAAGGCTGGACACTGCCCGTGGCCTATGCCCAAGGCCTGGATCAACTGCTCAGTGTGAGAGAACTCCCCACACTGGTGATTTTCGATCGCCAGGGCCGAATCGTCTATCGCGAGGATGGTGTGAACCCCGGGAGCTTCGCCGAAGAACTGAGCAAGCACCTGCGCGAGACGCTTCAGGAGTCAGCAGGCAGTAAGCAGTAGGCAGTAAGCAGCAGGCAGAAGTGGAACCGCTGTTAACTTTTAACCTTCAACTATCAGCTGTTCTCGCAGTTTCTGCTTCTCGTCCTCACTCAAGAATGAAGCGTGCACGGCGTAGCGGCACAACGTCGCCAGCGTTTCGCGGGTGAACTCGAAGCAGCGGGCGGCTTGCAGAAATTCCCCCTGAAGGCTCGTCCCGAACATTGCCGGGTCGTCGGAATTGAGCGTCACCAGCAGTCCTGCCTCCAGAAACTTCGGCAGCGGATGTTCTTCGAATCGCGGGATCAAGCCAGTTGACACGTTGCTGCTAGGGCAGACTTCCACCGGAATCCGCCGCTCGCGCAGCAAGGCCATCACGTTGGCATCTTGAATGGCGGTCAGGCCATGGCCGATACGCTCCGCACCCAACAGTTCGACGGCGTCGCGAATGCTTTCCGGCCCACAAGCCTCGCCAGCATGCGCCACGCCGTGAAGGCCCAGGTCGCGCGCCTCTTGAAATATATCCGCAAAAAGTCGTGCCGGACCTCCCGCCTCGTCGCCGCCGATGCCGAAGGCCACAACGCCTCGCGAGCGGTAGCGCGCCGCCCAGCGTAACACTTCGCGCACGTGGTCCGTCCCGAAGTGTCGGATGGCGTCAAAAATCCACTTCACCCGCACTCCCGTGCGCGCCTCCGCCTCTTCCGCCGCTGCGGTCACCGCCTCAAAAACCGCGTCCACGGGTTGCTTCTTCCACAGCACCACCCCGGCGGCGAAAATGATTTCCGCATACCGCACGTTCTGCTCGGCCAGCCACTCGATCAATCGAGTAGTCGCCAACGCGTAATCCTGCGGCGCCTCAATCAGCAGGGTTACGAGCTTGAATGCCACGAGGAACTCCCCAAAGTTCCCGTAGCGGAAATGCTGCGCCTGCCGCGCGGTGATCCATTCGTCCACTTTCTGCCTCAGCCCGCTCTTGTTCTGTGAGAGCTCCAGCAGCGTTTCCGAGCGCACTGCCCCCTCCAGGTGCAGATGCAGTTCGACCTTGGGCAATCGAGCGATGAAGGGCGTTAGGGAAGGTTCCAGTTCCGGCATAGGGCTTATCTCATTTTGGATTTGGGATTTGCGATTTTGGATTGAAGAAATAGAGCGTGACGGCGTTTGTCCACAATCGAGAATCTGTGATCCAAAATTCGAAAGGTCATCGCCCGGGAAGTTGAGGCTGGCCGGCGTTCAGCCACGCCGTGTACCAATAGGAGCCGGCGTCGTGCGCCGCCGCATTGATCTCATGAACCACAGTCGGCCCTACGTGATTGTAAAAGCGGTCGTAATATTCGTCGTTATAATCCGTCGAACTTTCCCGGGCGCGCAAATCGGACCAAATGATGCGATTGACCCAGACGTTGGACGCCAGACAGGTTTGAAAAGCGTATTCCGTCGGATCGTCGATCTTCTCGGCGTTTTCCGGATGCATGACGAAAAACTTCGAGTACCGATTAAACAACTGGATATCGAACCGGGCTGAGAGGCCGTTTTGCAGGGTCAACTGGCCATCGAAATTCTGCGTGGTGTGCAGTGGGTCGTGGGCATCCGCCACGTAGTGCGCCAGCGCGGCGGCATCCAACTTCACTTCTTCCCAATTCCCGGCCTTCATCGCCTTGGTGAGGCGCAGACTGTATTCGCCGATCTGCCAGGGCAGCAATCCGTCGCGATTGATGCGCCAGGAGCCCATTTTTTCCTTGGCGCGGTTGTAATCATGCGGCAGGGTCGGGTAGGGAAACACCCCGTACTTATCCAGGTAAATGTAATGCCGCATGCGCTCGTAGCGATCTTTTTTCATCAACTCGTCGGGGTCATTGGCGTGCTCAACCAGGAACTGGCGATGGTTTTCAAAGAAGGGGCGGATTTCCGGAGGCAGGGTTTGGATTGCCCAGGTATTGACGATATCGTGCGCGATCGGACCCCAAGCCGGCGCCTGACTCGGGCGGGTCAGGCACAGCACGAGCGTGGCGAGCAGTAAGACAAGCGGCCTGGGTCTCATCCCCATTTTACGCGGCCCCGGAAGAATCCTGCTTCTGGCAGGCTCCCTCAGTCGAGGTCCTTCCGTATCTGTCAAGCTCACTTGATTCTACCGCAACTCCTCGCGCCTGTCCTTCGCAAGCGGAAGAGCGTTGGGAAGAAACCCCCTGCGTGGGCCCCTGCGCCGGGCAGCCGCTCAGGGCACAGGATGCTCGATCAGGGGAAGCGATCCTGCCTCCGCCGGCGGGCGTGGCGACCTGCCAAATTCCGAATGATGCCGGCTGTACGTCACGTAGATGAACAGACCGATCACCAACCACACCAGGAATCGTCCCCACGTTTCCAAGGGCAGGCTGGCCATCAAGATCACGCAGGATAGAATCGCGAGAATTGGGACCACCGGCACCCACGGCGTGCGGAACGAGCGCCGGCGCTCGGGTTGCGTCCGGCGCAGCGCCAGAACTCCCAGAGAAACCAACACGAACGCGAACAGGGTTCCAATGTTGGAAAGGTCCGCGAGAGTGCCAATGTCGAACATTCCCGCCGGAATGGCGACGAAAAATCCCGCCACCCAAGTGCTGACGTGTGGCGTTCGGAAGCGCACATGGACTCTGGAGAAAACCTCCGGCAGCAGGCCATCGCGTGACATGGCGAACCAAACGCGCGCCTGTCCCAACTGAAAAACCAGCAGTGAGCTGATCATCCCCGTCAGCGCGCCGATAGTGACCCACTTCATCACGTTCGGCAATCCCAGCACCATCAGCGCGTTGGCCACGGGCGCAGCGTTGCGCAAGGTCTGCCAATTCTGCACCCCGGTCAGCACCAGTGCTACGGTGATGTAAAGCGTGGCGCAGATCACCAGTGAGGCGATGATCCCAAAGGGCACATCTTTTTGGGGATTCTTGCACTCTTCCGCGGCAGTCGAGACAGAATCAAATCCGATGTAGGTAAAAAAGACAATCGCTCCGCCCGTCAGCACGCCCTGCCAGCCGTTGGGCATGAAGGGTTTCCAGTTGGAAACGTGGATGAAACGGGAAGCGGCAATGATGAATATCAGGATCGCGGTGATCTTCACGCACACCATGAAATTGTTGGCACCCGCGCTCTCGCGAATCCCGATCACCAGGACTACGGTCAGGATCATCACGATCAGGAAGCCGGGAACGTTGAACCAGGCGCCCGTGTATTGCCCCGCCACAAACATCGGCTCCATGAGCCTGCGCGGCAACTCAATCCCGAACCCGCGCAGCAGGCTGTCAATGTAAGCGGAGAAGCCCACCGCCACCGCCATGTTGCTGACGGCGTATTCCAGGATCAGGTCCCAACCGATGATCCAGGCCACGATCTCGCCGAGCGTGGCGTAGGAATACGTGTAAGCGCTGCCCGCGATGGGAATCATTGAGGCCAGTTCCGCGTAACACAATCCCGCCAGCGCGCAGGCGATGGCCACCAGCAGAAACGACAGCGCAATGCCGGGCCCGGCGCCCGGCCGCCCGGCGGTGCCGAGCGCCTTCGTCCCGTGCAGCAGCACATCCAGCAGCGGCGCCTTCAGGAGGGAATGCACTTCCAGGACTTCGCCCGCCGCCGCCGTGCCGGTGAGAATGAAAATGCCGGTTCCAATGATGGCGCCGATTCCCAGCGCAGTCAGCGACCATGGCCCCAACGTCTTGCGAAGTTGGTGCCCCGGAGCTTCTGCGTCGGCAATCAGCTTGTCGATACTTTTCTTCTGGAACAGTTGGCTCGCCAAGGAACTCCTTTGGAGTTGCAGGCTGTGGGCAGATCGGCAATTGCGCAGTAGTAATTTCTCTATCTGCCACTCTGCCTACTGCCCATCCGCCCGCACTTCTACTTCCGCCGTGGAGGCGCGCCCGGCCCCTTCTTCTTGACTTTGGGCTTGCGAGAGCCGCGGGGTTCTGTCCGCTTCGGCTTGGCCACCTGCTTCTTGCGCGCCGCCCGCTTCAGCTTCTTGCGTTCTTCTTTATCTTTGATGTTTTTTGTGTTCATGCCCTCAGTTTCCTACCTTGTGGTGTGTGGATTCTTACTGGATGTCATTGGCTAAACTCTTTCCAGCCCGGCGAAGCGCTCCACCATCTTCTTCCGGCCGTAACCTGGAAAGCTGATGGTCAGCTTGCTGTCCTCGCCGTCGTCTTCACATTCCAGAACCGTGCCGATGCCGTATTTCGAATGACGAACTTTGCTGCCCAGCTTCCAACGCTGGGATTGCCGTACCCTTTCCCCCTGACCCTTACCCAGCCGCCGGTCGATGCCGCGCTCGCGTAAGAACTGTTCTGCCCCGGCGATTGAGTTTACGGCATTTTCCCAAGTTGTGCGAGCTTTTGACGATTGAGCGCTCAACGGCTCCAGAAGGTTGGTGGGCACTTCGTCCAGAAAGCGCGACCGCCGGCTTCCTTCCATGGAGTCCCGCCCGTACATGCGCCGTTGCCGCGCCCAGGAAAGCACCAGCCGGTCGCGCGCGCGCGTCATGCCCACGTAACAGAGGCGCCGCTCCTCCTCGATGCCTGCGTCGTCATCCAGGGACAGCTTGTGGGGAAACAAACCTTCCTCCATCCCCACCAGGAAAACAATGTTGAATTCCAGCCCCTTGGCGCTGTGCAGGGTCATCAGCGTGACGCGTGCGCGTTCGTCGTAATCATCAGAGTCGGAGACCAGCGCGGCGTGGTCCAGGAACTCCGCCAGCGTGATCCCCTGCTCTTCCGACTCCACCGAGGCGTTCACCAGTTCCTGAAGATTCTCGATGCGGTCCTGTGATTCCGGCTGATTCTCCCGCTCCAGGATTTCCACGTAACGGGTGCGGTCGAGAATGCTCTTGAAGAGTTGCCCCATTAACAGACGTTCCTGATCGTCCATCAGATGTTTCATGAGCGCGTGGAAAGCCGCGAGCGCCTTGAGTGCGCGCGCGGGCAGCCGCTTGGCGGCGAGTTCGTCCTCCAGCGCTTCCCACAAGGTGAGTTTCTGCGCGCGGGCCGTCGCCTCAATCGCGCCCAAGGTGGAAGCGCCGATCCCCCGCGCCGGAGTGTTGATGATGCGCTGGAGCGCCGTTACATCGCGCGGATTGATCGCCAGCCGCGCGTAAGCCAGCACGTCGCGGATTTCCGCGCGCGCGTAAAAACTGAACCCGCCCACAAGACGGTAAGCAATCCGGTTGCGGCGCAGGGATTCTTCCAGCACGCGCGACTGGGCGTTGGTGCGGTAGAGCACGGCCACACTGCGGTTATCATCCTCGACGAGAGCTTTGGTAATCTCGCTCGCCACATACAGCGCTTCCTCGTCGTTATTCCAGGCTTCATAGAGGCCAATGCTGTCGCCGCCCGCGCGGTCCGTCCACAAGGTCTTTCCCTTGCGTGCCAGATTGCGGCTGACCACCGCCCCGGCCGCGTCGAGAATTTTCTGCGTGGATCGATAGTTCTGCTCCAGCCGAACGGTCCGCGCTTTGGGGTAGTCCTTTTCGAAACTCAGAATGTTCTGGATGTCAGCCCCACGCCAGCGATAAATCGACTGGTCCTCATCGCCCACCACGCACAGGTTCTGATGCATCAGCGTGAGTTGCCGGATCAGTTGGTATTGTGTGCGATTGGTGTCCTGATACTCATCCACCAGGACGTACTGAAAGCGCCGGTTGTACTGCTCGCAGACTTGCGCGGCTTTATAGAACAGCTCCACGGTCTTGAGGAGCAGATCATCAAAGTCCAGGGCGTTCGCTTTCCGCAGTTTCGCCTCATAACGGTCAAAGAGCGCGGCGATTTTTTCCACCGGGCCGGTCTCCGCCCGCTGGTACATCACCTCGGGGGTCACGCCATGATTCTTGGCGTAACTGATCCGCCCGAGCACGCTGCGCGGCGAGGTGACCTGCTCCTCCAGCCCCAGTTCCTGGATGCAGGTCTTCATCAGCCGCTGCTGATCGTCTTCGTCGTAAATCGAAAAATCGCGGCTATACCCCAAGTGGTCGATGTGGCGCCGGAGCACGCTGACGCAGAAGGAATGAAATGTGGATACGTGCGGAGCGCCTGCGCGCAACTCCACGCGCCCGCCCAGCAGCTTGGCCACGCGCTCCTTCATCTGCGCCGCAGCTTTGTTGGTAAAAGTGACCGCCAGGATGTTTTCGGGTGGAATCCCCTGGGCTTCGATCAGGTAGGCAATTCGGTAGGTGATAACGCGCGTCTTGCCGCTGCCCGCGCCCGCCAGGATGAGCAACGGCCCTTCGGTTTGTTCCACCGCGGCGCGCTGCTGGATATTGAGCTGGTCAAGCAGGTTCGACATGCAGGTTCGTGAAGGAGGACATCTCCCTCGCGGGCGAAGATTCGTATGAAGCCCGAGATTTCATTGTACACGATGCGCGGATTCGCCAACAAAACTTTGGACAAATATGGAATGCGTTTTCGTCGCTCGCGGCGTCAATCGTGGTCGTGCTCGCGCAGGTCGCGGCGAATCGTGGCGGGGTCGTCGAGCGGCGTGCCGGGCTGAGCCTTCAAGTCCAAACCGGGCTCGCGCACCTTGGCGGGATCGAAAATACGCGGGTCGCTGGGCAGGGCGTCGTAAGGCGTAAAGTCGGGCTGAGCCGTAAAGAAATCGGTGAGGTCGGTGGCGGCTGCGTCAAATTGGTTCAGGTAGGGCAAACCAAAGATCAAATCAAAAGTCTTCAGGATGCTGGCAATGCTGGTGTGCGCGTGGGAAACGTAGTCGCGTTTGGCAAATGGGCTGATGACCATCAACACGCTGCGATGCGCGTCCACGTGGTCGCGCCCATCCTGCGCGTCGTCCTCGGTCACAAAAATCGCCATGTCCTTCCAAAAGGGACTGTGCGAAAACAGTTGCACCAGTTTGCCCAGCGCCAAATCGTTGTCGGCGACATACGAGGCGCGGTATGGGTATCCGGATTCCGGCCGCAATTGCCCGGTGTGATCGTTCGGCAGCCAGATATATATGAATTGCGGCAGCGGTTCTTTGCCACTGGCATAACGAATCTGGAACTCGCGCTCGAATTGCGCGTATCGATACTGGTCGGAGATGGTAGTGTTGAAGGTGGCGTAATCTCGCGAGGTGTTTTCAAACAACGCTTCCGGCATCGGCATGTTCACTGCCTCGCGAACTCCCGTGGGCTGCATGCCCATTTTTTCCTCGTACCCCGCGATTTCGAGGCCCTCACCGTAGTTGCGAAAGCTGATGCGGCCGCGCAGCAGGTGCTCCCACAACGAGCCGGCTTCCAGAAAGGTTTCCGGGTAGGGGCCGGTGGACCCGATGCCGAGGCGGCCCGGCGTATCGGGGTCCGTGCGGAAACCGGAGTGTCTGCCGTAAGCGGAAGGCCATGCGGTCTCCAGGACTTCGTTGGGATAATTTCCCACCAGCCAGTGATGGCCGTCGACGGAGACGTCGGATTCCACATAGTAGTTGTCGCTGATGCCGAAGCGCCGCGCCAGCGTGTGGTGATTGGGCGTGACGTGACCGTCCTCGATCGTGGGCTCACCCTTGTCCTTCACCTGCGCGGTCTCACCCCAGCGGGCCAGCTCTCGGTCACCCGCAAACCCTGCTCCATTCGGATGCAGGTCACCGAAGACTTCGTCGAAGGTGCGATTCTCTTTCACGATGAAGACGACGTGGCGAATCTTGTCTCCCGCGATCAGTGGTGGTGGCGGCGGTATGCATCCAGGGGGGGGCCGAAGTATGGCGAAAGGGTCGCCCCGAAGTAAAGCGAGCAAAGAATTGGGTGGGTGGCAGTGCTTTCGGTGGTTTTCCCGTTCTCTGCGGGCCTCGTCAGAGTATTCCTTATACTGGGCAGGAGTGGAAACAGAAGGTGGCAGAATGCCGTTGTTGTGCAGAACCCGAAAAGTCCCCTCTGTCGGCTGCGGCATAGCGTCAAGCCGAATGATTGAAATGAACCCTTTCGTAATATCCCCCAGCCAGGCGCCCTCCGGCCCCGGATGAAAATCCGGTCCGCCGTTGGGTCCGGCGCCGAATCCTTTGGCGTTGGCCACGTAAAGGGTTTTGTTGTCGGGGTTGACAGCGACGCGGGCGGGGAACCACGCTGTGGGGATATATCCCAGGACTCTCCCACCGTGGGCGTCCAACACGGCAACGGCGTTGATGCCGGCGCACGCTACGTACAGCCGCTTTTCATCGGGGCTAAGCGCCATGCCGAAAGGCAGCACCCCACGCAGGCCTTTGACCGATTCCGCCGGTTCGAGCACCACCGTCTTCTTCACCTGGTTCGTGTGTGCGTCGAGAATGGTAATGCTGTCCTGGGCGGCGTTCGATACAAACACTTCCTTCTTCCCCGCCACCACGTCGCCGGGACTCGATCCGCCGACGGACCGCTCGCCCACGGGAATCCCCGTGCGGACTTTCGCCACCACGCTTGGCTGCGCCGGGTCGTGAACATCGATCACGAAGACCGAATTCGACTCGGGAACATTGGGATCGCCGAGACCGGGGATCTGCTTGCCCTCCACCACCGCGCCCCTCTCCGCCTCGGGCGAGGGGAAGCCAAAAGCCGGAAACTCCAGGCCCGTCATCCTGGGGTTTTTCTTGTCGTACCCGGGAACCAGCGAGTATTGAAACATCCCCACGTTGGAAACGTAGGCGCGCGTTCCATCCGGCGAAAGCGCCAGACCGAACGGCATGCGCCCCACCGGCACGCTGGAGAGAATCTGCTTCGACTGCGTATCCAGGATGACCAGCCGAAAATGCGCGAGGTCGAGCGCCAGCAGACGGCGGCCGTCGCGCGTGAGCTGGATCGCGCCGCTCAGGCTGCCTTTGTATGTTGCACCGTAAACGGTCCCGTCCAGGCTGAGCGCGTAGAGCCTCTTCCGCGTCACCATGTCGAAGACTCCGATGCGTCCGTTGTCGCCTTCAGAGATGTAAACCGTGCGATTGTCCGGCGCCACGGCGGCGGCCAGGTAAATGCTCTCCGGGTCGGAATCCACGGAATTCGAGACGGGGGGGATTTGTGTAACCACCGGGTGCGGATTCCCGAGGTCCGTGATGATCGAGAACAAATAGGGTTTGTTGCCGCAACTGACCACCACCAGCGCCTTGCCGTCGGGGCTAAGAGCTATTCCGTAAGGGTGCGGCGCAACTTTAATCTGGACGCCAAGCGGGGTGATCAACCACCCGCTCGGTAGGATGCTTTCCCCATCGGGATTCTTCTTTGCCGGCCGGTCTCCCGCCGGTGCGGACAACGAGAAGTTGGTGATTTTCTTGATGTCTTGCGCCTGCGGCAATCTGGCTTGGCCAATGAAAATCAAAAGCGCGATAAAAATCCACAGGATATATCGTGGCCGCATGGCTCGGCCCTCCCGAACTGGATTGGCGCCCCGGTAGCGATGTAGTTTAATCATGCAGCGGCGAGTTTACCTCGACAAGCATCTTCCTGCCACTAACAACTGACCACTGACAATTGACGGCCTTCCGGCGCATAATAGGCACCGCCCGCGGGGCGGATGACCATGCCTGCGAACCTCACCCCCGATTACCTCGAAGCGGAAAGACGCTTCAAGAGCGCCAAGGCGACGGAGGACAAAATCGCAGCCCTGGAAGAAATGATGGCCACGATTCCGCGGCACAAGGGCACGGAGAAGATGCAGGCGGAGTTGAAGCGGCGGCTCTCCAAGCTCCGCGCCGAGCAGGCCCGCCGGCCCGTCAGCCGCATCGGCATCATTCATCGTGTCGATAAGGAAGGGGCGGGGCAAGTGGTGATGGTGGGGCCGCCCAACAGCGGCAAGTCGCTGCTGGTGCGGCGCCTTACCCATGCGATGCCGGAAGTGGCCGACTATCCCTTCACCACGCGCGTGCCGATGCCGGGGATGATGCCGTTTGAAGACGTGCAGGTCCAACTGGTGGATTTGCCTCCCGTGCATCCCGACTTCCCGGAGTCGTGGCTCTACCAGATCATCCGCAACGCCGACGCCGCCCTGCTGGTGGTCGACCTGAGCGACCCTGACCTGCTGGAGGATCTGGAGACGACGCTCGCCCAGGTGGCGAACGCCAAGGTGCAACTCGACGAGGCGGAATTACCGGAGGTGCCCGGCTGGCTTCGCAAGCGCACTCTGCTGGTGGCCAACAAGATTGACGCCAGCGGCGCGCCTGAGGATTTGGAAATCTTGCGCGACCTCTACGGCGAGCGGTTCGTCCTGACCCGAGTGTCCGCGGAAACCGGCGAGGGCCTGGAGGACTTTCGCCACGCGGTTTTTGATTTGCTGGAGGTCATCCGCGTGTACACCAAGGCGCCGGGAAAAAAGCTGGAGCGGACGGCGCCCTATGTTCTCAAGCGAGGCTCGCGCCTGATCGATCTCGCCGCGCACGTCCACCACGATTTCCTGACGCAACTCAAGTATGCCCGCGTGTGGGGACATGGTAAATTCGAGGGCCAGATGGTGAACCGCGATCACGTGCTCGAAGACAAGGACGTCGTGGAATTACACCGGTGAAATGCCGAGGGCACGGCACACGCCGTGCCCTTCAAGCACTTAACGGTTGTAACCGTCACGCGCGGCGCCGTCGTATTGCCCGGACCGCAAGCAGCACTTCTTGAAACCCGCGGCCGGAACCGCATGGGCAAAGGTCATTTCTGCCGAGCTTCTCGGACAGCTCTTTATCACCATGGACGACGCGGAAACCCGCGCTTGACGTTTGTTTCAGACGGGAACCCCTTGCGGCGTTTGCTGCTGGGCTCGTAGAAAAAGTTGTTGTTCACGGCAGTTTCTCCTTCCAGATGGATTTGCCCGTCACATCACGGAAGGCAAGCCGTTCCATTCATTCTACACCGAGAGTTGGCGGGAATGAGAATACAATAGGACCGCTGGAGCGAGCGGAATCAGCGGTTCAAGAGGCGAAAGGCAAGAAATCAAAAATAGGAGATTCAATGCCATCCAAAGCAACGAAGCAAGGCGGCACGCCGGTGGTGATCGAGTATTATTACAAGGTAGTGCCGGGAGGCGGCACCGAATGGCTGGCGCTCTACAAGAAGAATCACAATCCGATTCTGCAACAACTCATCAAAGAGGGAATCCTCCAGAGCGAAAAGCTCTATGAACGGCGCTTTCACGCGGAGACGCCCGCGTGGGATTACAAAATCGTGATGGTTTGGCGCGACTGGACGGCACTGGAAGAAGCCCACTATCGCGATCCGCAGATCAAGCGGGAGCTTTACCCTGACCGGGACGACCACGCGCGGCAGGAAAAGCGGCGCTGGGAGTTGACCATCGGCCACTGGGATGATGTGCTGAAGGAAGTGCCTTTGGAGTAGGGATTGGGGGTTAGAGGTCGAGGTTTTCCTGACACCTGATACCTGATACCTGACACCTGCTCTTAAGGCACGCCCTTGCCCTTCAGGAAGGGGGCGTATTTCATGTCGACATCCAGGATTTCCTCTCCCAGCCAATCCTTGAGGAAATCCACGGCGTTGGTGGTCATGACCATCTCATGGCTCATGAGCCTCTGATAGAACTCGAGCACGGCGTAAGCCAGGCGTTCGTGTTCCGAGTGGTGTTCAACGAAATCCGGGTACCCGCAGCTTTGCAGAACCTTCTCCTCCGCGGCAAAGTGGGCCTGGGTGTAACGGATGAGCTCATCCAAAGTCCTGCCCATCTCCACCCTTCCTTTGCCCTCCACCAGGGCTTGGTGGAGCCGGTTGATGATGTCCACAAGCTGTTTGTGCTGCACATCGGCAAAGGCGATGCCGACTTGATATTTCTCACTCCAGGGAAATAGTTCCTGTTGGGGGGCTCCCATAGCTGATCCCGTGCCTCCGAAAGGCGCTGACGCCGCAGTCTTTCTTTCGTTTCATCGGCAGGATCATGGGGAACTTAATTCCGCCAATAAGGGGTGATGTCCTAATTTGGGGATTGCGCCCCGATGTATCGGGGCGATTCGCGTCCATCTCCCGCGCTAAAACGCAGAGCTGCCGGATTGCGCATCTCAGAGCTGTCAGGATGGGCCTGTGGCCCACGAAAGTTGATGAAAATGGTTCAGGGTTAAGATAGCCGTAGGCGAG
>Ga0326728_10007991_pt1 | contig 26642 bp, 23 predicted proteins | sample MB3enrmetagenome_FD_207602 | JGI IMG/M metagenome (GOLD analysis project Ga0326728, IMG submission 207602) | Lab enriched peat soil microbial communities from McLean, Ithaca, NY, United States - MB31MN | ecosystem: Environmental > Terrestrial > Soil > Wetlands > Peat | place: USA: New York...
GCTATCGAGTGTCGGATTTGCGCCGAAAACCCGGCAAGCTTTGCTCCTTCAGCAGGCAAGGTGACGGCCTTTCACCCTCCCGGCGGGACCGGCGTCCGAGTGGATACTGCCGCCTACGCCGAATCCGTGATTCCCCCATACTACGATTCTCTTATCGCCAAGCTGGTGGTGTGGGGCAACGACCGCTCGGAGGCGATAACCCGCATGGCCCGGGCCCTGGAGATGTTCATCATCGAGGGTATATCCACCAGTATCCCAGTACACCAGAAAATCATGGCTGATCCGGATTTTCGGGCAGGGAAGTTTGATACGCACTTCCTCAGGCGTTTCATTAAGAACAATGATGATATTATTTAGAGTTCTTTCCAATAGCGCCCATGGGTTTTTCGATCCCACGCCTCTACGCCATAGTCGACCCTGCCAGGGCGGGCGGCCGTCTGCCCGCCGTGGTAGCGAGTGAACTCCTTTCGGCAGGCGTCCGGTTGATACAATTTCGTGATAAGCATGCGTCGCCCCAGCAACTCTACGAGACTTGCGCAGAACTGAAGGAACTCCTTCGGGACTCTGGTTGCAGCCTGATTGTGAACGATCGGGCTGACGTGGCACGGGCCACCGATGCCGACGGGGTTCACTTGGGCCAGGATGACCTGCCCGTCGAGATGGCACGCCGCGTTCTTGAACCGGACGGATTGATTGGGTGTTCCACTCACTCGCTGGGCCAGGTCGTTGAGGCGGACCGCTCGACGGCTGATTACATTGCTTTTGGTCCCATCTTCCCTACGGCCAGCAAAGAAAACCCCGACCCGGTGGTTGGGTTGGAAGGCTTGCGGGAGGCGCGGCGTTTTACTCGGAAGCCGTTGGTGGCGATAGGTGGGATAACTCAGCACAACGCCCGTGAGGTTCTTGCGGCCGGGGCGGATTCGGTGGCGGTGATTGGTGACCTTCTGAACGGACCTGACATCCAAGAAAGGGCTCGAGAATTCTTGATCCTCTTGGAAGGCTGAAGGGCTGTCTCCGTGATCTCTGTGCTCTCCGTGGTTAAAAGCTCTTACCACAGAGGGCACGGAGAACACAGAGGAAAGAGGTGGAACCCAGGTGACCGAGAGGGAGCGAGTAAACGGGATCACAGAAGCAATAATCGGAGGAGCAATTCAGGTGCATCGTGTCCTCGGTCCGGGCTCACTCGAGTCCGCTTACGAAGCCTGCTTGGCATTCGAGTTGAAGAAGCGGGGACTGAGGATAGAACAAAAAAAGCCTCTCCCGCTGGTCTACGATCAGGTTAAGCTGGACTGCGGCTATCGGATGGATCTTGTGGTGGAAGGGGCAGTGGTGGTCGAGGTCAAGTCGGTGGATGCTGTCGCTCCAATTGGCGAGACTCAGGTAATCTCATATCTGAAACTGTCGGGATGCAAAGTGGGGCTGCTAATCAACTTTAACATGCTGCAACTGAAAGATGGTATTCGCCGGTTTATCAATGGCAGTTTCTGAAAGCATTCACCACAGAGGTCACAGAGATCACCGAGAAAAGTCGAAGTCTTTTTCTCTTTGACCTCTGTGCGCTCTGTGGTGGATCTTTTCTTCGCGTCGCGCGTAAAAACTGAGGGCCTGCAATGCCCGAAACCCAGCTCAGTATGGCAACTTCCGACTCCCCGAACGTGACTTCCCGCGCTCCTTCCTCGGAGCTGGTCAAGAGCCTCCGCCTGTACGATTGCACGACGATCGTTATGGGCTCGATGATTGGCTCGGGGATTTTCATTGTAGCCGCTGAAATTGCTCGCGAGGTCCGCTCCCCGGGCCTTCTGCTGCTGTGTTGGGTGGTCAGCGGAATTATGACCGTCGCGGCGGCGGTAACTTACGGTGAATTGGCTGGAATGATGCCCACCGCCGGCGGGCAATACGTTTACTTGCGAGAGGCCTTCGGACCGCTTTTTGGATTTCTTTACGGCTGGACCCTTTTCCTGGTGATCCAGACCGGGACGATGGCCGCGGTGGCGGTGGCTTTCGGGAAGTTCCTGGGTGTTCTGGTGCCCTGGGTTTCGACGCAGAATCTTATCATTGATCTTGGACGCATCGAGGTTTTTCACCATTCGGTTGCCGCCACCCTTTCTTCGCAGCAATTGGTGGCGGTTCTTTCTCTGCTCTTCCTTAGCGTTCTAAACATCTTCGGGTTGCGCCTTGGGGCAGGGGTGCAGAATGTCTTTACCACCCTCAAAGTGGCCACGCTGTTAGGGCTGGTGGCCTTTGGGCTATGGTGGTTGCAGGTTCACCCCGCGGCGGCTGTCCAAAAGCAAAGCCTATGGGCTGGTGTGCATTGGAACCTGACGACGTTGACCGTTCTCTCCGTGGCCTTGGTCGGGCCGCTGTTCTCTTCCGATGCCTGGAATAACGTCACCTTTACAGGCAGCGAAGTCGTCAACCCCAAGCGCAACCTGCCGCTGGCACTGTTTGTGGGTACAGCCACCGTGTGCTCTCTGTACGTGGCCTGTAACTGGGTCTATCTCCGCGTCCTGCCATTTTGGGGAAGTCCGCTGGCTTCGGGAGCCTTAGGACGCGGCATCCAATACGCTGCAGAAGACAGGGTTGCGACCGCGGCGGCACAGGTCATGCTGGGTGGCAAAGGCGCAACTCTGATGGCGGCGGCAATCATGATTTCAACCTTCGGCTGTATGAATGGGCTGGTCCTGGCGGGCGCCCGCGTTTACTACGCCATGGCGAAGGATGGTCTGTTCTTTCATGCTGTGGGCAGAGTGGACCGCAAACATCACACCCCGGCAATTTCCCTCTTAGTCCAAGGAGCCTGGGCTGGGCTGTTGACCTTGACCGGGACTTATAGCGAATTGTTGGATTACGTGATCTTCGCGGTGGTATTGTTCTATGCTCTGAGTATCGCGGGGGTCTTCCAGCTTAGGCGGACACGTCCCGAAGCGCCCAGGCCTTACCGGGCCTGGGGCTATCCAGTGTTGCCGGCAATCTATATCGCCTTTGCCTTGTTTGTGGAGTGGGCGCTGCTCACGCACAAACCTGGACGCAGCCTTGCCGGGCTTAGTATTGTTGCCGTTGGGGTGCCGGTTTATTTCCTTTGGCGCCGAAAAACAGTGACGAGTGACCCGCCGCGGCGGGACGAGTGACGAGCGGAAGTCAGAAGTCAGAAATCAGAAGTCAGGAGTCAGGAGTGAGGAGGATAGGTTCTGGGTGTCAGGGGGCCGAAAACGGCGGGCAGCAGGTAAGGGGAATCCAAAATCTAAAATCCAAAATCGCCCCAGTCCTTGGCCCATTTTCCAAAGACTGGAAGCCGATAGCTGAGTGCTGAAAGCTGACTGCTGAAAGCTGACTGCCGACAATTAGGGAGATGCAATGGCGAGCCTTTGGATAAAGAAGAACATCGACGAGTTGAAGAAGGATGCGAGCGAGTCTGAACACGGCTTGCGGCGCACGCTGGGGCCGCTCGCCCTAATCTCTCTGGGTATCGGGGCGATTGTGGGCGCGGGGATTTTCGTGCTTAGCGGGGTTGCGGCCCAGCACACTGGTCCGGCGCTAGTGCTTTCAGTAATCCTCTCCGGTGTGGGTTGCGCTTTTGCGGGCCTGTGCTACGCCGAGTTCTCATCCATGATTCCGGTGGCCGGCAGCGCCTATACTTACGCTTATGCGACGGTGGGGGAATTCCTGGCCTGGATCATTGGCTGGGACCTGATCCTCGAGTATGCCGTGGGGGCCACGACCGTCTCGATCGGATGGTCAGGTTACCTCGTTTCCTTCTTGCAGAGGACGCTCCATTGGCCTTTTCCCGCCGAACTAAGCAAGAGCCCGTGGGAGACTTTGAGGCTGGCGGACGGAACGGTGGTTCATCCAATCTTTAACCTCCCTGCCGCTTTCATCGTCATCCTCATCACCACTTTGCTTATTATCGGGATACGTGAATCCGCCAACTTCAACAGCACTATTGTTTTGATTAAGGTTGGGGTGGTTTTGCTCTTCATTTTCTTCGGAGCGATGTATGTCCATCGGGCCAACTGGCATCCGTTTCTCCCCGCCAACCAGGGGACCTTCGGGGAATTTGGCCTCAGCGGTGTGCTGCGCGGGGCGGGCATCATTTTCTTCGCTTACATCGGTTTTGACGCTGTATCCACAGCCGCCCAGGAGGCGCGCAATCCGGAAAGGGACATGCCGATTGGCATTTTGGGATCGCTGGCGATTTGCACGCTGCTCTACATTTCCGTGGTCCTGGTGCTTACAGGGATTATGCCTTTTCGCCAGCTCAACGTCCCGGATCCATTGGCGCTGGCGATAGATTCCACAGCGGCGCGTTGGTGGCTTTCACCCATCGTGAAGATCGGTGCATTGCTGGGAACCACGGCCGTAATCCTGGTGATGATGCTGGGCCAAACCCGCGTTTTCTATTCCATGGCTCACGATGGCTTGCTGCCCAGGCCATTCGGCAAGATTCACCCCCGGTTTCGTACCCCTTATATCAGCACAGCATTAACGGGAGTGTGCGTCGCCTTGGCAGGGGGGCTCTTGCCCCTGAGGATTGTGGGCGAATTGGTGAGCATTGGGACGCTGCTGGCTTTTGTTATTGTGTCGGGATCGGTCATGGGAATGCGCAGGATGCATCCCGAGATTCGCCGGCCTTTCCGCACACCCTTCGTGTGGTTCGTGGGACCCATGGGGATGTTTGTTTGCTTGGCACAAATGGCGGGACTTCCCGGCGACACTTGGTTGCGTTTGTTCATTTGGATGGCGATTGGTCTTTGTGTTTACTTTGGTTACGGTCGCCGGCGCAGTGTCCTGCAAAACCGGGAAAGGGCGCGCGAGCTTCAGCAAGCGGCCGCGCCCAAGTAGTTCGCAGAGGCGGGCTTTACGGGGTGCGGAAAAACCCGTTTGGCCTGTCATTCCCAGGAGTCCGCCATTCTTATTGGCGGACGACGAGGAATCTCGCACTGCGTTGAGAATACTCAGAGCGTGATTCCTCGCGCAGTTTACCCTGAACGGGCAGAGCGAGATTCCTCGCTTCGCTCGGAATGACAGTGAAGGGCTCGGAATGACAGCTTGGAGGGGTTTTTCCGCAGCGTGTTTAGGCCGGCATTTTAGCTTTCAAAGGTTTGCCCGTCCCGCCTCGGCGGGACGGGCGCTACGAACAGCGCAGGGTTTCTGCTTATGTTCGCTGCCTTAGGCAAAGCTCTTCTTCGGGAATACCGCACGCGCCGCATGGCGCGTTTCACCGTGTGGGTGTTGGCTTACGGGGCTGCCTTGTGGAGTGTGGACCAGCTCTCCAGCGGCGCTCCGGCAGCGCTTTGGGCTTTGTTCTGGCTCGCAGGCATAACCTGCGGGGTTTACTATCTGGGGCGGCTCACGGTATTCATCCGGCACCGCTTGCTCTGGCGGCTCCGCCGGCGGCTGGTTGTTACTTATGTATTTATCGCTATTGTCCCCATCGTTTTGATTGTGTTTCTGGTGTGGCTAGGCATTTACATTGTTAGCGGCCAATTCGCTGCGTTTCTAGTCGCGTCGAATCTGCGCGAGCACGTCGATGAACTGCAACAGGTCAATCGCACCGCGGCGCACGAAGCCCATATGAACAGCTCCTCGGCGGCAAAGGAGACGCTGGACGGCCTGTGGAACTTCTACGTCAAGGAGCTGCATCAGCACGCCGTGAGTTATCCGGGTTTGGAGATAACCCTTCAGGTCGGATCGCAAGTCCGAGCGTTTCGCTTGGACGGAACCAAAATTCAATCCCCCCTGACGATTCCCGCTTGGTTCAAGCAAGAGGAGTTCGCAGGGATTGTAGTGGACGGGGGTCATCTCGCGTTGCGTTCCATCGAGCGCAGCCCTACGGCAGCGGGCAGTCTGGTTGCTATCCTGTCCCAACCCATCACGCCGGAACTGCTGGATATGGTGGGAGAGGGCATCGGACCGGTCGGGGTGGTAACGGGGCGGCCTCTGCAAACGGAATCGGGTTCGCGAAGCTCGCAACCACACTTGGTTTTGAGCACCTCTGAGGGAGACTTCGCCCTCTCAGGGAGCGTCTACTCGAAGAACCTAAAGCTTCCGGAACCTGTAAGTCGGTTTGACTTCATTGTGAGGGGGGCTTCGTCACTGGCCCCGGTTTCCTGGGAGGGCGAAAAGCAACAGGAGTTGTCCGCGCCGGCTTTCGTTTATGTCAGCTCAAGAATCATAGCCTTGAGTCGACGCCCTCTTGAGACGCTGGGAGAGTTTTCCCAAGTCTATGTATTCGTGTTCAAAGCAATCGCCGTTGTCTTCCTCGTTATCGAAGCCGTCGCGCTCTTCATTGGAGTCCGCTTGACACGTTCGATCACTCATACAGTAGACAGGTTCTATAACGCTACGGAGCGAGTGAAGAAGGGTGATTTCTCGTACCGCATTCGGGTTCCTGCAAATGACCAGATCAGCGCGCTGGGGGAAGCTTTTGACAGCATGACAGCCTCGGTGGAGCGCCTGCTGCGGGAATCCGAGGAGAAACTTCGTCTCGAGAGCGAGCTCGAGATTGCGCGCGAGGTCCAGGCACAGTTGTTTCCCCGGTCTGCGCCGGAAGTTCCAGGCCTGGCGCTTTACGGAGTCTGCAAGGCCGCACGCTCGGTCAGCGGCGATTATTACGACTTCCTCAAGCTGGGCGAAAACAGGGTTTGTTTGGTGCTCGGCGATGTCAGTGGGAAAGGAATTTCGGCAGCCCTGCTCATGGCAGCAATCCAGTCTGCTCTTCGCGCCCAGTTCTACGACGGCTTTGGGCCCGCGAACGGTTCTCGCACCATGGCTCTTTCGACCGCGGAGGTCGTCGGCAGGCTGAATCTCCAACTTTATGAGAACACTCCCCGGGAAAAATACGTGACCTTCTTTTTTGGTGTGTACGACGCGGCAACCCGCACCTTGACATACACGAATGCAGGTCACCTGCCTCCTGTATTGTTCCATCGCGGGAGGATCGAGCGGCTTAGGGTGGGCGGTACGGTGGTCGGCCTTTTCTCTCCGCTTACCTACGAACAGGCGGAAATTCAAATTCTGCCGGGAGACCTGCTCCTGGCCTTCACCGACGGGATTACTGAACCCGAGAACATTTACGGCGAGGAGTTCGGAGAAGACCGCATGCTGGAGGTGGTGCGCCGCGCCCGGAACGCTTCGCCCCAGATCCTTGTGGAAGAAATCTATCGCAGCGTGAGTGATTGGACCGGAAGCCCTGAACTCCAGGATGATATGACGCTGGTTGTCGCCAAGGCTTCGGAGTGAACCGGAGTCGAGAAGTCGAGGAGTCGAGAAGTCGAGAGTGAGCGGTCGAAAGCTTCTTGACTCCTCGACTCTCGACTTTTCGACTTACCGTTGCTGAACCGCCGGAAATTCGATAGACTGGACTAAGTAACTTTGATTCAAGGAGTTGTAGATTGTCTCTGCGGAACCGTGTGGCCTTGGTAACCGGTGCCTCGCGAGGCATCGGGAGGGAGATTGCCTTCGCTTTGGGCCGGGCGGGGGTTCGTGTAGCCGTCAGCTGCCGAACGAATAGATTGGGCGCCCAAAAAGTTGTCGACGAATTGCGCCGCGTGGGAGCCGAAGGAGTAGTTTTCCCGACTGACGTTACAGACTCCGCGCGCGTGGTGGAATTGATTGAGGCGATCGTCAACCGGTTTGGGCATCTGGATATTCTGGTCAACAGTGTGGGTGTGTTCGATTGGAAACCGGTTGTGGAGTCGACCCTTGAGGAATGGCACTCCGTGGTCGCCTCAAACCTCTTCAGTGTCTTTTACACGACCAAGTTTTCCGTGCCCGTCATGCGGCGCAAGCATTGGGGGCGAATTATCAACCTGGGGGCGGTGGGAGCGGAGCGGGCCTTCGGACAAGCCAAGATCTCAGCCTACTCGGCAGCCAAAGCCGCGCTGGTGGCCTTTTCCCGCTCCGTGGCGCTGGAAGAGGCACGCAACGGAATTACCGTGAACGTTGTAAGCCCGCCGGTAATTGATGAAAAGGCATTATCCCTGGAGGAAGCAGAGAAGTTGATAGACGCCAGGTTCCCGGTGGGCCGTCCTGCCACCGGCCGCGACGTCGCAGAAGCGGTCAAGTTTTTTGCTTCCGAGGAAGCCTCCTTCATTACCGGTCAGGTTCTCAGCGTGAGCGGTGGCTGGATGCTTTAGCGGCTATCCGTGGTTCGTTGTTGATTGCGAGCCGGACGGTACGATGCGACGGGCGGCTGCGACCAAGACGAGATTCTCAGTGTCCTCCGTGCCTTTCAAGCTTCAAAACAGAGAACACGGAGAATCTCAGTGGTCGCTGTGTTGAGGCTCTTCTGATCAAGGAGCGCACAGAGAAATATTCGCGGCCTGGGGGGGAAATGAGAATTAGTGCCCCAGAGGGCCGAAAGTGGACAACGGACCCGCCACGGCGGGACGACTGACGACTGAGAACTGACAACTGAAAACTGACAACAAGCGTTTCTTCCCATGAAAATCCTTACTGCTGCGCAGATGCAACGGATCGACCGGCTAACCACCGAGCGCTACGGTGTTCCGAGCCTAACGCTAATGGAGAACGCCGGACGCGGTGTCGTGGAGTTTCTTGAGGAGCGCTTTGCCCCCCTGGGGCAGCAACGGATCGCCCTTCTGTGCGGGCGGGGAAATAACGGCGGCGACGGCCTTGTGGTGGCCCGTTTGCTGCGCGATAAAGGGCTGAAGCCAAGGGTGCTCCTGTTCGCGGACCCCCAGAAGGTGCAAGGCGACGCGGCCGTCAACCTCGAGCGGCTGGCGATTTCCGCGATGCCCGAGGTTGTCGAAAGTCTCGAAGCTTGGCAACGCCTCAAGCTGAGCCTGAAAGGCACGACGTTGTTGGTTGACGCGCTTCTGGGAACGGGGCTCACAAAGCCGCTGGAAGGTTTGCTGCTGCACGTGGTTCGAGAGGTCAACACGGAATTCGCCGCCGCGCAGGTGGTGGCGGTGGATTTGCCTTCCGGCATCTCAGCCGACACGGGCGAGCTGATCGGCGAGTATGTGCGCGCCGGCTTTTCCGTCACCTTCACCGCGCCGAAAATTGCGCATGTCTTTCCACCGGCGTGTGAATGTGTAGGGGAATGGGTCCTCAAGCAAATTGGAACACCGCCCGAGGCACTGGAAAGCGATTCGGGACTCTTCTTGAGCTTGGCCTGCCGCGAAGACTTCGCCTGGATCGGACGGCCTCGAAAGCCCGACGCTAACAAAGGCAATTTTGGCCACGTCCTGATTCTGGCCGGTTCGGTAGGGAAGACCGGCGCAGCCGCTCTGGCTGCCAAGGCCGGTCTGCGGGCTGGGGCGGGGCTTGTGACCGTGGCCACCGCCGCAAGCGCTTTGCCCATTGTGGCGTCACTGGGAATGGAATACATGACGGAGCCGCTTCCGGAAACAGAGGCGGGCACGATTTCATTGCGCGCGCTCGAGTATGGACGGTTGGATAAACTACAGGAGGGCAAGTCCGTTCTGGCCCTTGGTCCGGGGATGGGCAGAGTCCCCGAAACGGCCGAATTGGTCCGCACCCTGGTAAACCATCGTCGCGTCCCCCTGGTCTTGGACGCCGACGGCCTGAACGCCTTCGCGGGCTGCATGGACAGCTTCCGCTCCGGGGGCGATTTGCCAGACGCTGTATTGACGCCCCACCCCGGCGAAATGAGCCGCCTGGCGGGCATAGGAACTGCGGAAATTCAAGCCCACCGTGTCGAGAGCGCGCGTGAGTTCGCCCAGAAGCACCAAGTGAACCTCGTGTTGAAGGGCTTTCGCACACTTACGGCTGCGCCTGACGGGAAGGTTTGGGTGAACCCGACGGGCAATCCCGGCATGGCCACCGGTGGGACAGGTGACGTTCTAACGGGCTTGATTGCGGGGCTTGTGGCACAATATCGTGATCGGCCGATGAGCGAGGTTGCAGCGGCGGCTGTATACCTGCACGGCTTGGCGGGAGACTTCGCTGCGAAAGAACTGGGGCAGGCTTCACTTATAGCAGGTGACTTGCTCGGCGCGTTGCCGCGGGCGTACAGGCTAGTGACGAGTGACGAGTTACAAGTGACAAGCCAGACAAACAGTGACGAGTGACAAGTGACGAGTGACAAGCCAACCAACGCACGCCAGTTTTTTCTTGCTCGTCACTCGTCACTTGTCACTCGTCACTGCTCGCGGGTCACCCATTCGCCCGAGGAGACAGTGAATTTCGGACGCGAGTTGGCTAAGGAAGTCCAGCCACCTTGCATGGTATTGTTGGAAGGAGAATTGGGCAGCGGCAAGACGACGCTGGTGAAGGGGATCTTGGCCAGCTTGGCTTCCATCCCTGAGGAAGAAGTGACAAGCCCCTCATTCACGCTGGTGCATGAGTACGGTGCTGAAGGCAAGATTTACCACGTGGACCTTTACCGCATTGAGGGGGGGCGCGACCTGGCCACGCTGGGGCTGGACGATTTGCAGGGCCCGGACACGACAGTCCTCGTTGAGTGGGGGGAGAAGTTCGGTGAGGATATTCCGCGACCCTGCCTCCGAATCCGCTTGGAACACCTGGGGCGCGATGAACGTCGAATCACAGTCGAGCGCCTGGTTTGATTGTCGATTGCCGATTTTCGATTGTCGATTGAAAAAGGGGCGTTGTGACATGCTCCGCTGCCAATCGTCAATCGAAAATCTGCAATTCTGGGCTTTCATTGCCGATTGCTGATTGTCGCTGGACGATTGAAAAAGGGGTGTGGCGAACTTCCCCGCGGTCAATCGACAATCGTCAATCGAGAATCGTCAATTACACAGTAACGGAGAAAAACCAATATGACGGAAACAGGACCTACGCCCTGGGGGCTGATTGTCGGTTCGTCGAGCGGTTTCGGCGCCGCCACGAGCCTCGAACTGGCGCGCGCCGGGCTGAGCATTTTCGGTGTGCATTTTGATCGGCGCTCCAATATGCCTCAGGTGGAGCAGGTTATGGAGAGCATTCAGGACGCCGGGCGGGACGTCCTGTTCTTCAATATAAATGCTGCGGACCCTGCCAAGCGGACGGAAGCTTTGAACCGCATGCAAGAATACTGGAGCCAAAAAGGCGGCGCCAACTTCATCAAAGTCTTTCTTCATTCCGTCGCTTTCGGGTCGCTGAAAGCCTATCTCGCGGATTCGCCCGAAGATGAATTGACCCAGATGCAAATGGACATGACGGTGGATGTCATGGGGAACAATCTTGTCTACTGGGTCCAGGATTTGTTTCGCCGGAAAATGCTGGGGCGCGGCAGCCGCATTTTCGCCATGACGAGCGCGGGCGGGCACAGCGTGATTCCGAGTTATGGCCCCGTCTCAGCGGCCAAGGCGGTCCTCGAGTCTCACATCCGCCAACTGGCCTACGAACTGATGCCTCACGGTATCACCGCCAACGCCATCCAGGCGGGTGTGACTCTTACCCCTGGTTCGAGCAAGATCCCTGGAATCGATAAGCTGGCCGAGTTTGCACGAATGCGGAACCCTGGAGGGCGCCTGACTACTCCCGAAGATGTGGCCTCCGCCATCGTCGCCTTGATGGACGACCGCACCCATTGGATTACAGGTAATGTCATCCGTGTGGATGGCGGCGAGGATATCGTAACTTAAGCAGAGCAGCCGTTCGTCGGATAGTAGGTCAGTTGGATGTAGAGGCGGCTTTACGCCGCCATTTGGCGAGGTAAACTCGCCGCTACAACTACCATGCGTGATGCTTTTGACGCCCTATAGGGAATCTGCTAGCATGACAAGTGGTGAAGGATTGCTCCCCCGTAAGAGGGCACAAAAGCGAGTTGTCATGAAACTCAAGAAGGTTTTGCTCGCCAAGCCGCGCGGATTCTGCGCTGGTGTGGACCGGGCTATTGACGTGGTTCACAAGGCCCTCGAGCTTTTTCATCCCCCCGTTTATGTGCGCAGGGAGATTGTCCATAACAAGCATGTGATCCAGTCTCTGGCCGCCAAGGGAGCCGTCTTTGTAGATGAGATTGACCAGGTCCCGGCAGGGGCAGTGGTCATTTTCAGCGCCCACGGTGTTTCGCCGGCAGTCCGAGCCCAGGCTGAGGCAAAACACCTGCAAGTCATCGATGCCACCTGCCCTCTGGTTACCAAAGTTCATGCGGAGGCTGTCCGATTTGCAAGAGAGGGCTGTTCCATTGTTCTCGTGGGGCACGCGGGGCATGACGAGATTGTTGGGACCATGGGTGAAGCTCCGGGGCACACCCAGTTAGTCGGCAGCGTGGAAGAGGCAGAAAAAGTTCAGGTTTCGGATCCCGGTCGTGTCGCTGTCACCACGCAAACGACGCTCGGGGTTGACGACACTCGAGAGATCATTGACGTTCTCCGGCGGCGCTTCCCCAAACTGGTCAGCCCTCCCAGTGACGACATCTGTTACGCCACTCAGAACCGGCAATGGGCGGTCAAGCTTCTGGCCAAGGAAGCGGAGGTGGTTTTGGTTCTCGGCTCCGCCAATAGTTCTAATTCCAGGCGTCTTCGAGAAGTCGCCGAGATGTCGGGGGCACGCGCGTACCTTATCGAAGACGCGTCGAAGATTAACCCTGCCTGGCTCGAGAATGTTCAGTGTGTCGGCATCACCGCCGGCGCCTCGGCTCCTGAGCACCTCGTTCAGGACGTAGTTGCCTACTTCGAGGGTTTGGGAGTGGAACAGGTCGAGGAAATTGCGCCTGTGGAAGAAAAAGTGACCTTCAATCCTCCGCCCGAACTCGCGCGTGCCCTCGCCCATCGTGCCAAGCTGTCATCCTGACAGTCGAAGAGTTGAGGAGTCGAGAAGTCAAAGAGTCGAGAAGCCGCAGTCTCATTTGCGTTTCGAGTGGCTGGCGACTCTATTGAGGTTTGCCCATATCCCTGGGTTGGGTTTGCTCTTTTCGACTCCTCGACCCCTCGACTTCTCAGTCGTGAGCCTCCGCGGAGAATCAGACTGTTTTATCACGTGAGTCGCAAATGGACTCGAGCGGGCACTCCGCGCACAGAGGCTTGCGCGCCTGGCAGATCTTTCTTCCAAACCAAATCACTTGGTGGCCAAAGGATATCCATCGTTCGCGCGGCACAAGCTTCATCAGATCCTGCTCGACTTTCTCTGGAGTGTTCTGGGTTGAGAGCTTGAGGCGATGTGCGATGCGGAAAACGTGGGTGTCCACGACCACGCCCGTGGGTATGCCGTAGGCCGTCCCCAACACGACGTTGGCTGTCTTTCGCGCCACCCCCGGTAGGGTCAGCATTTCCTCCATGGTTCGGGGGACCTTGCCGCCAAAATCCGTCACCAGCTTCTTGGCCGTTCCAATAATGTTCTTGGCCTTATTGCGGAAAAAGCCCGTGGAGCGGATCTCCTCTTCCAGAACCGGCTGCGACAATGCGGCAAAGTCTTGCGGGGTGGGGTATTTCTGGAACAGTCCGGGCGTGACCTTGTTCACCCTCTCGTCGGTGCACTGGGCGGAGAGTATAGTGGCTACGAGGAGTTGGAAGGCATTCTCATGCCGCAGGGCGCACTGGGCTTGAGGAAAGAGTTCGTCCAGGGCCGAAAAGATCTTCTGCAATCGTTCTGGCGAAGTGTAATCCGTCTTCGGCTTGGCTTTACCTCGTAGCGCGGGCGTCTCGCCCGCTGTCGTGCGGGCATCCTGCCCGCGCCGGCTTGCGGGAGCGGGACGTTCCCGCGACAGCGGGCGAGACGCCCGCGCTACATCAGCCGGCTTTTTGATCGACTTGGTTTTGCTGGGCATGGTCGCTCCGCCTACCCTCCAAGAAGGTCCAAGACTTCCGCCAGTTCACGATGGATGCAGGTGAACGTGGGCGTGTCACGCAGAGTATAACTGGTAGCCTCGCTGTGGCGAAGTTCCATCACCAGATCCACAAAGTGCTCGGGCTTGTCACTTTCAAACGCCACGACGAATTCCTGGTCGTCCAGCCCGAACGAATAAGTGGTGTTAAGCCTCACCGTCGGATACTTGTGGCCGATTTCGATATGTTCGTCCATCATACCTTGGCGGGCATGTTTAGTTAGCCGGTACCAGGCCTTGCTTTTCACGAAGGGATAAACGAACAGGTACTTGAACTGGCCGGGGACCAGCCTGAGACGAGTTCCTTCCTGGCCTTCGTGCGTGTGCTTATCCACGTAAACGGAGCGCTTGGTCATCGACAAGTAGGAATACGGCGTGGTCAGGTAGTTGCCGAGCCCCGTGGCCAGAAGTTGTGCGCTCATTTCCTGGAGCTTCAGCGGGTCGTAGCCAATGCGCCAGAGCATGAAGTCGCAATCGCCGCGGATGCCTACCAGCGAATACGCGATCACCAGCATATCTTGTTCATACTTCTTCACAACCTCAACAAACTCACGCTTCCCCCTCTTACGCTCTTCTGCGGGCAGCCGGCGCCACAACGGGTCGACTTTGTAGAAGGCGAAGTTGACGTACTGACGGCGGTCGTCGCCGCTCGCTTCCCGATGCTTCTGTTCCATTAGGACTTCCGCTCCCGTTCGAGGTTACTGGTTATTGAATAGGCCGGCAAGCGCGGCACAAAGCTTCCCTGGGACGCCAGCCTGCGCGGCATCCTTTGGGAATGAGGTCACAAGAGCCCCGCTTCGGCCATGCACGCCTGTTTCCGATTTCTCGCGCCCAACAAGCTCTCAATATAGCATGAAAATCCCCGCCCAGACCTCAGTACCCGCTAGTGCCCTGAGTCGGAAGTTCGTTGAATAAGTCAGCCCGCGGAGCGGGCGAAAGATTGTAGCCCACGGCGCAAACCGTGGGTCGGCGAGCCCTGCCTCACCCCCGTCCCCTCTCCCGCTCGGGCGGGAGAGGGGTGTCCCGCAGGCGCGGGACAGGGTGAGGGCCCTCCCCCAGGGCTTGCGCCCTGGGCTACAGTCTTCCGCCCCTAGCGGGGCTGCGAAAAGACCACCCGCAGGAGAAAGACTTTGTAAGCGAACCTCTGACTCAGGACGCTAGCTTTCGCTCGCGCAAATCACAGTCATAGGGATAGAATTAGAGAGCAATGCCTACGGTTCTCAGAATGCGTTCCTATCGGTTTTTCTTTGTCTCTTTGGATAGGAGCGAACCGCCGCACATCCACGTGCGCCGCGAGAACAAGGTGGCGAAATTCTGGCTTGAACCCGTGGCGCTTGAACGTGCCGGGGGCTTCAGCCGGGCGGAACTGAATGTAATTCTGACGCTCGTTGATGGGCATCGCGAACGACTAATGAGGAGTTGCGTTCTTTGGCCGTTGAAGTCCAGGAGCCACGGGGTAAATCGGTAAAGGTGAGCAACGAAGAGCTAACGATTGATCTGGTGGATGGGCGGACCATTTTGGTGCCTCTGGCCTGGTTCCCCCGTCTTTGGCATGGGACGCCCCAGGAGCGCAATCATTTCGAAATCTTCGGTGACGGCGCCTACATCCACTGGCCCGATCTGGACGAAGATCTGACCGTTGCGGGTCTGTTGGCGGGGCAACGATCGGAAGAGAGCCCTCAATCTCTAAAGAAATGGCTGGGCTCTCGGAAGACGCGAAGTAAGCGGCGGGGATGACACACGAAATCGCGGTGGCTTACGCCCACGAGGACTCCGCCCCGCGCTCGAGGATGTAGCGCACGGTTCGCCATGATCGCATACATGCCAAATGGCGGCATGTATGCGCCACCCGCGCGGATACTGTCTTGCTACACGGGTGAGTGGTTTGGCCTTGATGAAGACGTATAGACATGAACGCCGAGCCTAGGACCGAAGAATTCGTCTGCTGTAATCCGCCTGGCGCTCGCGGTGCATTCTCTCATGCCCGATCAGATTTCCAGCTATCGTCTTGAAGGCGAGATTGCTCGCGGCGGAATGGGAATCGTCTATCGCGGCGTGCACACCGTCTTCGAGGAAGTGGTGGCCATCAAGGCCATCTTCCCGGAGCTGACGCTCAACCCCGAGCTGCGCGAGCGTTTCGTCAACGAAGCCAAAATCCAGCGCCGCCTTCAGCATCCCAACATCGTTCAAATCTGCGAGTTCCTGATCGAGCAGGGCAAATTCTACATCGTGATGGAATACGTTGAAGGGGAGACCTTAGCAGAGCGGCTGAAGCGGTTGCGGGCGCCGATGCCGATGAGCGAGGCAATGGAGATTTTTCGACAGGCACTCGCCGGGTTAGGGCACGCGCACTCGCAGGGCGTCATTCATCGCGACATCAAGCCCTCGAACTTCATGCTCACGCGCCAGGGCGTCGCCAAGCTTACCGATTTTGGCATTGCCCGCGCCGTAGGCGTCGGCCAGCTCACGCGTACCGGGATCGTCCTTGGCACGCCTGCCTATATGTCGCCGGAACAGATTCAGGGCCTCAAGGTGGACGCGCGCGCCGACATCTATTCGATGGGGATTACGTTGTACGAAATGCTTGCCGGCCGCGTCCCCTTTGAACGGGCGAAAGATTCGGAGAACGATTTTGCCGTCCTTGCCGCGCACATCGACGCGCCGCCTCCGCCACCCAGCCGCTTCGCCCCTTCCATCGCCCCCTTCGTCGAGTCGGCCATCCTGAAGGCGCTTGCCAAGCAGCGCGAGGAGCGCTTCAGTTCGTGCGAAGAATTCCAGGCCGCGCTCAGCCCTCCGGTTTTGCCCAGGACCAGAGTCGCGGTTGCCCCATCGCCCCCGGCGGCGCCCCAACTTAAAGCCACTCAACCCGCCGCAAAGGCCCCGACCGAGGAAGCTTCGCCGCCCGAACCCCGTGACGTCCAAAAGAATACCCACGCTGGACTCTGGTGGGTGGCGGCGCCCTTGGCAGTTCTTCTAGTGGCGGGGGGTCTCTGGTTCTATCGGACGCAAAGAGAAAAGGCCCCAGCGAACATTTCCGCTCCCGTGCAACAGGCGCCGACAAGCGCGCCATCCACCGGGGCGGGACCCGCCGAAAAAAGCGCACCCGCGGTCGAGCCCGAGAGCAAGCCAACAACCCCAAGCTCAGGGCCAGCGGGTAAAGAGGCGAATATTGGTCCGAAGGCGAAAGGAAAGGCCGAGAGTCCGGCAGTGAGCCAGCGCCCCGGCGCCCAGGAAGTGCAGCCGCGTGAGCCCTCTCCGGAGCAGCTAGCCGCGCAAGTCCGCCAATTGCTCGCTCAGGCCAAGACGGCCATGGATGGCGGGAAATACGACGATGCCATTGCGGGCTATGGCAAGGCCCTGCAACTCGACCCGAATAACAGCGCGGCGCGCGAAGGTCTCGCCCGCGCACAAAAAGCCAAGGCTGCCGAGGACGCATTGAGGTAGCGCCGCGCAAAGGCCCGAAGGGCCGCGCGACGCAGAAGCGGAGGTCAGGGGATCTTTCTCGATTTGTTGCACGCTTCTTAACGTAGTGGCACGCAAGGGCAAAGGCCCGGCCGCCGAGGACGCATTGAGGTAGCGCCGGGCAAAGGCCCGAAGGGCCGAAAGAACTTAGCCCAGGGCGCCAGCCCTGGGTTCAGAACGCCCTGTTGTTCGCGGGAGCCCCAGCGGGGCGAAAGAAAAGGTTTCGACGCGGGAACTCTCCCTGGTTCTGTCGCCCCTTGTGGGGCTTGACCGGCGCTGGGGCTTGGCTTCCCAGGGCTTGGAAGGTGTGAAAAAATCACGCTGTAGCGGCGGTCTATGACCGCCGCATTTTGGAATCAATGACCTCGGCGCTCATAGAGCGCCGCTACAAATGCCCAATCCGATTTTTTCACACCTTCTTGCGCCCTGGGCTAAGTTCTATCGCCCACTATGCGGGCTCCGCGGACTACTCTGCCGCCGCCGTAAGCTTTCACGAATATGTCATGCGCCAGCGGCAGGACTCGCACTTTAATGTCGCACACCGCCGCGCTCCCATGCGAGCTAGTGTCCTGTCCCAATGATCCGCGATGTAAGTCGTGCATATAAGTTCAGCGGCATTCTCCGGTGCTTTCCCAGCCCCGTAAGGGGCGGATTAATTTAGCCCAGGGCGTAGCCCTGGGAATAACGTCCCCCCACCCCCTTTTGTTCCCCCTCCCCCGGCGAGCGGGGGAGGGGGCAGGGGGGAGGGGGTGTACCGGACCCACGGCTCACGCCGTGGGCTAGACTATGGCGCCCGCCACGGCGGGCTGACTTATGGCAAGAACTTCGGGGACAGGACACTAGCATTTGCCCTGATTTGCGGTAGAATCTCCCCATACGTTCTTCTCAGTCAGCGACAGCCTTGGGAGGTCGCCATGAGATTCCGAAAAACGCTGACTCTTATCATGCTGTCGATGGGGCTGGTCTTTGTTCTGCCCGCCTGGGCGCAGCAGAAGCCTTTCACGCGGGAGCAGGTGCAAGGCCTGGTGCGGGACGGACTCGGCGATGAATCGGGTGCAAAGCTGATCGAGCAGCGCGGCATTGATTTCGCGCCGGCGGAGGATTTTCTCCAAAGCCTCAAGGCCGCAGGCGCGAGCGAGGCGTTTCTAAAAGCGCTGCGCGCGGCCAAGCCGCCCGAGCCAGCGAGCGCCAAGAAGCCGCTGAACCAGGTGCAGATTTTCGCCCTGCTCGCCGGGCAGGTAACCAGCCCCCGCGTGGCAATGCTGGTGAAAGAGCGCGGCATCGACTTCGAGCCGGAGCAGGACTATCTGGACGAAGTGCGTCTGGGCGGCGGTGACGATGATTTGATCACGGCGCTCAAGAGCGCCAAAGTGACGAAGCCCGCGACCGTTGATCCGGCGGCGCAGGCGCGACAGGCCGAGGTGCGGCAACACATGGCGCGCGGAGCGGAACACCAACAGAAGGGACAGTATGCCGAGGCTGAGCAGGAATATCGCGCGGCCTTGCTGATTGACTCTCAAAATGCCGACCTTTACGAGAGCCTTGCATATGTCCTGAATCAGCAGAAGAAGTGGGACGATGGCGAGTCCGCAGCACGCGAAGCACTGCGCCTGAACCCCAATAATGAGATGGCGCACTACGCCCTCGGCGTCGCACTCGAAAACAAGGGTGACTGGGACGGGGAGATGGCGGAATACCGCGAAGGACTGCGCTTGAACCCCAATGGTAGCGCGGGGCACGCCTTCATAGGCGTCGCTCTTGGAGAGAAGGGGGACTGGGATGGTGCCGTCGCGGAATACCGGGAGGCGCTCCGCTTGGACTCCAATAATTACGTGGTGCACGAAAACCTCGGCGTCGTGCTCGGAAGAAAGCACGACCTGGACGGTGAGATCGCGGAAGAACGCGAGGCGCTGCGCCTGAACCCGACCCTTGAAGAGGCACACGTCAACCTCGCCAAGGCGCTCGGAAACAAGGGCGACTGGGATGGCGCAGTCGCCGAGTACCATGAAGCGCTCCGTTTGAAGCCCGATGACGACCGGGCACACTACAGCCTTGGGGTCGCGCTGGATAACAGGGGTGACTTGGATGGGGAAATCTCCGAGTACCGCGAGGCTCTTCGCCTCAACCGGAAGAACGATGACGCGCATGTCAACCTCGGTCAGGCGCTCGCGAAAAAGAACGACTTAGATGGAATGATCGCTGAAGAACGGGAAGCGCTGCGCTTGAACCCTGATAATGAGATGGCCCATTCCTTCCTCGGCTTCGCGCTTGGAAGTGAGCGCGACTGGGATGGCGCGATTCCGGAGTTTCGTGAAGCGTTGAGATTGAACCCCAATGATGATGGGCCGCACTTCGGCCTTGGCGAGGCACTCGAGGCGAAAGGCGACCTGCTGGGTGCCCTGCGGGAATACCGTGCGGCCTACACGCTTAACCCCAAGAAGGCGATTTATAAACAAGAATACGAGCGTCTGTCGCAGCAAGTGAGTAGATGACGGCCCGAAGACTGCTGTGCACAAAATCAAAGGCAACTGGCCCCCGCAATGAGGCAATCTCTGCAGAAAAAGAAACCTCCTGAGGGGTGGTCGAAATGAATAGAAAGGAAAGAGTGAGGCCATGATTTACACATCGAAAGATTCTTTATTACAGGTCTCGGTTTCAGAGAAGCCGGATCCAGGCGGTTACTTCACGGTATTTGCCAAACAATTGACTGATGACAAAATCTTGGCGAATATCAAAGTAGACTTTGGGGGCGAACAACCCAATTTCACGACCTTGGTCTACAGAACCGGTGATCAGACTAAAGGCATGTTCACCCCGGTAAAAGGCTCTCACCCTGGAGATACAGTCCAAGATGTGATTATTACTATCGAATTGGTGTCATCATCGTGAGGCTTGCGTATAATACATACTTCCGAAAGTTTCATCGCTTCTGTCGCGTTCGGCGCAAAGGACTTTTGTGTTTTTAAGAATGTCCGTTTGGCAAAGCGATAGTGGCTTTTGGTATCCGCTTGGTTTGTTCTTACCCGTACCAGACACCACTCGGGTGTCATGATACCCAAATTCTTGTCATGAGGTGCATCATGCGACTGCGCTCCTTTCTTCCCTTGACGTGCCTGCTTCTGGAGCTCCTGATCTTGCTCCGCCCGGCGATCGCTATTCACGCACAGGCGCAAGAAAAAGCGGCGGGTTTTGATGACGTGCCGTTTACCATAATCGGCGCACCATCTGACTTGACCCTAAATCTTAGTGCGCCCAACGTCGTGGACCTAAAAACTCCTGGTGGCATGATTTTTGTTTCGGTTAGGATAAGCGGCAAGTCCTTCTGGTTCCTGTACAACTCCTCCAATTATAGCTGTATCGACCAAGAGCAAATCAAGCTGCCAGTCAAAACCATCAAAACAGAAATTCACGCAGAAGCGCCCAATGAAAACGCCCCCCCGTTAACAATTTCAGAGGAGTTCGTCCGTGTACCCGACATCCTGATTGGTAACAGTCTAATTAACAATGTTGATATACACGTATGTAACGATGCCAGTATGCCGAACGGAAAGCTCTACGAGGTAGTAGCTGGGGGACCCGTGGGAGGCACCATTGGCCTGGACTACATACACCGATGGCGCATCGTGGTCGTCGATTATACAGCTCACAAAATGGTTCTGGGTAAGTAGCGACGGTCCGCCGTCGGCTGGCGTGGCCTCTTGAAGGGAGGCAAAATCGAAATTCTGGATCGAAGGCCTGAGATGGAGCGGTGATTCCCTGGATGTCGATCAGGAGGCGGCGTTGAACCTAACTGTGCTTGGTTTAGACCACGATCTACAATGGAGAGACCCTAACGGCGACCTCCAAAAACTCCTCTACGGTCTGCTGTGGAAGTCCTCAGTGGAGCTCATCGCTGAGGAAGCCTACAAACTGCCGACGACGGTTGGTCAACGTCTAGCCCTTCAATTGGGCAAACCGTGGTTGGATATCGACATGAACGACGCGGAAAGAGAACGAGCAGGAATCTATGAGGAGTCCGTGAAAGGCGGCGCGGCTCCTCTCTTTGAAAAGGGGGAGATTGTAGGGGTGACAGGTGAGTACTTGACCCACGTGGAGGAGATCAGAGAAAAACATTGGGTATCTCAAATACTCAGGCACAAAGTAGGTTCCGCGGTTGTTCTATGTGGATCGCTCCACCTGAGCCCGCTCGCGAAAAAGCTGAGGCTGATGGGATGCAACGTGGATGAGGTGGAAGTTTGGAAGTTCGATTGGTATAGGAGCCAATTCGGTGCGTTCGAGGTCTTTGAGGAACCGGAGGGAAGGCGGTGGTTTGAACTCCGCGATCCAAAGAGGGGATAGCCACCATCATTCACGTCGTGACCATGGGCTTTTCCTTCGATGACGAACCCACGGTCAAATCCAAAGACGAATTGACCGTGGCTACCTCGGGGTCACACAGCCTTGGGCGCCGTTCAGGTGCCGACCTGAAGATCGGCGCTACGCCGGCTTGTAGCTTCCCACCTTGTGCAACTCGATCACCAAGCGTAAGGCGTCGTTAACCCGCGTTTCTCGCGAAGCGTTCGGAAGCGCCTGTCCCGACAAGTCGAGGCGGGGTGCGGAAAAACGCTTCTCTGTTGGCATACGGAGCGAAGCTTTGGAGTGCGGCAGCTTGCTGCCGCTTTGCCGCCAGCCAGCTTGCTGGCGGGGAATTGTGCATGCATTCGAAATGCCGCGAGCCAGCTCGCGGGGAGGAAAGCGGCAGCAAGCTGCCGCACTCCAAACCCTCGCGCGCCCGCTGGCTGGCGCAGACCCATTTTTCAAGGTCTGCGGCTCTTCTCACCGACCGCGCCCAAGCGCCGCGGGCCTACAAAACAGGTCCGCGCTAGGTTTGCTGTCCCCCCCGCGCAGCCCCACGGATGTCCCCGTACGAATCCACACTTGACAAGTGACAAGTTTCACTTTACAGTGTATCCGTGTGATTAGAAGCTTCAAACACCGGGCCTCAAACGGCTCTACGAACGCGGCGACCGGAGCGGGATACGGCCCGATTTACTGGACACGGTTGAAGACATTCTTGCCCGCCTCGATGAGGCCGACGCGCCGCAGGGACTCAACCTTCCGGGTTATCGCCTGCATCCGCTCAAAGGTGATTGGAGCGGCCTCTGGTCAGTGACGGTCCGGGCCAACTGGCGCATCATTTTTCGTTTTCAAGGCGCTGATGCGTTTGATGTTGAACTGATTGATTACCACTAGGCGACGAAAGGAAAGACACCATGCCCATGAAAAACCCACCTCATCCCGGACGAAGCATACGAAGCGCTTGCCTTGAGCCGTTGGGCCTGTCCGTGACCAAAGGCGCAAAGATTCTTGGCGTCACGCGGCAAGCCCTCAATAACGTGGTGAACGGCAAGGCCGCAATCAGCCCGGAGATGGCTATCCGGCTTGCCAAGGCTTTCGGCAGCACAGCGGAAACGTGGTTGCGCATGCAGCTCGCCTATGATTTGGCAGCCGCCCGAAAGGACGAAAGCAAGATTAAAGTTCAGCGACAGCGCCTCGAAGAATTGCACGCAAGTTGAGCAATGCCGTTAGGCTCGCCAACGGGTAGCTACCGTCGAGCCTCTCGTGACCGTGGGCTTTTCCTCCGATGACGAACGCACGGTCAGTTCGAAAGAGGAATTGATCGTGGCTATCTCCGGGTCACAGGACCTCAGGCGCCGTCCAGGTGCCGACCTAAAGGTCGGCGCTACGCCCGCTTGCAGCTTCCCACCTTGCGCAACTCGATCACCCAGCCGCAAGTAGGGGTAGGGCTTGCCCTACCCTTCCTGGTTCGGCGGCAATGTACACGGAGGGGACGGCAAGCCGTCCCCCTACTCCGAAAGGCCTTGCGGCCATCGGGGTCCAAGAGAACGGGATTTGCACACGCGTGGTAGCGCAGCTCTGGTCTTTTGGGTGAAAACGTGGAATCATAGTGTCCAGGAGGACGCTATGGTGCGCATGGAGACAATCGACTGGTCGGAATGCCCGCTGGTCGAAGTCAAGCCGGGGGTGCAAAGCGGCGCTCCTGTGCTGCGCGGTACACGGATGCCGGTCAACGCCATTGTCGATAACTTCGACTATGGCGTGAGCGCCGCTGAAATCGCAGAACAGTTTGAAATCCCGCCCGAACGAGTCGAGGCGATTTTAACTTACGCCAAGAGTCACCGCGTTGCGCATTCTCTTTGATAAAAATGTCCCGGTCGGTGTGCGCGGCTTCCTGCTCAAGCATGAGGTTCAAACTTTCTTCGAAATGCAGTGGCCCGATCAACTGGAAAACGGCGAGCTCTTGGACATGGCGGAGCAAGCCGCGTTCGAAGTGCTGGTTACGTCCGATCAGAACATCCGGTATCAGCAAAACCTGGCGGGCCGAAAACTCGCTTTGGTCGTGCTCGGCTCCAATATCTGGCCGGTAGTGCGGCAGTACAGCGCGGCGATAATGGCCAGAGTCGATGGAGCAACACCGGGAGGGTATGACTTCATCGAAATGCCGCTCCCGCCGAAACCGCGAAGGAGCGGGTAGCGACGGTGTCGGCGCGGCGACCTTTCGTGACCACGGCCTTTCCCTTTGATGGCGAATGCACGGTCAATTCCAAAAACGAATTCACCGTGCCTACCTCCGGGTCACACAACCCCAGGCGGTGTTCAGGTGCCGACCTAAAGGTCGGTGCTACGCCGGCTTGTAGCTTCCCACCTTGCGCAACTCGATCACCAAGTCGCAAGTAGGGGTAGGGCTTGCCCTACCCTTCCTGGTTCGGCGGCAATGTACGCGGAGGGGACGGCAAGCCGTCCCTCTACTGCGGATGGCCTTGCGGACATGGGGATCCATGAGGACGAGATTCGTACCCGCGTGGTAGGGCGGGGTTTCGCTTTTCAGAACCCTGCGCTCTGCCAGCGGCGCGGTAAGTCGAGATCGCAGATTCCAGATTTCAGAGATGCAGGCCGATGGGCAATAGGCTATATGAGTTGCCTATTACGAAGCGCACAAGCCGCCCAGTGTGGCATAAGGATACACATATGCTCCATCCCGTATATGCCCGGGGATGGTGCTAACCCCTTGAAAAACATTGGGATAAGCTGCTGCGGGGGGAGAACACTGCAAGAAAAATGACACGCGTGCAAAAAATGGAAATCCCGCTCACTCCTGCGACAAGAAATCGAGCAGTTTGCGGAAGGCTTTACCTCGGTGCGAGACAGCGAATTTCTCTTCCGGTTTCAGTTCAGCAAAAGTCTTGCCCAGCGGAGCGTAGAAGAAGTAGGGGTCGTACCCGAAGCCTGCTGTGCCGCGCGGCTCGTCGAGGATAACACCGTCCGCTCTTCCCTCGGTGACACATAGAATCCCGCCTCGCTGCGCCAGCGCGATGACGCAGTCATAGTGGGCGGCGCGGCGGGAGGGCTGGTTCTCGACGTAGGGCGGAATTCCGCGTTCGACGAGGGCCGCTCGAAGACTGGCCGGGCTTGAACTCGCCGTCGTCTCGAGGCGGTGCAACTCTTGTAGCAATTTGCGGTTGTTTTCACCGTCCGTTGCGTCGGGTCGAGCGAAGCGGGCCGATAAGACCCCCGGCGCACCTCGGAGCGCATCCACACTGATCCCGGAATCGTCCGCGAATACCGGGCCGGAAACGTAGGCACTGTAATGCAGAGCTTTCTTGCGCGCGTTCTCTTCAAAGGTCCCGCCATCTTCGATGCAAGCTGGAAGGCTCTCAATTCCAGGCAAAGGTTCCACGCGGATGCCGCGCGCTAGGGCTGCCTCACTGAACTCCCGGAGTTTGCCGAGATTGGAGGAGGCCAGATAGAGCGGTGAGTGAAGAGTGAAGAGTGGCATGCTCGAAAGTCAAAAGTCTAAAGTCAAAAGTCTAAAGTCGAAAGTCCAAAGTCGAGAAGTCGAAAGCAGAAAAACCGCGAGTCGGCGCTCTGGGCGTCCAATCAGCCCGTGATTCACCAATTATCCGCTACGAAGGGGCCGGGGAGAGTTCAAATTTCAGGATCGAACGCTGGATGCCAAGGAGTTGCTGGATGCCTGGCCGCGCCACTTCGATCAGCTTGTTCAGATCGCCGACGCTGAAGGGCTTGCCCTCCGCGGTGGCTTGCACCTCGACCAGTTGACCAGAGCCGGTCATCACCACATTCATGTCCACCTCGGCGTTCGAGTCCTCGGCGTAAACCAGATCGAGCAAGGTCTCCCCGCCCACAATGCCCACACTGACCGCCGCCACGTAGTCCTTCAAGGGAATTCGGCGCAGGGCCTTGAGTTCCACCAGCTTTTGGAGCGCCATGCCCAGGGCCACGAGCGAACCGGTGATGGAAGCGGTGCGCGTCCCTCCATCGGCGCGGATCACATCGCAGTCGATCCAAACCGTGCGCTCACCCAGAGCCTCCATATCGGTCACGGCGCGCAGCGATCTGCCGATCAAACGCTGGATCTCCATGGTGCGGCCGACCTGCCGGCCCCGAGTCACCTCCCTCGGGGTGCGGCTTTCGGTGGCGCGGGGAATCATGGCGTATTCACTGGTGATCCACCCTCGGCCTGTGCCTTTCTGGAAGGGAGGAACACCATCTTCGACCGAGGCCGTGCAAATCACCTGCGTCTCACCCAGGCGAATCAGCGCTGAACCCTCCGCGGAATTAATGAATTGCGGAACGATTTCAACGGGCCTCAGCGCGGTGGCAGGACGTCGGTCCGGACGAACCAGCTTGCCGCCGGAATAGAGAAGACCCGTCAAGGGTCTTGGCATAGTGGACATGCAATCTCCTGAGCGATGAGGGCGTGCAAATCCATCGCTTTCTCGCGGGATGAACCCGCAATGACGTTTCAAGGGCCGGATTTGATGAGGGTTGGATCGGGAACGATGGCTTCGGTCAAGTCAGCGTGCCCCTCCAGGGTTTCAACCTCCTGGCCCTGAATGAGGATTTTAACCCGTTTTACCGAAGGAATGTTGGCGGTGATTGAATCCACCATGGAATAAACGGAAAGGGACTCGCTTTCAATTCCCGGACTTATACTGCTGAGGAGATCGTTCGAGAGGTCCACATAAGCAGTTCCTTCCAGGGTCAGGAAAACGGCGCGAACGTCAGTGGAGGCAGCCAGAGGGTGACCAAGGCCCTGATGTGATCCCGCCGCCAGCCCCAACAGAACCTGCCGAACCCGATCATCCACTGAGGGCGCCCATTTGACCGGCCGACTTTCGGCAACCAGCTTGCGTTCATTGAGGGAAGGGAAGTAAAGGACGGCAATTTCATTGGGCCCGGTGCCCGACTGTAAAGCTGCCTCGCTCAAGCGTGCCTTGGCAGATTCGTCACTATGCAAAGGCAGTTCAAAGAAGATACGCCTGGCCAGAGAGCGCAGATAGAAGAGCCCCCCAGCAAAGACCACCAAGAGGGCGACCCAAAGAATTTTGGCGCGCAGGCTCAT
>Ga0326728_10007992_pt1 | contig 26642 bp, 18 predicted proteins | sample MB3enrmetagenome_FD_207602 | JGI IMG/M metagenome (GOLD analysis project Ga0326728, IMG submission 207602) | Lab enriched peat soil microbial communities from McLean, Ithaca, NY, United States - MB31MN | ecosystem: Environmental > Terrestrial > Soil > Wetlands > Peat | place: USA: New York...
GCTCACCGTTGACGAGCTCCCCGTGGGGAGCTACAGGGACGCCCACTCCTGGGATCTGACCGAGCCACTCCAGTTCATCAAGGACGATATCCGGATCCAGGTCCTTGCATGCCAGAAGAAGTACGTTTCTGCCCCCGAGATGGTCATCGGGATTACAGACGAAGTACAGAGAGCCATTCCCGGAGCTGTATCCGAGATACTGAAGGAAATCGGGATGAACTATGAGACTGCTTAACTCCATCAAGAAAACCATGAGTGAGGAAGGCAAGCCCGCTCAAGTTGCGACGGAGAAGAAGATGGAAGCTAAAAAGGAGGCGAAACAGTGGCAAACAAGATCAGGCTCGGGCATGTACATATTAGCGGCTGTACCGGCTGCCTCGTGTCCGTGGCCGACAACTACTTAGGACTCATCAAAATCCTGGACGACTACGCCGACCTCGTCTACAGCCTCACGCTCGCCGACGTCCGGCATATCCCAGAGATGGACGTGGCGCTCGTCGAGGGATCGGTCTGCATCCAGGACCATGAATCGGTAGAAGAGATCAAGGAGACGCGGAAGAAGTCCAAGGTCGTGGTAGCCCTCGGCTCCTGCGCAAGCTACGGGAACATCACCCGGTTCTGCCGCGGAGGGCAGCACAACCAGCCCCAGCACGAGTCCTTTCTCCCCATCGGGAATCTCATAGACGTGGATGTATACATCCCCGGATGCCCCCCGAGCCCGGAGCTCATAAGGAACGTCGCTGTCATGGCGTACCTGCTCCTGCAGGGGAACACGGACCAGAAGGCCCTTGCGGGCAAGTACTTAAAGCCCCTCATGGATCTTGCGAAGCGCGGCACGACTGCATGCTTCTGCGACCTGATGAACGACGTGATCAACCAGGGTCTCTGCATTGGCTGCGGCACCTGCGCTGCATCCTGCCCCGTGCGAGCGATCACACACGAGTTCGGGAAGCCGCAGGGTCAGCGTGACCTCTGCATCAAGTGCGGCTCCTGCTACGGCGCCTGCCCGAGGTCGTTCTTCAACTTCGACGTTATTCCTGAATTCGAGGCCATCAGCGAGATAATCGCTGGAGCGCTTAAGTGAGGTGAAAAAGATGGTTACAGATCCATATCTCGGCAAATACACGACCTGCGTCTCGGCACGGAGCACGGATAAGGAGATCCTCCAGAAAGCACAGGACGGCGGCATCGCCACCACCCTCATGGTCTATGCCCTCGAGCAGGGAATCATCGATGGGACCATTGTGGCAGGCATGGGCGACCGGCCCTGGCAGCCCAGGCCGTTCGTCGCGATGAGCCGAGAGGACATCCTCAAGGCACGAGGGACGAAGTACAACATCAGCCCCCAGATCTCCTGGCTCAAGGAGGCTACCCGATCCTTCGGCCTCGACAAGGTCGGGGTCACCGGCGTCTGCTGCCAGATACAGGCGGTCAGGAAGGCTCAGCTCTATCCCATCAACATGCGTGATGTTCCGGATAAGATCGCCCTCACAGTAGGGCTCTTCTGCATGGAGAACTTTTCGTACAAGTCCATGCAGACCATTGTCGAGGACCATGCGGGCCAGAGTCTCAGCTCCGTGAAGAAGATGGAGATCGGGAAGGGCAAGTACTGGGTCTATACAGAGCGCGGGAACGTCGTCACCCTGCCGCTCAAGGTGACTCATAAGTACGAGCAGCCCGGCTGCCACGTCTGCCTCGACTATGTCTCCAACCTCGGCGACATCTCGACCGGCTCGGTTGGGAGCCCCGACGGCTGGTCCACGGTCTTCGTCCGCACCAAGGTGGGGAACGACGTCTGGTCCGAAGCGGTCGCTGCGGGCATGTTCGAGACGATGCCCATCGAGGAGGTCAAGCCCGGCCTCGAGATCGTCACGAAGCTCGCTAAGGAGAAGATCGACAAGAACCGGAAGACGGTCGAGGAGCGCAAAACCTTCGGCATCAACAAGGCGCTGCGGGACCCCTACGCCTAAAACTCATCTTTTTTTCATCATCGAAATTATTCGCGTTATCTACACTTAACAGGGGGATGCGATAGGTTCTCATCCCCAAGTTATGATTCCATTTCTGTAACTCATCCATCGAGCTATTGCAACGGGGGGTGACGAAGCGGCGGGAGCGGAGCCCTGAGAGCATCCACCAATCGAGTCTAAAAGTTGAACTAGGGAGAGTCCTTCAGAATCCGCATCTTCTTATAATGGGGTGTTCTTGGGGGCTCACCAGCGTCTCCAAGCTCACGGCCATCTCCCCGTTTCCAGGTGCAGAAACAGCAATCATTATTATTCTGAAAAACAATCTCTTAATGGGGATTAATTTGATACGAGAAGCGATGTTTTACGAGAAGCTTGAAAACAACAAAGTGCACTGCGGCCTCTGCTTCCATAGGTGCAGAATCGCGCCTGATAAAAGGGGTTTTTGCGGTGTAAGGGAAAACAGAGACGGGAACCTGTATACTCTTATTTACAGTACTGTTTCCAGTGAAGCAGTTGACCCTATCGAAAAGAAGCCGCTGTACCATTTTTACCCGGGTTCTTATGCTTATTCAGTAGGCTCAATAGGGTGTAACTTCCGCTGCAAACACTGTCAGAACTGGTCGATTTCTCAGGCTTGCCTAGAAGATTCTTACACAATGGATATTTCTCCTGAAGAGCTGGTGGAAAGGACACGCCTCTCTCGTTCAAGATCAATTGCCTGGACATATAACGAGCCTACAATCTGGCACGAATGAGTGTGCAAAGCTGGCAAAGGCTGCGGGGCTTGCTACAGTTTATATGACAAACGGCTATATGACTCCTGAATCCCTGAGGCATATAGCACCATATCTGGATGCTGCCAACATCGACATCAAGGCCTTTACCGAAAAATTCTATCACGATATTACCAGTGCAAAACTTGCTCATGTGCTTGAATCCTGCATTCTTGCAAAGGAACTCGGTATACATATTGAAATTACAAACCTGATAATCCCGGAACATAACGATTCTCCTGAAGAACTCCGGGACCTCTCACAGTGGGTTTACAAAAATCTTGGCCCGGATACTCCCCTGCATTTTACTCGCTTCCACCCTCAGTATCAGATGCAGGACCTTTATCCGACACCCATGGAGACTCTCATAGCCGCCCATAAAATAGCAATCGAAGAGGGGATGAATTATGTTTATGTCGGGAATGTTCCGGTACAGAAGCACAACAACACCTTTTGCCCGAAATACGGGAAAATGTTGATCTCCCGCGGGTATTTTGAAGTGGAAAGATACGAAATAACCCCTGAAAAGACCTGCCCCAAATGTGGAGAGAATATCCCTGTTGTGGGCGAGTACGCCAGCTCAAAATAATTTGGGTCAGATAATGAAAACTTCCTTTTTTATTTTCCTTTGTTTGGCATGAAAGTACTGTCAACTGAGGTACTTTCATTCTTTATACCTGTCATTCAAGCTCAAAAAAACTTCAGGCACACAACAGGAGTATATAAAAATCATTGTAAATACCTGAATTATATATTGGTTTGGCTCAAAACATTACAGTCTGGAAGGGAGAACTAATCTTGTGGGCTACATTTCATCATGGAGTGGGGGCAAAGACAGCTGTTTTGCATGTTATCAGGCAATTCTTGCCGGATATGACATTTTCTATCTTGCAAATTTTGTTTCCGTAGAATATAAAAGAGTACGTTTTCATGGGACTGATGCTAAATTAATTCAATTGCAGGCTGAGGCAATCGGCATTCCTCTATTTCAAAAAGAAACTACAGGAAGCGGATTTGAGCAGGAGGTCAAAGCTGCAATCGGGAGCTTAATTCCCGAGGGCATCGAAGGAGTGATTTGTGGTGATATATATTTAGAAGAAAACAAAGCTTTAATGGAGAGAATTTGTGGAGATTTAGAGATTAAACTGGTTGAGCCCCCCTGGGGAAAAGTCCCGGAAAAAATCCTTCTTGATTTCATGAATTCAGGTTTTGAAGCAACTGTAGTCAGCGCTGACTCAAATTTATTCGATAAAGAATGGATCGGACGAAAGGTTCACAGGGATTTTTTGAAATACCTGAAAGATAAAAATATTGATATATGTGGAGAAAACGGGGAATACCACACCTTTGTAACCTGCGGCCCTCTTTTCAATAAGAAAATAAACATAACCAGTAGCAGGATAATTAAAAGAGACAGCTTCTGGTTCCTAGATATTCTTGAATATACTTAAGAACTTTTTAGGGGCCATTAATTATTTTTCATTTTTTGTAGATCATTAACCGAATTTTGGTAAAACCATGAAATTGTATCCGAGGTTTTGATTTCTTCCAAGTTTTGGATAACTTTATTTAAACCTTACGATTATTTAACCGACGTTTCACCGATTTACACAGATGTAGAATTAGGTTGCCTATTTCCCTACTGTTATTCATTAAGGATTTCGATAAACCCCTAATTTTCACGAGTCATTTATAAACCATTAACAAGCATGGGACGAAATATAGGGGTTCAGCGAAATCCTCCATTGAAATTTGGATTAATTTGTAAGCTACTGCCATATTGAGAAAATAGTGGAATTTTTGTGTACATCTTCGGGAAGTTAGCTATGAGGCTAAAAATTGAATTTGAAAGACAAAAAATGATTCAAAAGAACTCCAGCAATTGTCTAAAAAAGAACTGATCACTTATAGAGTTAATATAAAAACTATTGAGAGTTTTGATGAACCTCTGATTTTCATGAGGCATTTATTGCCATTTATATGCATATGACAAAATTTAGGGGTTTATCTAAATTCTCTATTGATGGTCGAGTTCCTTTTCAATAACTTGGGGACAGAATCATAAGTATGAATAAACTGATAGCAAATACCAACATACCTATATTATTATATGTTTTTAGGGAATAAATGAACTACATATCATCGATTACACGAGAATTATCGTATTAATGGCAGGAATGAAAACATGCTTGATAAATTGATCTTAATAAACAAAGGAAGCTACACATTGAACAATACATTACAATAACTATTATAACGATAAAAAGGCTGGTAGAATCGAATGAAAATTAATGATAACTGTGTAGGATGCGGTCAGTGTGTTTCTTTTTGCAATCAGGGAGCAATAGAGGTAAAAGGAAAGGCAACAGCTACTGCTGCCTGTATAGAATGTGAGATATGTTTTTTGTACTGCCCGGTTAAGGCCATAGAGGTATCTATGTGAAAGTGATTATTATTGGCGCCGGTTTAGGAGGACTCTTAAGTGCCGCCAAACTTTCGCAGGTAGGATACCAAGTTGAAGTTTTTGAGAGACTTCCAATCACAGGAGGAAGATTTACAAATCTCAATTACAGAGGCTTCCAGCTTTCCAGCGGAGCTTTACACACACTTCCTCATGGACCCACAGGTCCTCTGACCCAATTTCTAAAGGAAGTAAATGCTGATGTGCAGATTATTCGGTCAAACCAGCCAACCATACGCATGCCTCTGGAAAAAAGTAATCCTAATTACAGGAAAGGCTTCAAGGACATTTTTTTCAACAAATTTTTCACACCTCTTTCAAACAAAGATCGCCTGAAAATTGCTCTCCTTATTGTGAGTACGAGAAAAAACCGCCCTTCAGGGAGCAATTTGAAAGCATGGATCAGAAACCAATTTAAGGATGAATGGCTTTTGAGACTTGCAGACTCCTTCTGCGGCTGGTCCCTTAGCCTAAAAAGTGACAATGTCCCTTTGGAAGAATTTTTTGAAATGATTGAAAACCTGTATAGATTCGGTGGTCCAGGCGTCCCGATTGGAGGCTGCAAAGGAGTTATAGATGCCCTAGAAGCTGTAATTGTTGCAAATGGTGGAAGGATTTATAATAAGACCGAAGTCTCGAAAATCCTTGTGGAAAACGGAAGAGCAGCAGGCATTATTGCTGGAGATAGGGTATATGAAGCAAATTTGATCATCAGTAATCTTGGGCATGCAGCAACTGCCCTTCTTTGCAGTGAAGCTCTTCTGGATAAAATATACTCCAGCTACCTCAAAATGCTTGAGCTCCTAAAGCCCTCTGCTGGAATAAAGATTTGCCTTGCAGCAAATGAGCCTCTAATAGGGCATTCCGGAATCCTGCTAACTCCATATGCAAAAAGGGTAAATGGAATTAATGAAGTTACGCATGTTGATCCAAATTTGGCTCCTCCAGGCAAACACCTTACAATGTCCCACCAGCACATAGCCACTGAGAATCTGAAAAATTTAAGGGTTGAAATCGAATTAGGTCTTGAAGATCTTAAAGAAATTTTCCCAGGAAAAAAATATGAAGTTTTACTCATTCAGTCATATCATGACGGTTGGCCTGTGAATAGGGCAGCCTCAGGTATGGATCCAGGTAATGAAACCCCAATTCCGGAACTTTACGTAGTCGGAGACGGTGCAAAAGGAAAAGGAGGCATCGAAGTCGAAGGAGTGGCATTAGGAGTGGCTGCAACCATGAAGAAAATCCTTGGCTGAATTTAATTATGAAGCAAATTCAACAGGTGTTTTACCATTCAACCAAAAAATTCTTGCTTTGTTACCTACACAAAAAATATTTTCATTCCTGTAACCAATATGTGCAGAAATTGTTGCGCTTACTGTGGCTTCAAACGGGAACCAGGCCAACCAGACGCCTGGCTAATGAGACCCGAAGAAATTATTCCTATTCTAGAAAATGGGGTAAAAGCAGGGTGCACTGAGGTTCTTTTTACTTTTGGGGAGTATGCAGAGGAGGTGCCAGGGTACGGAAAATTGCTTAAAGAGATCGGTTACTCCTCTACTCTGGAATACCTACTCTTTCTTTGTGAAACGGCAATAAATATAGGGATCCTTCCTCATACGAATGCAGGGATTATGAACCGCTCGGAACTTGAGACATTAAAACCTCTGAACGCTAGCATGGGGCTGATGCTTGAGAGTACGGCAACCCTTGTTGCCCATGAAAACTGTTATGGAAAAGCTCCAGAACGCAGGCTTCATACAATTCGAGAAGCTGGAAAACTTCGGATTCCCTATACTACTGGCCTCCTAGTAGGGATCGGAGAGAAGCGGAAGGACAGAATTAAATCCCTAGAGGTTATTGCAGATCTTCACAGAGAATATGAACATATCCAGGAAGTCATTATCCAGAACTTTGTCCCAAAATCAGGGACACCCATGGAAAACTTTCCTGAGCCTACAGTCAAAGAAATTATTGATACGGTGTTTCTTGCCAGGCAGATCCTTCCATCTGATATGGCAGTTCAGGTAGCTCCAAACCTCATTGATCCAAAATTTCTTATCGAAAAAGGGGCAACGGATCTGGGAGGCATATCTCCTTTGACCATAGACTGGATCAACCCTGAAGCCAAATGGCCGGGATTAAAGGACCTGCAAGATAAGCTGGGGGACATCCTACTAAGGGAACGCTTACCGATTTATCCACAGTATATAAAAAAAGGATGGTACTCAAAAAAAATAGGCAAGTTGATCGGACAGCTGTCTGACACGCAAGGTTACCGGAAACAGCCCTTAACAAAGTGCCTATGGAGGAATTAAAAAATGAATAGCAGAATTCCAGAAGACCTCATAGAACGCGTATACCAGGGAAAGAGCACAAAAGAAGATGCACTTTTTCTCCTTAAGGTACCTCATTTAGAACTTTTCATGTTTGCGGACGAACTTCGCTCTCATACTGTAGGAGATACAGTTACCTACGTAGTAAACAGGAACATTAATTTTGCCAGCAGATGTTTGGGAACATGTGGATTCTGCGCATTTAAGAACAAGAATGGATATATCCTCACTATTGAAGAGATTATGGCAAAGGTTAGAGAGGCAAAGCAGGCTAATGCGACTGAAGTCTGTATCCAGGGGGGACTCCTTCCTGATGCAGGCATCGACTTTTACCTTGAGATCGTAGAATCCATAAAAGCTGAATATCCTGAAATGCACATTCATTCTTTTTCGCCAATGGAAGTATACCATGCGGCCCGAGTCAGCGGAATTACGGTAAAAGAAGCCCTTTTCAGACTAAAGAAAAGTGGTCTTGACACTATGCCTGGGACTGCAGCAGAAATACTTTCTGAAAGGGTGCGGAAGATTATCTGTCCCACTAAACTGGGGACGAGGGAATGGATCGAAGTGATCAAGCAAGCGCATGCTGCAGAAATTCCTACTACTGCAACCATGATGTACGGGCATATTGAAACCCCTGAGGAAAGAATCGAGCATATACTGATCATCAGGGAAATTCAGAAAGAAACAGGCAGGATTACAGAATTTGTGCCTCTACCATTCATGCCCTACAACAATTCTTTAGGGAAAAAATTAATGGAAGAAGGTAGATATGCCACTTCAGGCCTTGAAGACTTAAAAACCTATGCTCTCTCTCGAATACTCTTAAATGGGCATGTGGATAATATTCAAGCAAGCTGGGTAAAGTTAGGGAAAAAGCTTGCCCAATTTGCTCTTTGCTGCGGAGCTAATGACCTGGGGGGTACCCTTATGGAAGAGAACATTTCCAAATCTGCAGGAGCCTTGAATGGAGAATGGATATCAAAAGAAGAACTTGAATGGATGATACATGAAGCTGGCAGGATTCCAAAAGAGAGGACTACATTATACAAAGGAGTTCATAAATTGGCTTTTGCAAATCCAAAAAAAATACCAAGGTGTTAAATCTCAGAATGAGCTTATCCATCAGGAATAGATATAAACGCACCAGCTAAAACAGGATGATCATAATGTACATGAAAAAAGAAACATCAATCCAAGTCTTGTCGTTGACAGAGCAAATGAGGAGAAGTGCACCAAAGAAAATGCTCTTTTATACTGCTTGAAGGAAGTCCATTTGAGCTTTTTGAACTTGCAGACACACTATGATTTCAGGCCATAGATGATGTTGTTAGTTATATTTCATACAAGAAATATACATTTGATACATGCAGGGAACTGTGGATTCCATGCTTGCAAGACAGAAAGAGGCTATTATACTGGATTTGGGAGATATTCTCACAAAAAGGGTAGCAAAAAAAGCAGAGTTTGTCGAGGTATGTATGGAAGGAGGATATACCCGACATTGATATGGAATTCTATCTTGAGATTGTAGAAGCGAGATTGATACCCTCCAAGTACCTCAAATGAGATTTTTTCCAAGAGAATTAAAAAATTATTTGTCCTGAAAAAATCAATATCCAGAAATGAATCAATACCATAACTTTGGCGCATAAGATTGAAATTTTCACCAATGTAACCATAATGCACGGACATTTAGAGACTATAGATGAATATCTAGACCATATAATTATATCCGCGAAATCAGAAAGATACCGGAGGGTTTTTCTGAAATAATCTCCATGTCTTTTTTTTCCCTAGAATAACCGAATAGATGAAGCTGGTATCAGGAAAGTTCACAGTACGGGGCTTGAAGATCTGCATATCATAACCATTCACATATAATCTTCCACACCCACTTGAGCAACATTCAGGACTCCTGGGTTAAGATCGGGAAAAATTTGCTTAGGTAGACTTGAAGTGTGGAGCAAATTATATGAAATAACGCTTATGATGAATCATATCTCAACAGCATCCTGACAAAGCCATAGCGAATGGGTATTACTGCAGAGTTTGAATTGTTGAAAAAAAATGCAGGAAGAATTCCTATTCATAGAGATACTCGTTACAGGATATTTAACCCCAATTTTCCGGAGAAGAGGATTCACTTTCGAACTGCTGAAGAACCAGAGTAAGTTCCAGGAAGAAGAAAAATCAAAAATAAAGGTTTTCCTAAGGTTAAAAGATCCCTTTTAAAGGAGGCAAGATGAAAGTAGTAATTCCCTATAAAAAAGCCAGTGCAAAGTCCCGATTGTCCTCGATCCTGACCCAGGAAGAAAGGGAAGAATTTGTGGAAATTATGCTGAATCAGGTAATAGACTCATTTCGAAAAGCTGGAATAGAAAATATCGATATCCTTAGTCCTTCAATATACGGCCTTGAGAATATGAAGAAAGCCAGAGTTCTCCTGGATAAAAGCGACTTGAATGAGGCTCTCAATAAGTATCTTGGACAAGCTGAGGAGCCAACACTTATTGCTATGGCTGACCTGCCCCTTCTCTCTCCAAACCATATAAAAGCAATAATCTCAACAAAAGAGGATATCTGTATAGTCCCAGGAAAGGGAGGGGGGACAAATATCCTTTTTGTCAAGAACCCTTCATGCTACAGGGTCAAGTACTACGGCTCAAGCTTTCTGACACACTGCTCGATAGCTGCAGAAGCAGGGCAGAATATCGAAATATATGATTCTCTTTTTGTAGGCACGGATATCGATGAACCCGATGATCTTGTCGAGCTGCTCATACACGGAAAAGGATATGCAAAAAAATATATAAGCCAAAAATTCAGGCTTGATATTAGCAGGGGAAGGGTAAGTCTGTCTCAAATTTGAAGCCTGTTAAAATGTAATTCTCAAATAATGAAAAAAGAAAAAAGTTAAATTGGAGCGAATTCCGATACGCATCTAAGTTTAATAAATTGTGTATGTACTCTTTATAAACAATCAGCCAAATTTTGAGGTTTGTCGAAATCTTCCTTATCCTATAGATACAATGATTTGTATGACGTAGTTCTATTTTGTAGTACAAAGTTAGCTTAAGTATAATCAGTTGTTTAATGATTGTTATCAGGGAAGTCTCCATTCCTGTCGCAATATGTAGGGTATTGACTAGAATAAGAAATCTCTATTTTAATGCTTTGGTTTATTAGAGTACTGGCAACAGCAAACTGCCATTTTTTGAATATTTAACCGTTATGAATTAAAATAAAAGTATTAAAGGTAATCAATACACTTTGAAACAGCAGAATGGACTTTCGTTTGAAAATAGAATTCAAGATGTTTTTTCAGAAACGTACTTTTCTGCATAAATATTGTTTGACTTGATGAAGTTTTTTTATTTTATATCACTAATTCAAATTTAGAGAGATAAAATTATATTTCAAAATAGAATTGCGAAACGAAGTGACAAAATAAAGGTAAAAAATCTTTTTTAGACTTGTATAAATTCAATGGAGAAGGCCGGTGGCATAATTGTTGTGAAACTACAGGCTTTGGAAAGCAGAAGTAACTACACTGTGTGTGCTCTCAGTGCTAATTTATTCAGAGCTGCATTAAGTATAATTGACATAAATTCATTTTTATTTCTATGTTAATAGGACTTACCGGTACACCTGGCACTGGAAAAACCTCAGTTACCCGGTTTCTTGAAAAAAAGAGGCACTGGAAAGTAATCCACCTCAATGACTTAATTAAAGAGGAGCATCTATACACTGAAATTGACGAGAAAAGGGATACTGTCATTGCTGACATGGAAATTATCCGGGAGTACCTTATAAAAACTATTGATGAAGAGAAACATAAAGTGGAACATGGAAGGAAAAGAGCTGTGCTGATTCTGGAAAGTCATCTCGCTCATTATATCGCAGACATTGTTATTGTGCTTAGAGCATGTCCACCTGAATTAAATACAAGACTGAAAACACGTTGCTATTCGGAAGAGAAAATAAATGAGAATATTGAAGCTGAAGCTCTTGATGTGATCCTAATTGAGGCGTTCGAATGGTGCAAAAAAATTTTTGAAGTAAACACTACAGGAAAAACCATTGAAGAAGTAGGCCAAGATATTGAAAAAATCATAGACAATATTTTAAATGGAAACGAAAAAGATTTGCTGGAATATAAGCCTGGCTCCATTGATTGGATTGACCTGATTCCATAGAGGAGTTCGATAAACCCCTAAATTTTGTCATGTGCTTATAATTGGTATATAAATGACTCGTGAAAATCTGAAGTTTATCGAAATTCTCCATAATTTGTGAAGTTAAAAGGATTAAGAGAACTTAGAGCAGTTCATCATCTGAGGTATTCTGGCAGCGTCCAAGGGATATACGCTGATAATTTCCTGCATAGTAAATAAATGAAGAAACCGTGGAAAAAAAATAGATAAGATGAAGGTATAGATCTTCATCCTGTCTTTTTTCTATAATGAAATTTTTCTATCTCCTTTCTTATTTTACGCGTTATTTTTTCCTACAGAGGAATACAGCTAGCAGGGCAGTTATACCGCAAATAATTTCAAAGCCAGGAATGCTGTTCTTCTTTTCTGCCTCATGAGGAATTGGACTTTCTTTTTGCCCAGGCGGTTTAACATTTGCTGGTGTATTCCCAGTGTTTTGAAGATTATTAGTTTTAGACTTTGTTTCATCCACAACTTGCTTTGCTATCGTTTTACCCATTGAGCTGCTACCGCTGCTAATGCTGCCACTGCTACTGCTCAAGCTACTTTCTCCACTGCTACCACTGATTAAATTGCCTTCGCCGCTGACAATGTTGTTTGTTACAGGAAGAATTTTTGAGTCGGCAGTCTCAGGAGCTTTGCCAGTCTCAGAAGCTTGGTTAGTCTCAGGAGTTTTTATAGATGGGGCACTGATTTTCGACGATACTTTGCTACTGGTTTTAGCCGGGAGCTCGCTTCGTTTAATGGTCTCTTTATTTTTAGTAAGTACACGATCATTGCAATTATCGTTTATGCCCACCTTGGTTAAGTTGGGATATTCTATCGGTACTATATAGCTGACCGATTTCGGACCCAGCTGATCACAGTTAACAGTTACAGTGTCTTGGATAGATCCATTTTCATTATTAGTTATGTTTTCCTGAGGGACAGTGTAATTGCCAACATAGGTCCTTGTTTCCCCTACTTTGAGAATTCCATTATTAATCTGAATATTAGTGGGATCCGTATTATTTACTGGTCCTAAAAGCTCAGTCAGAGTATCATTAACTGTTACATTGGAAAGGTCAACTTTTCCATTATTAGTCACATCAATCCGGTAGCTAATTAAATCTCCAGATGATGTTACATTTCCTGATGGTCCTCTTCCAGCAACATCAGTGACGCTTGCGGAAATAGAGCAAGAAGGATCTATAGGTACTGCAACACTGGCTGATTTAGGATCCAACTGACCAGAAGAGACAGTAACGTTGTTGATGAACCCTCCACCATCATTATTGGTTATGTCTGCACGAGTAACCGTATAATTTCCGGTATAAGTCCAGTTTTCTCCTACGTTGAGAACTGTGTCATTACTATTTGACTCTATAGGTCCTGTTAGATTCACCAGGGGATCATTGACAGTTACATTGTTAAGGTCAATGTTTCCGTTATTTGTCACGTTAATCTGGTAACTGACTACATCTCCCTCTTTCGTAATATTTTCTCCAGGTCCGTTTCCGTTAACATCTGTAACTATCATGTTAACTGTATATGAGGGATCCTGAATTAGAGGTGTTTGGAAACTATAGTTTTCCGCCCCTATTAGATCACAATCAACAGTTACATTATTTGTGATGAACCCAGTCCCGTTACCATTACTGTTCATATCATCCTGAGTAACCGTATAATTACCAGTATAAGTCCTGTTTTCTCCTACGTCGAGAACTGAGTCATTACTGTTTGATTCTATAGGTCCTGTTAGGTTCACCAGAGTATCATTAACACTTACATTACTAAGGTCAATGTTTCCATCATTTATCACCACAAACTGATAACTGATTACATCTCCTGCTGCTGTTACATTTACCCCAGTTCCATTTCCTACAACATTAATGGTTTCGTTAATTGTATATGAAGGATTTTGGATTATAGGTGTTTGAGTACTGATAATTTGGCCTTGAGGATCCTGCCCCTTCACATAAACTGTTGCTGTGTTATTGATGAACCCTGTCCCATGACCATTACTGTTTAGGTCATCCTGAGTAACCTTGTAATTACCAGTATAAGTGGCTGATTCGAAAAGGTTAATCATGGGATCAGTAACTTTTACATTTGCCAGATTACCGACTCTGACTGGAGTTGTCACATTAATCAGATAGCTGATTATATCTCCAGCTTTTGTTACATTTCCTCCAGGTCCTTGTCCTGCAACATCCGTAACTGTTTTTGTAACGGTGGTTCCTGAAGATGTCTGTGGCAAAGGTGATGCCTCTCCTGCTAGCACAAACGGTGTAAGAACTATAGTAATCATCACTAAAGAAATAATTGAGAGCATCTGATGCTTCGTAGCTTTGTCCATTCTTGGTATCAAAGCAATCAATCGATTGCTTACAACCGCAAGTTTTGTTTTCTTTTTATCCATTTATCCACTTCCTGTTACAAATATAAGCATTTGTTAAATGACAGCATAAGCTAAACAAACGCCATATTCCCCCATTAACGGAGTATTTGTATCCTCTTCAAATTAGATGCAGAACTTTCCAAACCAAAAAAATTATGTGAAATTTGTATTAATTCTAAAGTTGAATGTTCTTTTAAGCATATTTTTCATACTTGACTGAATTTTCTAAACTTTCAGCAAGTATCTGCAATTCACTTTTCCCCATACAATTCGAGGAGGATATGAATACTTTTAACCGTTTAACTTATTTTATTTTTTGAGGCGTAACTTCATCAATATTCATAATAAGATATCTTCCAATATAAATGTTGCCATCTATTTTCTTTAATTATTTTTGTTCTTTTACTAAATTGCTTTGCTTTTATGTAATACATTTGAGCTTTTTATTTAATTTTTTTCACAATGTCATTATCTTCATAAATCATTATTAAAATTTATATTGTTAGTGGGCTAAATAACAAAATAATATTTAATAGTGTTTTGAAATTTCAGTTTTATAAATAAGAGTCATGATATTAAAAGTATTAAATATTACAGTTTAGATAAAATATCTATTGATTCAATGTTAAAATGAGAAGCAAGACTAAAATGTTAATATTAGTTGCCCAATGAGCCTTGTAATAAATACTACCTCCTCACAGTAAGGTCCTCATCGAATAGACAATCAGGCTATCTAAAGGTACATCTACATAGTTGCGACAGAACCTGTTGTAGACATAACAATACGTTATTTCGTGACATTCGTATTGATGAAGTTACCATAGAGTTAGCCATTAAAATGGCAATTAAGAAAATGAGCTATTGGACTATTGCAGATGTTTTAGAAGCGCAACCAATAAATATAAGCAACTGGTTGATTCGAGCTGCTCAAAAAAGTAAAAAAGTGAATAAAGCAAAAATGAAAATATAGATTTACCCAAGATAGAACTAGATGAATTGTGGATAATGATCAAAAAGAATAGTTCCTAAGGTGGTAGATAATGAAAGCGAAAGCTTGTGGATATGGGTAGCTTTTGCAACAAGTTGTGGTTGATAGCTCCCTTTGCCATAAGTCCAAAAAAAAGTATATTGAGGACAAATTAGTGGAGTCAAAATCTGAATGTATTTCGGGATTCGCTTCTCATTTTGAGCAGTTTACCAAAAGAGGATCTTGCTGGAAAAATATCCAAAAAGTTTTCCTGCAGAAACTTTTTATAATTTCATCTTGCAAATAAAAATATTCGGTTTTTTATCAATGCGACTGCCGGGATTCGAACCCGGGTTCTAAGCTTGGGAAGCTCAGGTCATAGCCACTAAACCACAGTCGCACACAGATTTGAGGAACTGGGATAAATTCTTCTCATGAATCTGTTAGATATTAAAGGTTTCGGTAGCAATAAAGGGATAGCTAACAGTGCTTGTTATTGGCTCAAAGAAAATAGATTTCATTGAGGATTTCAATTAAACCTCTGAACTTCACGAGTAATATATATACGATTTATAAGCATATGACAGAATTTAGTTGTTTATAGACAAGACTATGGTTTCAAAATTTAAGGGTGTAAAAAAGTAAAAGATAGTGCATAATCTTTTTCTCGGGAGTAGGACATGAATTTGATAGAACTACACTCTGAGTCAGAGATGACGCTTCCTTAAAAACTATTTTGTTGAGTGCATGAAGTTTTCGAGGGAACATCACAAAAAGTATTCAAGTACAGAGGACCTTTTGAATCTTAAGTCTGAATTGAAAAAGAAAAAAGGGAATTCTCTGGCATATAGGAGGCTTTCATAAAGCTCAGATAGATAAAAGAAGTCTCAGGAAAAAGAAGTAAGGGAGAAAAATCAGGCTTCTTTCCGAGATTTTGCAGGGGATCAACTTGAAGAAAGGAAATTCACGATCAGAATAGTTTTGTGAAGGCCAAGGTTAAGGTTCAGAGACCAGCTTTTCTTCGAGGCATTTTCTAATGCATTTGTCGGAGACAGTAATAATATAGGAAAAATTAAAAGGAGATACAGCGTCGGAACTGATATTTGAGGACTTACATCGTTTATTGCGAGATTGGCTTAGGGTTGCAGAAAACTTCTTCATAAAAAGAGATAGATCTATCAAATCAATGCTTGCTTATCGCATTGAAGTTTTAGAAGCAATGAAGAAAAAATTCCAGGGAAAAAAGCAACCTAACAAAAATATTATGGAGAGAATACGACCCACAAAGACAGAAATGGAATTAAAACTTTTTTTAAGAGCAGCATTTACGATTTGCAGTAGTTCTGAATAATTACTAATGATTTCGATAAACCCTCATACTTAGTAGTATGCTTATAAATGATATATAGATGACTCGTGAAAATCATATATTTATCAAAATCATCTTAAGTTTTCAGTGTAACGAATTTTATGTTTTTATATATTGGAGCATGGATGCTTAGCCTCAATTAAGTGTTGAACAAAATGACTAGGAGATAATAAAAAGATTGATTGTGAAATATAGTCCTAATCCGCTTTTTGCAGATGTGCACAAGAATAACATCTATTTTCTCAATATGACACTAGCTTAAAAATTAATCAAACTTTCTATGAATGATAGTGATCAATAGCAAACAAATCATTAAACCCATATACATTTGCAAAACGTCGGATCACAGTTAAAATAACACTTAAAATACTTACCAAAATGAATTAGTAGTCACATATATGCATATCTCTACAAAACTTAAATGCAAAGTTGTACCACGGAAAGCAAGGAAAACATTGAAAAAAATAACCGTTTTTTTCGTTTCCGTCGAATTTTACCGTGATTACAGAATTTTGAGTAGCTTAAGCATAAATAATTGCATTTAAAACTGTCAACCTTTAAAAAATGTAATTGATCCGTGAGTCTACTAAACAACAATTAAATTCGGAAGACGAAAAAAGATATTCTTCTTTCCTAAGCTACAACTTTAAATCACATCCCTCCCTTTTCATCCCATAATAGAATTCTTGTAAATTTCACTAGGTGACCTTTTTATGAAAAATAGGATTTACAAGTATTATCCCGAGGACTTCGGAGAGCTTACATTTGAAGTTTTGCACATGGACCTTGTGTTTGATGTTTATGATGATAGGACTAATGTGAACTCCATGCTAAGGGTAAAGACAAGAGATGAGCCTATAGAGAAACTGGAATTAAACTGCAAGGACCTTGAGATTAGGGCTGTGAGCTGCATGCAGTCCGAGGTCTCTTACAAATATAGGGAACAGGATGCGATTCTTGAAATTAATTTTATGAATATGATCCCCCCACATACTGAGATCTCAGTCATTACAGATACGGTGTGCAGGCCAACCAATCATATCCTTGAGGGGCTGTACTATGACGAGACTCCCACAGAGGCCCCTCCTCAGCAGATCACACAGTGCCAGCAGTGGGGATTCCAGAGGATTGTGCCCTGCATTGATGACATGAGAGCAAAATGCACTTATAAAACTAGCATAATTGCAGACTCAAGGTACACAAACCTTATCACAAACGGGAATATCCTGGTCAATCGGCACACCTTAAAGCCTGGAAGGGACAAAATAGTCTATGAGAACTCGATCACACCAATGGCTACCTATCTTTTTTTCTTAGGGGTGGGGACCTATTCGACCTTTACCAAGGAGTTTGCGTACCCTGATGGGGGAACCTTCATGCTTGAGCTGCTAGTGCCACCCGGTTCAAGCGTAGAAGATGCAGAAAGAGCTCTCAGGATTCTTCATGATGCAATCATGTGGGTATACATCTTTACAGGGCCTGAGCAGTTCGACAAAGAGAAATTACCGATCAGAAAGAAACTCTGGGAACTTGTTCACAAGCAAGAGAAAATAAAATTTGAGACAAAGTCCAAATCAACGCTAGAAGAATCCGCAAAGGTCAGGAATGAGCTTACAGAACTTGTCAAAAACATCATCCACGGGTACAAGTACACAGGTACCGTGTACAGGGAAATAGGGATGCAGAATTCGGACTTTGGGGGTATGGAAAATGTGGGAAACACCACAATTACTACAAATCGCATTATGCCTTTCCCTCAGACAACTGACCCAGCTTTTGAGTATATGATCCGGGTTAAGGTACATGAATATTACCACAACCTGAACGGATCCGAAGTCACAGGAAAAAGCCCATTTGAGATTTGGTTGAATGAAGCCGTTACTGTGCATGTGGAAGAGCAGTACCACGCCTTGCTCTTCGGCGAAGACTACCAGAGGCTGAGGAGGGTGCTAGAACTGCTTGCGCCTGCATCTGGTACTCTAGCCCTGGACTCTGGAGCTGCTTCCATGCCAATTATTCCTGATGGTTTTAACGATCCTAATGATCTGATCACAGCGGTTACCTACGTAAAAGCCCCGGAATACGTACGCATGGTCGAGACCCTGATAGGAAAAGACACATTTGCCCGGGGCCTGGATCTTTACTTCAGGAAATTCAAGCACTCCAATGCAGGTACGCAGGATTGGATAGAAGCAATGGAAAAAGAAAGTGGGCAGCCCTTAAAAGAGATGTCTGAAACCTGGCTAAAACAGATAAAATTTCCTATAGTAGAGGTTTCAACTAAATACGAAAAAGCTTCTCGAAAGTTCACTATCCTCCTGAAACAGAAGGTTCCTGAGGGCGCAAAACCATGGGAATTCCCTTTCAGAGTCGCCCTTGTGGATGAAAATGGAAATGACCTTGTAGAAGTTCTGGAAAGGGTCAGTGGAGAAACTGCAAAAATAAATGTTGAAAACGTGGACATTCCAGCCTTTCTCTCCCTGAATAGAGGCTATTCCTTTTATGGGAAACTTGTCTACAGAGCCAGCCAAGATGAGCTTTTGCTGCAAGTAAGAAAAGACAGAGATACAATAGGCAGATTTACAGCGTTCTATACCCTGGTTGACAGGGAGAAGATGAGGCTCCTAACAAATTCTGAATCAAAGCCTTCAGAAGACTTTATTGAGCTCTACTATAGGCTCTTGAATGATCGACAGCTTCTCGAAAAGGCAGGAGGGCAATTTTTGACCATCTTTGAGTCCGTGGAAGAAGAGGAGTTTGCCCACCATTATCAGGCACTTTATGATGTAAAGCAGAAGCTTTTAAAGGCAGTTGCCTGGAAATACAGAAATTCAGTTGTTTCTGCCTACCGTTTTTTTGAAAATTCCTCAGTTACGAGAGATTCGACGCTGGAAGAGACAGAAAGAGTGATCAAAAGCAGACAGGCCAAAAATATATGCCTAGGCATCCTTGCAACCCTTGATACTCCTGACATCCATTCCCTCATAAAACAGCAGTTTGAGACTGCAACCTGCGCAACTGATAGACTTAGTGCATTTGCTGCATACCTTAACAGCTCTGCATCTGACAAAATTGAAGTTCTGAGAGCTTTTGAAGCAGAATCAAAGCAGAACCTCATTGCTTGGGAGGCCTTCCTTGCAGTTATAGGAAACAACAGCAGTGCTGATGCTGTCAAACTGATCAGAGAAATGGGAAGGTCAAAAGCCTTCAGGATTGAGCAAACAAATGACCAACGAGCCCTTTACGGAAACTTTGCTCGCAACCGCAAGAAATCTCTACAGACAGAAGAAGGCAGAGATCTCTTTGCAGAGAGCCTACGAAAACTGGCCTCAGTAAATGAGTATAGTACGGTCAATATGCTCAACGCTTTTGCAAATATAGACCAGATGGAGGTTAAGTATCATATCCCACTGATAAAAATCCTAGCAAATCTCCTTGAAGAATTGGACTACCAGAAGTTTCCTAGTGTCCATAACAGGATTAGGAAACTCCTTCTCGGAGCCCAAAAAGCTGTCAAATCTTATAGTATAGTTCACGGAGAAATCCAGGCTCTATAGCTGAAAAGTGCTGGGAATAAGTAAGCTCGCAAATAGACATATTTTCTGTTCCGGAAAATAAAGCACAGGAGAGAAATTTTGATCGAAATTTTTAATTTCGAGAATTTTAGTAAACTCCCATGAATTTGAGTATTGGAGATTTGAAATTTCTTAACATTAATTTTACTTATGAAAATTTTTACATATTTTTCTCTTAAAGAAGGATACAAACGTCTTCAGTCAAATGGAGACAAAGTTGCTGAAATTGATTCCTTGATTGATTGGGGATCTTTTCGTATCATTTTTGAGTCCATATATTTTAACAAAACAGTTCACTGATGCAGACCTGAAGCTGAATTGATAATTATGTTAAAAATATTTTTTACAGAAATTTTATGATCTATCCGACTTTGAACTTGAGAAACTATGTATTAATCGAATTTCTTTCAGAAAATTTCTTGGTTTTCTTGTGTACATACCAGAAAGTACCAAAGTCTGTTCAAACATAAAATAAATTATTGATAATTGCAAAGGAAATGAAATATAAAGACAGTTGTAAAGCCAACTTTATTGTCTTGAGTTGAAAATAAAAAAGGTAATTATTCAGGACTCTACTTTTATCCATTCAGATCTTGGACATGCAAAAGTGGATAAACCTCTAGAAAATAAAGCAAAAAAAGGAGGGGAAGAGATAAAATATGGACAAAAAGTTGGTAGTAAGCCACACTTTGGATATAAATTTCATAATACAATATAAGGGGTTTATGAGCTGATCAGAAGATTTGAAACAATATACTCATAACTTTATGATTCTTATGTAGATTTATCTGAAAAAAATGAAGCGGTTTACAGGACCAGAGGAGACTTTGGAGCAAAATCAAAATGTAATTAAAAGGAATATTTTAAGGATAGCGGGATCTATTTTTAAAATAAAAGAATAATGAACCAGAAAAGAAAAATCAGGTCGAATATAGAAATTAGCAAGAAAGATTTGGACAGGGTTCCCACGAAGGAAAAAACTAGAGTAAATCGAAATCTTCTAAAAATAGTGAATGTATAAGGCACTCAATTTTAAATTCTTATGATTTCAAACATGCATACGATTTAAATTGGAAATCATATCAAAAAAGATGAACCACTTTCCTTTAAGATACGATTCCCTTAGACAACAAGAGGCTGAAGATAAATATTTTTGTTCTTCTGTTATATCTTGCATCATAAAGTAAAAAACGGAAATCATGAAAATATACTTTTTAGATGGTTAAAACTATTTTTGAGTAAATTTTTGTATCAGAAACTTGGTTTTTAAGTGGGAACTCTCCAAGTTTTAGAAATTTGTGAGAAATGAGATAAAATGTGCAGTATAAACCATCGTTTCCAAGCTAAGAATTGGGTCTCTTAAAAGCATGATAAGAACCCAGTACTTTTAAAGTATCAACTTTAGCTTTCGTTTCTTCTAAGGCATCTTTTATAACCGCATTGCTTGCATACCCTTCAAAGTCGATATAGAAGTAGTAATCTCCGAGGCCCTTTCTCGAAGGCCTTGACTCAATCTTTGTCAGATTAATTTTTCTTTTTGCAAAAGCCCCAAGGATATCATATAAAGCCCCAGGTCTATTTTTTTCAAGATATACAATCAGAGAAGTCTTGCAAGCTGGAAGGCTAAACTTCTCGGGTTCTATTAGAAGTTCATACTGGAACTCAGCCCCTGATTCCAGTCCTAACTGCAATTTCCTTTTGGCATTTGAGGCACATGGAACATGCTCAAATGAATCGGCTTTCCCGGCTTTCAAAACAATGAAACGAGTGTAGTTTTCTTTCTGGTCTTGAATGTTTGAAAGAAGAATTTTCAGCCCATAACACTCTGCAGCCTCAGGTGACGCTATTGCTGCCATTTCTTCGAACTCTCCTGCAAGTCTGGCTGCATGGGAAGTACTACCTGTGCTCCTAAGTTCGGCATTAGGAATATATTTTTTTAGGAAATTTCTACACTGAGCAAGCCCCTGTGGATGTGAAAGGATGATCCTGACATTCTCAAGCCTACCTTTAGAGAGCAAACAGTGTTCGATTTTAACAACAATCTCTCCGACTATTACAGCTTCGCTTTCGAGAAAAAGATCAAGAGTGATACCTACTGAGCCTTCAATAGAATTCTCTATCGGTACTATTGAAATATCTGATTTTCCTTCAACTGCCGCCAAAAATGCATCCTCGATGTCTGCAAAATATTTAATTTCTGCATCACCTAAACCACATTTTAGAATCCACAACTTTGCAGCTTTTTCTGAGTAGGAACCTTCAGGCCCCATTACGCCTATGATCATCTAAGGAATTAATTGGGGGGGATAGTAATAGTATTTTTTGATGATCCGAAATTATGTTGTTTCAATTATATTTAGTTGTGCTATATTACACATACACTTACTGGATTTCAATTTACTCTAATTTTTTTCTTCGCAGTAATGCTGGCCTAATCTTTCTCGTCCATTCCTATATTTGACTCTAATATAAAAATTGATTAAATTCTAAGACATTATTTGAGGAAACTTGGCACTTTTATGAGCATGTAATAAGTCTGAAAAAATATACATTATAAAGCCTTCAGCAGGTTTTTGGATTAGATTTCTTCTACTTCAATTATTAGCTTATGGGATTTCATTTAATTTAGTACCACATAAATCACAATGTTTTTACCACTGATGTAGCGATTGATTTGTTTCTTCTTTTTATTAATAACAGATTTATTTCAATGAAATTAATATTTATTATTTTGAATGAGTAGAGTAAAAATTGATACAGACGACATTTACTCAATCTGAAAATAATTAATAAGGAGTAAAACACTAGGTACTATAACTACAGGGAATACAATGAAAAGAAGTGCTATTGGATGGAACCGTAATAATTGTTTAAGAGATGAAAATGACTGACTTGGATAAACGTCAAAAACAAACAGTTTGTATTGCATTACTACTCTGTCTACTTAGTTTTTTGCTACTGATACATTTCGGATATGAGTACAAAAGTAGCAAGACAAATGAAATGATTCAGGAAGATGCAAGGAAAGATGCGCTCCAAAAAGCCGACTCTGCCATAAAAAATATCAATATGGGACTTAATTTTACTAGCACCCTTGCTGATGGAGTTGCAAAGGATCTGAGTTCCGGAAAACTGAAAAATGATTCCATGGTCAAGGAACGTCTTCTGGCTGAAATTAAGGATAATCCTAGCATTTTTAGTATTGTCATTGCATATTCTCCGGCTGCCAATGCTGGGGAGCTTTATGCACCTCATTTCAAGAGAAACGGTTCGGAAGTCGTATATGCTCCGCTCACATATAATTACACGAAGGATAGTGAACAAACCGAATGGTACAATGATATCCTGAAAAAAGGATCCAAAGAATGGATTTCACCTTATTTCGGGATTGCAGACCGCAATTATCAGATAGATTATTCGACTCCTTTTTATCTTGCAGAATCCGGAAATAGGGACAAAGCTGCAGGAGTTGTAAGTGTAAGTCATTCTCTTGAAGGAATAAGAGCATATATAAATAGCCTCAACTTAGGAAATACGGGTTATGGTTTCATCATCTCTGGGAAAGGGGAAATTATTTCTGATCCCGTCAAAGAGTATCTTAATGGAAATATTCACGAGCTTGCAAAAAAAGATCCCAATCTTTACTTCATAAATGAGAACATAAAAAAACAAGTTTATTTGGCGACAAATTCCTTTACAGGGAAATCCTACTGGGTATTTCAAAAGAAGATTCCTTCTACAGACTGGACTCTAGGATTTGTCCTTCCTCAGGAAGAAACTCTGCTGAACAAAAAAACTGAGCAAATCCATTCAATTATTTCGATAGTGTTCGTAACTTTTGCTTTTTTATTCTTTCTGTGCCTGCTTTTTGTATCCATTTACAGGTATGATCATAAAGGGCTCTGGATGCTCGCGGTTATTTTCACATTCTTTTGTATCCTTGGAATGGGCTTCTTGTGGCATCTTACTGAGAATAATTCCGCTCTTGATAGCAGGAATGGAGACCTTGTTGTTTTCAACAGGGAAGATGTTGAAACGGTATTACAACACGTCGATACGAGCTCAACAACTCCCAGAATTCCTACAGGATTTTTTCTCCAGTCCATGGAGTTCTTGAATGCTAATGATGTCTTAATAACCGGATATATTTGGCAAAATATTTCAGGTTTAGGGGTTTGGAAGGAGCTTCCTGACTTTAGTTTTCCTGATTCAAAAGAAACTACAATTGAAAAAGTATATGCAAATAAGAACACAGGTGTTATAGGCTGGCGTTTTAAAACTACTCTGCACCAGCAGTTTGATTATTCAAAATACCCATTTGACAGAGAAAATGCATGGATCAGGGTATTAAGTAATAATTCTGTAGAAAACATCTTGATTCCGGACTTTGATTCCTATACTAGCTTGGTTCCAGAAAACCTTCCAGGTTTGCGACTCCCTTTCGTGCTTGATGGCTGGAATCCACAAAAAACCTTTTTTAGCTACAGGGTTAATTCTAATAATACCAACATTGGATTAGGGAAGTTTGCAAATTCCAATGCACCCGAATTTCACTTCAACATCGATATCAAAAGAAGCAGTAAAGTCCCCTTTAATCCCGATCTTCTACCCATAACAGTAGTAATTATTCTTCTGTTTGCAATACTTACAATAATTACCAAGGGTGAAAATAAAACTCATTTCGGATTCAGTTCTCATGGAGTCCTGGGCTACTGCACCTCAATTCTTTTTACTCTTATCCTTGCCCACTCTTCTCTCAGAGCTAGAATTCCCATAAGTGGGATTATCTACCTTGAGTATTTCTATTTTGTAATGTACCTAGCAATTTTGGTTGTTGCCCTGAATTCTATATTTTTTGCGTCAAATAGGCGTATCCCCTTTATTGATGCAAAAGACAACATGTACGTGAAGGTACTGTACTGGCCTGTAATCATGGGGATTCTGCTGTTCATCACGTTATTAAATTTCTATTGACAGTGATACGCCATGTGGGCTCCTCAATAAACATCTTGATAAGTGACATTATTTATTTTATGCAACCCCAAGCAATTAACATTCATAGCCATTCTTTAAAAAGTGGAGTATTTAATCAATGTCTATGCTATCCAATTTCCTTTTAGCTGTAGGACTTGCAATGGATGCTTTTGCAGTATCCATGTCTAGAAGTATCACAATAAGACCTTTTAGGGTTAATGATACTCTCAAATTTGCTATTTTTTTGGAGGATTTCAGGCTTTAATGCTGGTATTGGGCTGGCTTGGTGGATACACAATAAAAAACTATGTTTCTGCTTATGGTCAATGGATTGCTTCTAGTCTTCTGGTTTTTATTGGAATTAAGATGATATATGAAGCTTTTTACAGAAAACCGGAAGGAGAAATAAGTTCCCTTAATTATTCAGTACTTCTTATGCTTGCAGTTGCAACAAGTATAGATGCCTTTTTTGTAGGAATAAGTTTTACATTTCTCAATGTGCCTATTCTTGAACCTACGCTCATTGTAGGTTGTGTAACGTTTATTATGGTTTTTTTGTGGAGCTATCGTAGGGTATTGGTTAGGTCACTACTTTGGAAATGAAGTAGAAATTCTAGGCGGCCTGATCCTTATAGGACTCGGAATCAGTTCATTGATACTGAGTAATTGATTAAAACAAATCAAGCAAAAGGTAATAACGGTTTGAACTTTAATGAACCCCATGAGCTAATAGTTTTACTGATAAAGCTCTTGTTTCTATTGTTTCATTGATACATAGATTTTTTCCTAAAATCTACGCATTTTGTTCAATTTCAGCGGCAGAGTGCCTAATGTTAATCTGATAGTGCATAGAAAGTCTAAAACCTTCTACCCCGCAGGCAACTCATGAGAAAAATTCCAGAAAATTGCTTATTTATACCAAACATGTGTTAGTTTGTCACCCTCACTTACAGCAGAGCTTTTTTAACCGAGTTGTTATAAATAATATAACCGCTATACTGTCTATTATGTCTGAAACAACAACTATCCAGATAACAAACAAACCCGCGAAGAGTTACGGAAAATTGGAACATAGGAGACAATTATAACAAGATTATTAATGACCTGATAGTCGAAAACAATAGAAATAAATTTACAGATTTGTGTGAAGAATTTATAAAAGAGGATAAAATTGAGTTTGTGAGTATCGATAACCTTTAAAGTTTTTGTGCATCCTACTCTTTTTGTTCAGGTTCCAGCAGAACGAAAAGAAATATGAAATTTGAAATTAATGAGCTTACAACTCCATTTCCAGATAGTACGGTAACAAAAAAGAACTCAAAGGAATTAAAATTGTTACATATTGTCTGAGAGTTGGCGATTATAGAGTTTTCTATAAAATTGATGAAGAAGAGAATAAAGTAACGTCTTCGATATTTTGACCGGTGAACAAGCGCATAAAAAATATGGAAGAATTTAATATTAATTACCAGAACTTCCACTAGGGCTTTTTTATTTCTCATTCGAATACCCCGCAGCTTGCTGCGGGGATGGAAACTTCCCCCGTAATCGTTGTTAAATAACTGATTTATGTCCTTAATCACCTTTTGCTGTAGATGGAATTAAGACATGCAAACCACT
>Ga0326728_10007993_pt1 | contig 26642 bp, 17 predicted proteins | sample MB3enrmetagenome_FD_207602 | JGI IMG/M metagenome (GOLD analysis project Ga0326728, IMG submission 207602) | Lab enriched peat soil microbial communities from McLean, Ithaca, NY, United States - MB31MN | ecosystem: Environmental > Terrestrial > Soil > Wetlands > Peat | place: USA: New York...
TGGAGGCGGTGGGCCAGTACCTGGCTGCGGCGTACAATTGTGGCTCCAGGAGGGTCGAGAGATCTCTGAGAGCCTGTACCGACGGGTGGACGTGCCTCCTGCCGGAAGAAACCAAGACGTACTTGAAGAAATTCGATGCGGTATGGCGCATAAGGGAGTCCCTCGACAGGTAATCGGACCTACCCTTTCTCAGCATCCTGTTTGGCTCCTCGCTCACAAGCCATCTCATAGAAGCGAATCGCTTCGGCTGCCCTTCCTCCCCGATTAAGCATGTCTTTGAGCTTCTCGACAGTTTTCGTGAATAGGCTTCGCGCCCTCCTCCGATAGTAGTCCGCCCACGGATCGTCGGTACCGCCCAGGAAGTCTCCTCGATAAAAGTCGAGAACCAGCGATGAAAGGTACTTCACATCCTCGGCACTCCTTTCCGGCCCGGCGCTGCGATAGGCGCGCGAGATCCGCTCGGCGAGACTCTCCAGGACCCATGTATCGAGTCGAACGACCTTCGAACTGAGACTTACCGTGCCTTCCCTGACCTCGACGGCCCGTTCGTTTCCAAGGAGACGGCGCAGGCGCGAGACCGCGGATTTGAGGGCGACATGTGCCGCGTCCCCCTCAGCCTCCGGCCAAAGCAGATCCTCCAGTCTCTCCGCGTTAACCCGTCGCCCGCCCAGGGAGATGATGGCCCTGAGCAGGGCAAGAGGCTTCTTCTGGACTTTGCGGGTGAACACCACGGCCTTCCCATTCACTTCTATCTCAAAGGAGCCAAACGTACGGATGCGCACGACCCAGGGCCATCGCTCGAGGGTCTCGGGGGGGCCTTGGGGCACGAGTTCATTTCTCCTGATGACCTCCATGGCATAGTTCGCCTCGATGTCCGCGTCCAGCGCCTCTGCGCACAGACGCGCCATCTCGTCCGGCTGCCAGAATTTGAACAGGGTGACCTCATACCCCTTTTCTTTTCCTATGGCAAAGGCATCGCGCAGGGCAGCCGCGGCCCCCCTCCTGTCGCTCATGTCAAGAGAGAGACTGGCCTGGGTGAGCCGCACCAGGTAGAGCGCATAACTGATTCCGGCCGGCCTTATTATCTCCTCCGCCTTTTCAAGCTGGCGCCGAGCCTCTTCGACCCTTCCCATTCTTCGAAGCACATAAGAAAAGGTGGTTCTCGCATAGGCTTCGTGGATATACGCGCCGGTTGCGACCGACGCCTGCACTGCGTCGGAGGCCTCCCGAAAGGCGGTCACAAGATCTCCTGTCTGCATACAGTGGAGCGCTTTCAATTCGTGGTAGAACATGGTCCCCATTTTCTTGTTGGTGGCGCCGCTGAGTTCCATATTCCGGAGCATCTCCTCCGCCAGCTGGAGGTTTTTCATCTCGAACGCGATCCAGACGCCGTGCAGATAAATCATCGAGAAATGGAAGTGCGCCCCAATCTCCTCGGCAAGCTGGATCGCTTTCTGCAGGCGGCCGAAAGCCTCTTCCCAGGAGGACCGAAGGAAGTCATGGGTCTCCAGCACCCTGAACAGGTAAGCCAGTTGGACTAGAGGCGGCGCTGAGGGGGATGAGGTCAGCTGCCTGAGCTCGTCGGCCACAAGACGCATTTCCTGCCAATGGCCCATAATGCCGTGGTGCTCCATGACATGGGCCTTGACCGTGCACCGGATCGACAGATCCTTCACCAGCCTGCTTGCCTCGAGGGCCCGTCCGATCCACTTTCCTATGGCCGGATGCCAGAACATTCGCCCTGTAATACCGAGAACCATGGCCGAGGCCACCTGAGCCTCGATCTCCGGTGACGGCAGAGACTTGTCCGGATCGACGTTTCTCTCGATCCATTCTATCCATCGATCCCCGGGCTTGTAGTCATCCCATTCGAGGTTGATGCTGTTGATGATGCCGGCGGCGGAGAGCAGGCAGCCGATCTTGTCTCCTTTCGATTCGAAGAGATGAAAAGCCTCCTCGAAGAGAAGTTTGCTTTCCCTCGAATCGACCACCAAGCGGCCCATGCCGCGCCAGTACGCAAGCCACGGGTCGGTTCGCCTCATCTCCTCGGGAAGACGCTCTGTCCATTCTTCCAGAGTTGCGCTTCGACCCTGTGCCAGCAGCTTCTCTGCATTCTCCAGGATGAGTTGCAGCAGCTCCCTGTGCGCTCCCGTCCCTTTCAGAAGCTCGGCCGCCTCTTCAATGCGGCTCGACCTCGCGAGGACGCGGGCGGCCTTGACCCTCAGCGAAAAGAGCCCTTCGGGATCGTGGAACTCTCTTCCCTGCTCAAGCAGAAACTCCCGAAACAGCGGATGATAGACGTATTCGGTGCCCTTCCGATCAATAAAGAAATGGTTCCGGCTGAGGTAGGCAAGGAGAGACGCGCTCTCCTCCACTCCTGTCAGCTCCGACGCAATTTCCGGAGAGATCGAAGGCAGCAATGCGGTGGTGCGGAGGAAGTCCTTCTTAGGCTCGTCGAGCTTCCGGAACACCTCGACAGCGATGTAATTGAAGACGGAGCTCTGCCCCAACGACGCAGGCGCCACAGGAGGCATCTCCCCCTCGTCCATGAAGAGCACGACCGCGGCAGCCCAACCTTTCGTCTCCTCATAGACGCGCCGTACCGTCTCCTCGGAGACGGGCCCTTTTCCCCTTCGGCGCATCAATTCCCGAACCTCTTCCAACGTGAGCCTGATGTGGTCCCATCCTAGGGAGGCGAGAAGGCTGTCCGCCTTGAGGGGAACAAGGGGGGGAGGCGGCTGGTTTCGACTCGCGACGAAGACCCTGACGCCCTCAGGAACGAGTCGGAGCCCGTTCTTGATAACCTCGTGAAACTCGGAATTTTCAGGGGCATCCTGATAGTTATCGAAAACAAGGGCAAAGGGGAGGGGCATGCGAAGGAAAAGGGACTCGAAGTAGTGGCGGGTGAAGGCGAACATACCCGGCCGGTATTCGGAGCTGAGAAGAGGCAAGGGTTTGTTCCGCCCTTTGCGGAATCTCCGGCCGGCTTCCGACATGTAGTAGAAGAAGCTCGCGGCGTCGCTGTCCGCCTCATCGACCCTGTACCAGAGGGAGGGAATATCCCTGGTCTCAAGATAACTTGCAAGAAGTGTAGTCTTCCCCGAACCCGCTACAGAGGAAATCCACGTGACGGGGAAGATCTCCATCTCGTCCAGAAGAGAGAAGAGACGGTCCCTCAGGACCACATTGCGGAGTCTCGGAGCCGCTATTTTTGTCAGGCCCATACTGATCCGTGACTGGGAAGAGCAGTCTTCAGCACCGAAAAGTGTACACAGAAAACCGACAAAAAGCACCAATAACTTACAATCCGTAACCGATCGGTAACCTCGGAAATGGTAAAAATGGGCGAAAGAAGGAGGGGCACCATGCGTGATAAGCTTGCGGGATTGACCCTGCGCACAACCCTGCTCTACGCAGTCTTCGCCGCCCTCTGCATCGTGCTGTCGGGAAGAGTGGTGGCTGCCCTCGTGAGTGATGTCAATACGGTCGCGAAACTCGACATCTTCAAGGGCTTGGCCTTTGTGGCTGTCACCACTCTCCTGCTTTACGCCACCCTGCGCAGGCAAATGAAGTGGCTGGAGAAGGAGGTCGATGGCCGGGCCCAAACAGAACAGTTGATGCGCGAGAGCCAGGCACGTTTTGTCACGATCTTCCGCTCCAGCCCCGTGGGGATCACCCTCTCGAGGCTCGACGATGGACGGCTGGTCGACGCCAACCCCGCTGTCCTCAAGATGTTAGGCTACAATCACGAAGAGCTAGTCGGCCGCACGTTGCGGGAGGCAAGAGTATGGGTCTCCCCTGATGAGCGCGACAGGCTTGTGGAGGCCGTGCGCGGTCAGGCCACGGCGGAGAGTGCCGAGCTCCGGTTCCGAAGAAGATCAGGTGAGATACGCACCATGCTGGACTCCGCAGAGATGATCCAACTCTCGGGGAAGGCCTACCTCCTCGACATGATGCTCGATATAACGGACAAAAAACTGGCTGAAGAGGGGAAAGAGAAGGAGTACAGGAACGTTTTCGAGAGATCGGCCACTGGCATGGCCCTCGTAGCCCTGGACGGCAGCTGGCTGAAAGTAAACAAGGCTCTCAGCGACATCGTCGGCTATGCGGAGAACGAGCTTCTCTCCTCCAAGACGATCCGGGACATAACACATCCGGACGACCTCGGGAGCGATCGCGAGTACCTGAAAAAGCTCATCGAAGATCGGATTCCATACTATCGGGTGGAAAAGCGGTATTTTCACCGGGACGGATATACCATCTGGGGTTTGCTCGGCGTCTCCATGATTCGCGATGCCCGGGGTTACCCCCTCTACTTTGTCGCCCAGCTGGAAGACATCACGGAGAGGAGATTCCTCGAAGAGAAGTTGCAGACCGCGCTCCTCACGGACGAGCTTACCGGCCTCTTTAACAGAAACGGCTTCCTTGAGCGTTTCGAGGACCGGCTGCGTTCCACGGGAAATCACGCCTCCACTCTTCTTCTCCTCAGACTCAACGGCATGGAGGTCTTCAACGACAGGTTCGGCCGCATAGAGGGTGATGCCTTCATCGCCTCAACCGCTCGAATGCTTCAGGAGACCTTCCAGGAACGGGACATCCTCGGGCGTCTGGGAGGCGCCGAGTTCGCCGTGCTTGTGGCCGGGGAAGCGGAAGGGCTCGCCGTCCAACTGGAACGCAATGTTGTTTGCCTGGCGAGTGCCGGCAAGGCGTGCCTCATCTCCGCACGTATCGGGGTTGCGCGCTGTGGGCCTGAAGATAAGGTCTCTCTGGAGCAGTTGATCGCCAACGCGAATGACGCCATTCTAAGAGAGCGCATCTCTGAGCGGCGGGTGTCTCTGTTTCTTCGCAAAAGACGGCGCCGGGTGCCGGTTTGGAGAAGGAATCAGGGAGAGGATCGTTTCCGGGGACCCGGAGTTCACCGGAGACCGGCCTTCAGCCTGCCTCGGTCTTCTCCCACGGAGGAATGTCCCGGGGCGCGTCGATTAGAGGCCGTAAAGGGGCAGCATATCCCCTTTACGCCGCGGTCCCAGTCTTAAGGCGTCCGTCCCGGACGTGATCGGCGAAACGGCATGAGCCGCCATTCCATGTACATGGAGATAAACAAATCTCCCTTGACGCCGAAGTCGGTGAGGAATACACTCGTCGAAAGAGCTCAAAGTCGCATAGCCGAAAGGGGAGGACAAATCATATGAAAGGACCGCTTTGGACACCTTCGTCGAATCGGGTGGCGCAGGCCAACATGACCGCTTACATGACCTACGTCAACAATCGCTACGGCACCGGGTTCACAGACTACTTCGAGCTGCAACGTTGGTCGGTGGACAACATCGCCGACTTTTGGGAAAGCGTCTGGGACTTTCTCGACATAAAAGCCTCGAGGAGATTCGACGTTGTCGTGGATGACGTGGGGAAGTTTCCGGGCGCCAAATGGTTCGTCGGAGCGAAGCTCAATTTCGCCGAAAACCTCCTCCGTTACCGCGACGATGGGACGGCTTTCGTGTTCAAGTCGGAGACGAGGCCCTCCGTGAAGATCACCTATGCAGAATTGTATTCTATCGTCGGCAGGCTCTCATCGGCCCTAATCCGCCAGGGCGTCACACAGGACGACCGGGTCGCCGCCTACATACCCAACATCGCGGAGGCAGGGATTGCCATGCTTTCCGCCACGGCCCTCGGCGCCACATGGGCGTCGTGCGGGGCCGAATTGGGGGTCCAGGCGGTTATCGATCGGTTCAGCCAGATAGGTCCGAAGGTACTCTTTGCGGTCGACGGATACCTTTACAAGAACAAGCCCTTCTATCTCCTTTCCGAAGTGAAAGCGGTAGTGGAAGCGGTGCCCACCATCGAGAAAGTAGTAGTCGTGCCGTACGTAAGCGAGAATCCTGACATCGCATCCATACCCAAGGCCGTTCTCTACGAAGAGTTTCTCGCTCAGGGTCAAGCCGCCGACCCCATTTTCGAGCAAGTCCCCGCCAACCATCCCCTCTACATCATGTTTTCATCAGGCACCACGGGCAAGCCAAAGTGCATGGTTCAGAGTGTGGCGGGCATACTCGTGAACCAGATGAAGGAGCTCATCATACATGGGGACCTCAAAAGGGAAGACACAATAATATACATGACCGCTCCGAGCTGGATGATGTGGAACTGGCTCATGGCGTCTCTGGCGGTAGGGGCGCGAGTCGTCCTCTTCGACGGGAACCCGGGATACCCCGATCTCGGCGCAATGTGGAAGCTTATCGATGAAGAGAAGATCAGCTTCTTCGGCACGAGCGCTACCTATATCAACCTTCTCCGGAGCCAGGGATTTAAACCGAAAGACCTCTTCAGCCTCGCCTCTCTGAGGTCGATCGGCCAAACGGGTTCGCCCCTCTCCGCGGAGGGCTTCGAGTATGTTTACAATTCGATAAAGCAGGACGTCCATCTCAACTCCCTGGCCGGGGGTACCGACGTCAACGGATGCTTTGCGATCGGCAACCCCACGCTGCCGGTCTTCGCCGGCCAGCTCCAAGGGCCGGCCCTCGGGATGGATATCGAATCGTACAGCGAGCAGGGCTTGCCCGTACGCGACAGGCAGGGAGAGCTCGTCTGCCGCGCTCCGGCGCCCTGTATGCCCTTATACTTTCTCAACGATGACCAGGACTTAACGAGGTACAAGGACGCGTATTTCCGGGTTTTCCCGGGTGTGTGGCGCCACGGCGATTTTGTGGAGTTTTTCAGCGACACCGGCGGCATTACATTCTACGGCCGTTCCGATGCCGTGCTCAAGCCCTCCGGCGTAAGAATCGGAACCGCGGAGATCTACAACATCCTCGACAAATTCCCGGAGATTGCTGACAGCACGGCAATAGGACAGAATTGGGAGGGGGATCAGCGAGTCCTGCTCTTCGTGAAAATGGCGCCACAATCGATACTCACGGAGGAACTGAAAGACAGGATCAAAAAAGCTCTCCGCGACAAGGCTTCCCCGCGCCATGTTCCGGCGCTCATGATCGAGGTGACGGACGTCCCGTACACCTTCAGCGGAAAAAAGGTGGAAAGTGCCATCACGAACATCATGAACGGGAGGCCGGTGACGAACCGCGACGCCTTGGTGAACGCCGGTTGTCTGGACGAATACGAGAGGATTGCGAGGGATTTGAAAGGGTAAGACGCACGATCGGAAACCAAGAGGCATCGAGAGGAAAATCATGGGTTATCAAACGGCCTATCAGGAATCGATCAGCGACCCCGAGCGGTTCTGGGGGGAGGCGGCGAAGGAGATCAAGTGGTTCAAACCCTACGACAAGGTCCTCGATGACTCGAAGAAGCCTTTTTACCGCTGGTTCTCGGGCGGAGAGATGAACACCTGCTACAACGCGCTCGACTATCATGTCGAAAGCGGCAGGGCGGAGCAGATGGCGATTATCTATGACTCTCCCGTGACCGATACGAGCCGTAAAGTCTCATACGTTGAGCTTCGTGACCGCGTCTCCCGGTTTGCCGGTGTCTTGACGTCGAGGGGAGTTGCGAAAGGTGACCGTGTGATCATCTACATGCCAATGATCCCCGAGTCGGTCGTCGCCATGCTCGCCTGCGCCCGGATCGGCGCCATTCATTCGGTAGTCTTCGGCGGGTTCGCCGCCCATGAGCTGGCCATCCGTATCGACGACGCCACGCCGAACGTCGTCGTTTCCGCGTCGTGCGGGATCGAGGGCAAGAAGGTCATCGAGTACAAGCCCCTTTTGGATAAAGCCCTCAAGCTGGCAAAGCACAAAATCGAGAAATGCATCATCTACCAGCGCAAAGAGGCAAGGGCAGAAATGAATCCGGCACGTGACCTCGATTGGGAAGAGGAAATGGCGCAGGCTCAATCCGCCCCCTGTGTTCCGGTAAAGGCGACAGACCCCCTCTACATACTCTACACTTCGGGCACCACCGGCATCCCCAAGGGCGTGGTCAGGGACAATGGCGGGCACGCGGTGGCCCTGAAATGGACCATGAAGTACATTTACAACGTCGAGCCGGGAGAGGTTTTCTGGGCCGCCTCCGATGTCGGCTGGGTTGTCGGCCATTCCTATATCGTCTATGCGCCCCTCCTCAGCGGGTGCACAACGGTTCTCTATGAGGGTAAACCCGTGGGAACGCCTGATCCCGGCGCCTTCTGGAGGGTCATCTCCCAATATGGCGTCAAAGCGCTTTTCACCGCCCCCACCGCGCTGAGAGCTATCAAGAAGGAGGATCCCGAGGGACACTGTCTGAAGAAGTACGATCTTTCCGGGTTCGAATGCCTCTACCTCGCAGGGGAACGACTGGACCAGGATACTTACTACTGGGCGAGCGGGGTGCTCGGATGCCCCGTCGTCGACCACTGGTGGCAGACGGAAACCGGTTGGGCGATTGCCGCGAACTGCATGGGGCTCGAACCCCTTCCCCTGAAAGCGGGATCACCCACGAAGCCGACCCCGGGCTACAGGGTGGACATCCTCGACGAACAAGGGGCGCCCGTTCCCAGGGGAACGGAAGGCATCGCGGCGATCAGGCTGCCCCTGCCCCCGGGAACCCTGCCCACCCTCTGGGAAAATGACCGGAAATTCAAGGAGTCCTATTTGGACGTGTTTCCGGGGTACTACTTCACCGGCGATGGCGGCTACTATGATGAAGACGGATACCTCTACATCATGGGCCGGGTCGACGACGTGATCAACGTCGCGGGCCACAGGCTTTCGACAGGGGCAATGGAAGAGGCAATCTGCCACCACCCGGACGTGGCCGAATGCGCGGTTATAGGTGTCGCTGACAGCTTGAAGGGCCAATTACCCTTGGGGTTCGTTATGCTGAAAGCAGGTGTTTCCCGGAGCCAGGAAAACATCGTCAACGAAGTAGTGCAACTGGTCAGAGACCGAATCGGGGCGGTAGCTGCGCTTAAACAGGTTATGGTCGTGAATCGGCTCCCGAAGACACGCTCTGGGAAGATCCTGAGAAGGGTCATGCGAAAAATTGCCGAAGGAGAGGAGTACGCCATTCCAGCGACTATCGACGACCCGGCAAGCCTCGAAGATATCGAGGCTGCGGCACGCACCTTGGGTTACGGAAAAGCCGAAAAAGACCGAAGGCAGAATTGATCTGTCAAAACCTATATCGGCCGAATACGTGCAGTGTGGACATCTGTATTGACCGCCGTCTCGTGAGACGCACATTGCAGCACAGCTGGAACACTAAGGCATAAAGGTTTCCGTTTCGGTCTGTCATATCCTCTCCTTGGACCATCGCCATCGTTCACTCGCCTTGTTCATGCCTAGAAGCGATTGTGCTCCAGACCTCCAACACACCTTTCAACCACGCGATAACGCGCTCGTACTTCCCTTGGGAGGCGGGCGTCGGGGCAATGGAGCAAAGCCGGTTCAGCCCGGCAATCGCCGCCTGGATACTCCCTCGTAACGCAATGGGCTCAGCATCGCCGCTCGTTGGAACCACGGCGAATCCTTCATAATAGTCCGGTTCTCGTAAAGGGTTCTGCCCGTGGAATGGGATTTTGTGGCAGGGCTGAATGAAAGCTGCCCATTCAATGTTCGATTTTGCCAATTTGAAAGAATTTCCAGGGTTAGCCACGTAAGGCTGAAGGTCACACCGCTTTTCAAGGTCTGGAACGCGTTCCAGAGCTGACGGGGCAACCATCACCCCAACCCAGTCCTGAGCCTGCTCGAACAGTTGCGCGTCTAAAACGGCTCTACCTGCAATAAACACGTTTCCATCAAAAAACGATCTCACAATGTCGCCCCGGGAAATCGCACCTCTAATCGGAATGCCTTCTATCAGCAAGCCATGCATGAGCCGGGAGCAGGCGCGGGCAATTGCAAGCAATGAATCGGGTTCTTCATCTTCTAGAGTCAGCATTATTTTGTCTGAGAAAATGACGCTGTCTACCTCCCCTGTCACCATCTCTTTTTCTAAGCGCGTAAGATAACGGTTAATGCGCCGACGGGTTGACTCTCTTGCGGCCATGTGAGAAAAGCCCAGAATATCCAGAAGCGCGACGTATCCGGCAGCCATTGCCGAATCTCCTACGGTAGATAGCGTGCCATTCTACCCTTGCCTTGGGTGAAGTCAATCTGGTTTGAGGGCCTGAAGAGAACTGCCACCATTAGAGGAAAAAGTTCTCAGATGACCGGACACCGTCCGATTAATCGAAATCCTGTCTGTTACACATGAAGAAAAGGATGAGACGGGTGCGAACGTACAGAGACAAGCATCCCTTCCGCACCCTGCGCGGTATTGCTCTCGACCATTTCTTGGCCCGAGATGCCACAAGAATCATGCCCAGCTTTCGACAACGAATAGGGTGTTAGATTCCCGCGGGGCCTCTACCTATCAGTGGCATCATGCCCAATTGTTGGTAAAGAGCGAGTGTGTCGTACTCCATCCACGCCTCTGCCTCCTTGCCTCCTGCAAAGCGGCTGAGAACATTCCCCGTCGCTGTCACCCTCTTACCGGTCGGCGCAATACCTCTGAGGTCGCCTTTGTGCGTCCCCGTCAAAGTAAAACGGTGGGCCGCGTAGTCCCCTTCGGCGATTACATTCACGAGCGTGAACTGCAGGTCCGGGAAAGCCGTTCGCAGCATGGCGACGTATTGCCCGAAGCCCCCGGGTCCCTTTAACTCAACCCCGCCAACTCCGTGGTAGACGTAGTCCGGCGCCATAACCTCATTCAGTATCGCCAGGTTTCCTTTGTTAATTGCTTCCGCATAGAGCCGCCGCAACGCTGCTTTGTTCTGTTCCTCTGACATGGCAAACCCTCCTTCGGTTCTTCCACTCCGGCACTCTTGGGTGCTCTCCTCATTGATCAGCTATGAGGCGTCGCCCCCTTTTGGCTCGATCACCACGTGTTGCAGTGGTTTCTGAAGCCCTCTTCCGATGAGACGGCCACAAGAGACGCATTTTCCACTTCTCCGATTTCGCGAAAACAAACACTCGTTGCTCTTCTTACAATACAGCCTACGGGTAATGATAAGAGCGCACATTGTTCTTGTCAAGAAACGAAATGGGCTTGTGAAAAGTATCGTGTGGCTGATGGGGACCGATGTGGGTAGGCCTTCTTGGCTCCTTTGAATATTAGAAATTCCGGGAGCAACCTAGTTCTGATAGTATGCCGCGCGGGACGGACGCTATTCCGCCAATCTGTGCGGGAGGAAAAGGTCCGTCAAAGAAAAGGAACGGGCGTGAATGACGACGCAACCTTTCCGCGACTTTTCCGTCGGGTCCGTGGGCAAGCTTCACCATCTTCATCTCATGAGCCCTGTACCCGGCAAACTTCTTGTCTCACTGAGAGGGATTTGTGAGGAATCCCCGAACGCTGATCTCGCAAGTATTTTCCTCTTTAGTCCCGGCCGTGATGGGCTCCGAAAATTCCTCTGCCCACGGTTGATTGAGGTAGCCTTCAGCGTGGGTGACACCGGCTAGTTTGCAAGCTCGAATACCCCCCGGACCGAATCGACGAGGACCCCTCGCGACAACGGTCTTTCCCTTTGCAGGATACCTCCGTCACCACAATACAGGCGTTGACCGTCCAAGCGAGTATATCCAGCCGCGTCTTGCCCCTCTCCTTCTTGAGGGGGTTTCCTCCGAATGACGTTTCGGGGCAGGGGGCAACTTTCGCTATCCGGTCTCATCGGCCCCGAGCCGGAGCTTTGTCTTTCCGCTTTTTTTGCATCTTCATAGCGACTATCTCTCTGCAGTAGCCGCACAGGCCCCTCTCATCGAGGAAGTCCTCAAAGGTCGGTTTCCCACAGCGGGAGCACGGTTTATCCCACGGTTGGACCGTCACGTGCGTGGCTCGCATCTTTCGGTCTCCTCTATTCGGTTGTTCCGGTATGGTCAAATTCTATGCCTTCCGCCACCGCCGAGTCAAGAACTGTCTCTCCATCTCTATCCGTCGCCGCGAGCGACGAAGCATGGCAAGAAAGCAGGTCTTCGAGATGAGAGCCAGGTGGAATCTCGACTCCATAGCCCTTCCTGACGGTTCGTTCTATTCCAAAACATAGTGGTGCCGAGCGCAAGAAGAACGCGGAAGACAGTATCCCTTCTCCCCTCTGACGGTTGCCGACCGACATGGGCGTTTTCGTGTCGTTCGGCTTACACGCTGAAAGCCATCCCGTCCGCGGACCGGGCCGAAGTGCCGGTGCGGCGCACGGCACTTGAGGGGTGCTCCTCACCAGCCACCTTAACGGTATTGCCTCAGGGTGGAGGTCATCCGAAGAGGTGAAGATGCACTTTGGCTACCAGTGGTTTTTGTACCTTTCCCTCGTTACTTCGCGTTGGCCCTGAGCTTCATGATCTCGTCACAGCTTGGCAGGTAATCTTTTCCGGGAATCGTCGTCATGTCCGAGCCGATCAGGAAATCGTAGGCCTTTGTTTTTTTCGTGATACCGTAGTACATGGGGAGAATGAGCTGGTGGTCGCAGGCTCGCATCTGAAGCTTGCCGATGGGGCTGTCGATGACAAGACCCTCCATGGCATCGATGAAGCGCTCACGGTCGATTTTTCCCGCCTTCTGAAAGGCCTTTGCGATGAGCTGACCGGCCACATAGCCGTAAAAGGCGGTCGAGCCGGGATATCTCTTGTAAACCTGCATGAACTCGTCGGTGAAGGCTTTGTTTTCAGGAATATTCGGATAGTAGAAATGATAACTCGAGCTTCCCATGACGCCTTCCGGCGCATCGAGCCCCAGGGGGCGAAGGGCAAGTAAATCCGTCGCGTAGTGCTGATAAATTGGTACTTTCTTCTCGAGCCCCATCGCCTCGATCGCCTTCATGAAGTTGACGATGCCGCCCCCTCCGGAAGCACTGATAATACAGTCGGGATGGGCGTTCATGACACCCGTTATGTAGGGCACCAGGTCCACCTCGCCCGCCTTCCTCCAGGACTGTCCGAGAAGCTGCACATCGGGCCTAAGCGCTTTGAGGCTGCTCCATATCTCTTCGGCGCAGGCATGACCGAACTCATAATCCTCGCCCAGGATCGAGTATTTTACGTAGGGCTTCCTCGAGAGCATCAGAGCGGTCGCCCTTCCGATCATGGCCGTATTTTCATTCGTATTGAACACGTAGCGGTGGCCCTTCTCGCCGGTTATCTTGTCACTCTTCGCATCGGTCACGATGAAGGGGATCTTCTCTTTCCGTGCGATCTCAGACATGGCGAGGGCACCGCCGGAGTTCGTCGAGCCCATGAGGATATCGACATTCTCACGCATGATGAGGTCTTTCGTCATCTCCTGGGCTATGTCGGGCTTGAACTTGTCATCGCGGGTCTGGAATTCCATCTTCCTTCCCAGGACGCCCCCCTTCGCATTGATCTGGCTCACTGCCAGCTTGAACCCGTCGAGCACATCCTCGGTGTAAGTCGTTGCAGGGCCCGTGTACGTGTCAACGATGCCGACCTTTATGGCAGCCTCGGCACGCAGCGGAGCAGGATGCGCCAAAAAACCGGCACAGACAATGGATAAAGCGATAAGGGACATCAAAGTCTTCATAGAGTCTCCTCCTCTCGACTAAGAGGCGCGCCGCCGACCTGTCGCTTTGTCCCCGGATCGGCGCCCCTCTTTCTTCTTCTGGGGACAGACGAAAAGACATACCCCGCAGTTGACGCATATCCCCTCGTTCCGTGCGATCTTCCCTTGCGCTTCATCAAAGAGAAAACCGGGACAGTCGAAGAGCTTGGCGCATGTTCCGCACCCGTTGCAGCTTGACGTAAGGTCGAGGGCCTCGGAGTAGGTCTTCTTCCCCGTCTTCGCGAGTAGGAGGCACGGGTGTCTCGCGACGACGACGGCCGGCCCCCTGCCCGTCGCTTTTAAGTCGGCCTCTGCCTCCTTGAGAACCCTTATCATGGCAGGTACGTCGTAGGGGTCGAGGGTCCGTACGAACTTCACCCCAAAAGCCCGTACCACCTCTTCTATGGAAATTGCATAGTCGCTCGCCCCTTCGGCCCTCATCCCGCTCTGGGGGGTCGGCTGCATGCCGGTCATTGCCGTGGTGCCGTTGTCCATGACGACCAGGATGAACCGCTTGCCCTTTTCCGCAGCATCGTAAAGGAGGGGAAGGGCCGCGTGAAAGAAGGTGGAGTCGCCTATGGATGCGAGGATGGGCACGTCCGAGCCGTCCTGGTGAAAGGTCTCGAAAAAACCGGAAGCGAGACCGACGCTGCCCCCCATGTCAACGCATGTATCGACGGCCCCTTGCAACGTTCCCAGCGTATAGCAGCCGATGTCCCCGGGGAAGACGGCCTTCGGGAAAGCCTTCTTCATTGCGTAGAAGGAAGCCCTGTGGGGGCAGCCTGCGCAGAGCTTGGGTGGTCTGGGCGCCAGCGAGATGCTGCGGACCGCGGCCTCTATGGCAGCATCGGGAGAAAAAGACCGCCTTTTTAGGCCCACTTCTTCCGCCACAGTTTGCACGATGTCGCGCACGATGTCGTAGGTGAGCTCGCCCTGCCGCGGGACGTGACCCGTGCTCCTGCCGAAGAGCCTGCTGCCGCTTACGACCGCCTCCAGCACCTCGTCCGTCTCCTCTAGGACGAGGAGGTTCTCCACTGATCCTGCGAACCGGAGGAGGTCCGGGGAGCAGGGAAAAATTTGCGCCGCCTTGTACAAGGAAACCGTATTTTCGAGCCCCAGCTCAGCCAGCACGTCTATTGCGACGTTGGATCCCATGCCCGACGAAACGATGCCGAGCCGCCCGCCGTTCGCCAATTTAAGGCCCTCGTCGATTTCACCTTCCCGTGCTCGTGTCTCGAGTGCGATAGCCTCCCTCGCGTGGCTCACCCTGTGCGTCGACCTGAGCACTACGGGGGTCCGCATCCGGAAAGAATAGGAGAGCGCATAGGCTGCAAGCAGCCGCGCGTCGGCGGGTGAGGATACGTCGAACACGGGAACGCCGAAAAGCGTGGCTATCAGCCTCGAATCCTGCTCGGTCTGGGAAGACTGAGGCCCCGGGTCATCGCAGGAGATAATGACGAGCCCTCCTTCGATCGCCACGTTCCTCGCCCTGATAAAGGGGATGAAAGCGACGTTCAGCCCCACCTGCTTCATCATGCAGGCGGCTTTCTTCCCCGCCATGGCCGCACCCATTGCCACCTCCAGGGCGACCCGTTCGTTGACCGACCATTCGATGTGGATGTCTTTCTCATATCTCTTCTTGAAATCGATCACTGCCGGCAGTATCTCCGAGCTGGGCGTGCCCGGATACGCGGCGGCGACCTGTAATCCCGCCTCGACCAGTCCGAGGGCGATCGCCTGATTACCTATCATGACCTCTGTTGCGCTCATGCCTGGACCTTCGACTTCGCGAGCCTTTGTGCGGCCTCACCATAGCCCGCCTCGGAGACGCTCCTGTTCATCTCGAAGAGCCGCGGCGGGACCTTTCGGCCGATTGCGCCGACAATGTTCTCAAAAGAGTAAGGGCCGATCGTGAAAAGGGAAAAGAAGCCGAGCATCGCCATGTTCGAAGCTTGCAGGGAGCCGGCGCTGCGCGCGATGGCGTCCGCGTTGACGAAATGGCAGCTGATTCTCCTCGCCTCGACGAGCGCGCCGATCTGTGAAGGCAATTCCCTTCTGGCGGAATTGACGATGGCAAGGCCGCCCTTCTTGAGGAAGATAAGGTTCCGATAGAACTCGCTCTCTTCGAAGGAGAGGATCGCGTCCGCGTTTTCCCTGCCCACGAAAGGGCTCTTGAAAGAGCCGACCTTCACCATGGAGACGACCGAGCCGCCCCTCTGGCTCATGCCCAGCTCGTCGGATCCCATGGCATGATATCCCGCAGATGTCGCCGTTTCGATCAGGACCGCAGAGGCCAGGAGAACTCCCCTTCCTCCGATCCCGGTGCACACGATTTCCCATTTCATAGGTCACCTTCGTAAAAAAGCACTGTGAGCCGGCCTTCACCGGCATACCTAGGCAGATCACCGGCCGATGCGAGATGGAAGAAGCGGCTGAAGCCGAACCCCTGGAGGATGCGCGCGATCTTTTCCGCTTTTCCCTTCGTTCTTATGGCGAGCAGGTAGTCGGACCCGTTGTAGAGGGTGTTGACGAAGGCGGGAAGACCCGAATGCAGAAAAGCGTCCCCGTCCGTGAGGGCAAGTATCTTCTTCCGGCCTCCTCTTGCCATGCCGTGGGCCAGGTTTATCGCAGAGGCAGGTCCGAGTCTGTCTCTCACGACAGCTAGTCCGAAGAGTTCTTCCGGGTCTTCCGGGGTGCGACTCGAAATGACCGTCTCGCCCCGCCGCAGCCGTCCGTCTACGCGCTGTCTCCCTCGCACCTGGACCTCGATGGCAGGGTGGGAACCCTCGACGATGCACACCTCTTCCATGCCATCGATGAACGCCGAGACCAGGCGCTCGGGCAGAGGAAAAACCGAGCCGAGGGCGAGCACGCTTGCGTCCTTTGGCATCCGATCGACGCAGGCCCGGTGCGTGACGACGCCTTTGCGGCCCTTCAGGACCCGCACATTCCCCGGATAGGTCTCGAACTCATTGCGGATCCTCTCTATCTTCTCGTTGAGCGCCTTGTGGAGCTTGAACCTGAACTGCGGAATAGCGGCCCAGCGGGCCTGGTCCTTCACGAAAGCAGAGGGCGCCCCTTCAGCCGTCCCTTCCGTCCTGGGGAAAGGCCCCTTCGCGGGCAGGGTTTCCAGGAGACAGGGTATTTCGTAGCGCTCAGAGACGTCGAAGGCAAAAGAGAGCGCGGCGGCCAGATCGTCCACGGTGCCGTCCGAGACAAGCACAGGCAGTTTTGAAAAGGGACCGAGGGGAGTGACGTCGAGCGCTCCTTCTTTCACGCACACGACCACGAATCCCCCCTTCACGCCCGTATAGGCGGAGCTCATGAGAGGGTCGAGGGCCTCATAGACGCCCTCAACGGAAAAAAGGCAGGCCGTCCTCTTCGATGCGTAGGCTCCGGCCAGCGCCGACTCGTAGGCCGCCTTTTCGTTGACGCACGACTCGAAATGGACGCTCCGCGAAGCGTCTTTCGCCTTATCCGGCATGCCCGTGCCATAGACAAGCCTCGGACCGTACGAAAGCATCAGCTCATAAATACTGCGATACACAGGCTCTTCCTCCATCTCACAATACCATACCCTTTTAGCGAGAAGGCTCTTTTTTTCGGGTCGACCCGCTCCTCATGCTTCTCCGCAGCGCCCGGGTAGCCTCTTCGTCCACCTTCATCGCCGCCGGGTCGACGACTACTCCATAGTCGCTTCTCGCTCTCGCCGCAGTCACGTAGCCTTCCGCTACGTCCCTCTCCACCAGCTCCGGATCGCGCTCCAGCGGATGGCCGTATCCTCCCCCACCGGGGGCGTCGATGATCACGACATCACCGGGCTTGAGCCGCGTCAGGCCGTACGGGTTACCGGGCGCCCCGTTGACGAGGAACTGGGCCCTTGCCCCGGATTTTCCCCCGAAGAGTCCCTCCGGAGGGTAGCGATACCTTCCCGATTGCATGGCGAGGTTGACGGGTGGAAGAGGCGCATATCCGTCATCGGGAATCCTGAAAACGACCCTCTTGCCGATGCCGCCTCTCATTTTTCCCGGACCCCCTGAGTCCTCGAGAAGCTCCCTTTTTTCAACGATAAGAGGCGTGTCGTTTTCGAATATCTCGACAGGCGTGCCGGCGCCGTTGGCAGGAAAAATGTAGACGTAGTTTCCGTCATTGTCCGCTCCTGCCCCCATGCCCCCGCCCCTGATGACGACTGAATGCCACGGCTTCCCATCGTGTCTCTTTCCATAAAAGACATTCATTACCGCCGGTGTGCCGCCGCTCGCCGCAATCACCTTGCGCGGCAGGGCCTCAGATAAGGCCCTGTAGATGATTTCAGTGAGAAAGTGGCCGATGACCAGCCGGGCGGCCACGGCTGCGGGGAAGCGACAGTTTACGACGGTCCCCTCGGGGGCCAGAAGGCGGATGGGTCTTGCGCAGCCGTCATTGTTTGGAATATCGGGGCCGAACATGCTCTTCATCGCCATGAATACGTAAGCATAGGTGAAATTGAATACCACGTTGCCGCCCCAATCGACCTGGGGGGAAGAGCCGTCCAGGTCGACCGTGATGTCGCTGCCTCTCTTTTCGATGGCTGCCCTGATGATCACGTCGCCCCTTCCTTCCACCTGCTCCACGACGCCTTCAGCCCTGTACAGGCCGTCGGGAATCTTTTCGATCTCCTCCCTCATGCTCTTCTCGGTGCGGCTGATGATCTCGTCCGCCAGTCCGTCGAGATCGCGGAGCCCGTTTTCCTTGAGCATCTGGCATATCTTCTCAGCGCATACGTGGTTCGCTGCAATCTGCGACCGGATGTCTCCGATAACTTCGTCCGGCGTTCGCACGTTCCACCGGATCATCTCGAGGACCGACTCGTTCAGGGCTCCCCCGTTGTAGAGCTTCACGAGGGGGATGAAAAGGCCCTCCTCGTAGACCTCGTGGTTATCCGAAGAGACGCGGCCTCCGATATCGGAATGGTGGAAGACGCACGCAGTGAAGGCGATGAGCGCACCTTCGTAGAAAATGGGGCTCATGACGCACACGTCGTTCAGATGGCCCGCGAGGGCCCATGGATCGTTCGTGATGAAGACGTCTCCCGGCCTGTAGGTTTCCGAAGGAAGTCCCGTGACAAGGTTCTTGATTCCAAGCGCCATGGCTCCGGACTGACCCGGTGTCGCAAAGCTGCCCTGGGCGAGCTCCCGGCCTCTGCGATCGGTGAACATGCACGTGTAGTCATGGGCATCGCGGAGCAGGCTCGAAAAGGCGGTGCGCGCCACTGTGCTGTCCGCCTCATCCACGATGGAAATCAGTCTGCGCCAGAGGATCTCCAACGTTATAGGGTCGAAGGTGCTTGCCATTCTCACGCCTCCTTGAGGTCAACCCACAAGAAGCCAAAGTCATCCGTCCGTACGCGGGCGCCCTCACCTACAACGAGGGTCGATTCCTTCTCTTCTACGATCGCGGGACCGTGAAAGGTTGCGCCCGGAAAGAGCCTGTAGCGATCATACACGGTGTAGGGGATAAAGTCACCTGATTTGGGGGAGTAGGCGGCACGTTCCCCCTTGACCGCCCCTGCCGGAACCTGCCCCCTCTTCTTCTTCAGTTTCGGCAATTGCAGGAGCTTTTCGGGCAGACTGGCTCTCACCTTGAAATTGATGAACTCCACCTCGGAATCGGGATACGTTCTTCCGTAGAGCCTCTCGTAAACCTCATCGAACCGGCGGCGCGCGTCCACCTTTTCAAGGCGCGAGAAGTCGCCCCCCGGAACCGGGACGTTCGTCTCGGCGCCCTGTCCGACGAAGCGCATGTCGACCGATCTTTCAAAACGAATGACGTCTTCTGTCGCGTCTTTCTTGAGGGTCTTTGCCGCCTCTTCCTCAAGGGTCACGAAGATGCGCTCTATTTCCTCGAAGCGGGCATCGGAGAGAGCGACCTTGTGACTCCTCACGAGATCGAATGCCCTGGGGGCGGTGAAAAAGCCGAGAGCCGAGCCCACTCCAGCGTTGGGCGGGACAAGCAGGCGGGGAGCGCCCAGTTTCTTGGCGAGCCCATAAGCATGGACCGGTCCTGCCCCGCCGAAAGCGGCAATCGTCACGATTTTCGGGTTCCCCCCCTTTTCCGCAATGTGCGTTTTCGCCGCCCCTGCCATAGTCTCGTTAATCAAATCGTGGATACCCCAAATTGCCTGCAGGTACGAGACTCCGAGGGGCCCGGCGATCTTTTCCTCGACACCGCGTCTCGCCGCCTCCTTATCGAGTCCCATCGTCCCTCCGAGGAAATAGCGCTCGTCAAGATACCCGAGGAGCAGGTCGGCATCCGTGACACAAGGGTCGGTCCCTTTCCTTCTATAGCAGATCGGCCCAGGGTCGGCACCCGAGCTTTCCGGCCCCACCTGGAGCGTTCCCATCTTGCTCACTTTGGCGATGCTACCACCTCCGGCGCCGATTTCCATGAGATCAACGACAGGTACCTGAATCGTCAGGCCGCTTCCCTTCATAAACCTCTGGACGCGCCCCACTTCGAAGGTCGGCACGACACCCGCGACGCCCTTCTGAATGAGACATGACTTGGCGGTCGTGCCCCCCATGTCGAAGCAGAACATTTCCGAGATAGCGAAATGCTTGCCGTAATACTGGCCGGCGATGACAGCGGCTGTCGGGCCTGACTCAATGATCCTCACGGGAAATTGCGCGGCTGTTTCCACCGACGTCACGCCGCCGCTTGAAAGCATGATGAAAAGCTTTCCCTTGAAGCCGACCGATTCGAGTCTCCCGGCGAGCTTCGACAGGTACCTTCCGGTGAGAGGCTTCACGTAGGCGTTGGTGACGGTCGTGCTTGTCCTCTCATACTCTTTGATCTGCGGCAGCACGTGGTACGAGATCGAAACAGGGATCCCGGGTGTCTCCTTTTCGATCATCTCCTTCAGCATCAGTTCGTGAGTCGGATTTTCAAAGGAATTGAGAAGGCAGACGGCGATCGACTCGATGGCCGATTCGGTTACGAGGCGAATGACTCGTCTAGCCTCGTCCCACTCCAGAGGCTTGAGGATGGCGCCGTTGCTTCGCACCCTCTCATCGACCTCGAAACGATGCTTCCGGGGGACGAGAGGCCTCGGGAACTCCGCGAAGATGTCGTAAGGGGCATAGCGCATCTCCCTCCCGATTTCGAGAACATCCCTGAAACCCTTTGTCGTGATGAGGGCCGTTCTCGCCCCCTTTCTTTCGATAATGGCGTTGATCACGAGCGTCGTTCCGTGTATCAGCTCATAGAGCCTGGGGACAAAACCCGGGGTCGCACTCTCGAGCATCCGTATGCCCTCTTCCACGGCATCGGAAGGATCTTTCGGGGTGGTGAGACATTTGCTTGTCTTGATCTCCCCCGTCTCATCGTCCAACAGGACAAAATCGGTGAAAGTGCCGCCGATATCGCAGCCCAGCCGGTAGTGCCTTTCCTCCATACCGCCCTCCAATCCCCCCTGGTGCCGATGCAAACCACTGCCCAAAGACCACATGCGAGACTAAACCCACTTAATGTCGCTCTCCACAAGGGTCCCGGATCATTTCGCTTTCAAAGCGGCCAGTACTTTTTCGGGTGTTATCGGCAGATCTCTTATCCTTACCCCTACTGCATCGTAAATCGCGTTTGCGATTGCCGGCGCCGTGGGCACGAGGCCGGGCTCTCCGATGCCCTTTGCCCCGAAGGGCCCATTCTTTTCGTCGGTCTCCACGATCACCGCCTGCATGGGGGGGACGTCCTTCACCGTGGGCATCTTGTAGTCGACATAGTTCGCATTCATCAGTTTTCCGTTCTTATAGATCATGTTCTCGCTGAGCGCATAGCCGAGACCCATCACGCCGCCGCCCGAGATCTGTCCTTCGAGGAGCATCGGATTGAGGGCCCTGCCCACATCATGGGCCGCCACATAGTTGATGATCTTCACGCTTCCTGTCTCCCTGTCCACCTCCACCTCGACGCCGTGCGTCCCATAGGCATAGGCGACTGAAAGGTTGCCCTTGAACTCGCGATCAAAATTCTCGTTGGGGGGATCGTAGAAATATTCCGCCATGAGCATCTTTCCGCCCGATGCGTAGTGGGCGTTTCTCAATACCTTGCCGAGGGCTATGTTCTTCTCCTTGTTGTGCTTTGCGAATATGACGCCGGCAGCGATGTCCAGCCCGGACGGGTCCTCGGAGAGCGCCTCAGCCGCAGTCTCCAGGATTTGCTCGCGGATCTTTCGGGCTGCCCCGAGACATGAATTGCCTGCCACGAACGTCGTCCGGCTCGCATGAACGCCAACGTCCCAGGGGCAGACGTCGGTATCGTTGTTGATCACGTTTATGTCGTCCACCGGAATCCCGAGGACCTCCGAGACAATCTGGGAGAGGATCGTCTCAGAGCCCTGTCCGATGTCGGTCGAACCCGTGAAAACGTCGACTTTCCCGTAATCGTCGACCTTTATGATGGTACCGCAGCCGTCCGATTTATAGACCCTTGCGCCGCCGCCCACGTGCACGAGAGAGGCCATGCCGAATCCCCTGCCGTCCTTCTGCCGTCGTTTTCCATTCCAGCCCAGCCTGCCTTTCACCTCTTTCATGCATTCTTTCATGCCGCAGCTCGTGATCTTGAAATTCTGAGGCGTCGTCTCTCCCGGCTCATTCGCATTGATCATCCTGAACTCATAAGGCTCGATGCCCGCGGCCTCGGCCAGCTCGTCGAGGGAGGATTCGATGGCAAAGGTGGCCTGAGGGTTGCCGTAACCCCTCATAGCCTGACTATACGTGTTGTTCGTATAGACGCACTTTGCGATATACTTGACGTTCGGGACCTTGTAGAGGGACGAGATAGGCATCATCATGACCGAGGGTGTCGTGGCGCCCCATGAAGTATAGGCGCCGTTATCGAGGATCATTTCCATATCCCTGAAAAGGAGCTTCCCTTCCCTCGTGCACCCGTGAGAAATCCTCGTGACGGTGCACTGCCTCGGCGATGTGGCGAGAAACTCCTCTTCCCTCGTGAAGACAATCTTCACGGGTCGCCTCGTCTTCAGGGCGAGGAGGATCGCGATATACTCGTACGCGTACGTGTCGAGCTTGCTGCCGAAGGCGCCGCCGATCTGACTCTGTATGATCCTCACCCTCCTGTTCGGTAAGCCGAAGCTGCCCAGGGCGTCTATAAAGTCCCTCTGGGCCAGATAGGGGATCTGGGTGTTGCTGTGCACGGTCAGGTTGCTCGCCTCATCGAACTGGGCAATACAGCCGCTCGTGCCCAGACAGCAGTGGGTCACCCACTGCGTCGTGAACGTGCCTTCCACGACGAAGGCCGCTTCTTTGCGCGCATGCTCCACGTCGCCGGCAATGAGCCTCCAGGGAAGGTTGAGCACGTTGGTCGGCTTCTTCTCTTTTCCCCCGACGTGACCCTCATGGATGAGGGGTGCCCCTTCCTTCATTGCCTCTTGGGGATCGAAAACGGCAGGGAGCTCCTCGTACTCCACCTCGATGAGGTCAAGGGCCTCTTCCGCGATCTCCGGATCGGTTGCGGCCACCGCCGCCACTTCATCCCTGAGAGAGCAGACCTTTCCCGACTTGAGGGGCGGGTTGTCCTTGTAGACGCCGAACCTAAAAGGCGGGACGTCAGCGCCCGTGAGGACTGCCTTCACCCCGGGGAGCCTCGAAGCCTTCGTGGTATCCAGGCCTTTTATCCGCGCATGGGGATACCTGCTGTACAGGATTTTTCCGTAAAGCATTCCAGGTATTTTCACGTCCTGAATATACGCGGCGCTTCCGGTCACTTTGGGAGGGGCGTCCTTCTTCGAAACCCTTTTTCCGATGGCAGTCAGGTCCATGGTCACCTTCCCTTCGCGACCGATCGTATCGCTTCGATGATCTTCACGTATCCCGTGCACCTGCACAGATTGCCCTCTATACCGTCTTTGATCTCGTCGTCCGAGGGTTCTGCCTTCTCCTGCAATAATGCATAAGCGGACATGATCATGCCGGGAGAGCAGTAGCCGCACTGCACCGCTCCATGCTCGATAAAGGCCTTCTGAAGGGGATGGAGACCGCCGTCCGGCGCCCGTAAGCCCTCGATGGTGGTCACGCTTCGCCCTTCAGCTTCCATTACGGGGAAGAGGCAAGAGTTGACGGCCTTCCCGTCTATCACGACGGTACAGGTCCCGCACTCGCCCTCACCGCAGCCATCTTTTGTTCCCTTCAGTTCGAGCACCTCCCGCAAGAGGTGGAGCAGCGTCCATTGCGCCTCGACGTCCACCGACACAGGTTCGCCGTTCAGCACAAACGAGATTTCTCTCTTCATTGTCCCCTCCCTACCAGAGCCGGTCAGGATAAACCATCTCGTCCGGGCGCAAGACCCCATCGAGGGATTTCATTACCGCCCTGCGCACGAGCACCTCGGCCATCTCCCTGCGGTACCAGGCCTCGCCCCTTATATCGTCCCTGGGCGCGCATTCGGAAGCCGCGACCCGTGCCGCAGCGGCAACCGTCTCGTCCGATATGAGCTGGCCTTTGAGGGCCTCTTCAGCCTTCCTCGCCCTGATAGGGCGAGGCGCCGCTGCTCCTATGGCTATCCTTATGTCCTCGCACCGCAGTTCCTCCTCCCCAAAATGGGCGAGTATCTCCGACGCGGGCGCGGCGCTGCAAAGCATGTCCTTGCAGCGTAGGTCTTTCCTGTCCACCGTGACCCGCACGGCAACGCCGATGATGGGGAGGTCCACGCCGTTTCTTCTCGTCTGTTTTATGTAAGCCGAGCCGGTGTTGGCGCCATGCCCGGGCATGCGAAACTCCTTTAGGATCTCGCCCCTTTGAAGGACGGTCTCGCCCGGTCCTAAGAAAAAGTCGACCAGGGCCAGCCGCCGCTCCCCGCCCGGTCCGGCTATGACCGCCTCTGCATCGAATACGAGAAGGGGGCAGGCTGTATCGGCAGAAGGGGAGGCATTGCAGATATTTCCTCCCAGGGTCGCCACGTTCCTTATCTGGGTAGACCCAAGGCGGCATACGGCGTCATGAAGGGCCTGGAAGCCCTTCCTTATTGTCTCATCCTCCTGAATCTCCCTGTGGGTGACGCAAGATCCGATGACCAGCCCGTCCTTCCGCGAAAGCTCCTCTATGTTCCGGAGCGATATCAACGCCTTGGGGGACAACTTCTTCTGCCTCATCAAGACCATCAGGTCCGTTCCGCCTGCAATGTAGACGGCGTCGCGATGGCGTTCCATGAGTTCGAGGGCTTCCCCGAGGGTGAAGGGCTTGAAGTAGTCGTACCGAACCATAGTGCCTCCTCCTTCGCTGGTTTGCCGGATTACCCGCGCAACCCCTTACTCACCTTCATGGCCCGGTTCTCTCGCCCGAGTCAGCCGGACCCTTGATTGGCCTATTCATCTCTTTTGTCGAAGACCCTTTTCGTCTTCCTCTCCGAGCGGGGCAGCTGTCCGTAGCAGCAGATCTCGGTGTCGCAGCTCACCATGACCTGTCTCTTTACCTGGCCTTCGATCAGCTTCCTCAGATTCCCGTCGTCCGCGGGCTGACACCCTTGTCCCCTCTCAACCTTTATGGTCATATAATCCTTCCCATCCTCGCGCCTGGACAGATGGACCTGGTATTCGCACCCTGCCCCGGGGATCGAAGAGAGCACATGGTCGATCTGACCCGGATAGATATTGACGGCCCTGAAGATGAACATGTCGTCCGAGCGGCCGAGAAATCTGTCATGCCTCGGAAGAATGGAGCCACAGGCGCATACGCCGGGAACCGCCCTCGTGAGGTCCCTCGTCCGGTATCTCACGAGGGGGGCTGCCTCTTTTCTCAGGGTGGTCACGACCATCTCGCCGATCTCACCTTCAGGCACAGGCCTCAAGGTTTCAGGGTCGAGAAATTCAACGATATAGTAGTCCGCCCAGTAATGAATGCCCTGATGATGGATGCAGTCGAGGCCCGTGCCCGGGCCGTAAAGCTCCGTCATCCCAGGTATATCGAATATGTGTTCGACGCCGAGCAGCTCCCGGATCTTGGCCCTCATGGCGTCGCTCGACCGCTCGGAGCCGAATATCACCTTCTTAAGATTGATCCGATCCCTGATCCCCCTCTTCTCCACCTCCTCGGCTAGAAGCAGGCCCATGGAGGCGGTACAGCACACGACGGTCGTTTTGAAGTCGACGAGAAACTCACACTGCATGTCGATGTTGCCCGGACCCATCGGTATCGCCATGGCCCCGAACCGTTCACAACCGAGCTGAAAGCCGGCTCCTGCGGTCCAGAGACCGTAGCCGACGCAGATCTGCACCCGGTCGGAGGGGGTCATTCCGGCCATCTCGTAACAGCGCGCAAAAAAATGCGCCCAGTCGTCGATGTCCCTGGCCGTGTAAGCGAGGACCTTTTTCTTTCCCGTCGTGCCGCTCGATGCGTGTATCCTCACCACATCTTCGAGGGGCACGCTCAGGAGGGGGAAGGGGTATCCATTCTTCAAGTCGTCTGCGGTCGTAAAAGGCAGCAACTTCAGGTCATCGAGACTCTTGATCTTATCCGGCGTCACCCCTGCCTCCTCGAACTTCTTACGATAGAAGGCGGAGCCGCCGTAGGCGTGGTTGACGGTCCACTTAAGCCCCTCGAGCTGGAAGGCGAGCAGCTCTTCAGGCGTCCTCTGTTCCGGCATAAAAGTCTTTGCCATGATTCCCCCCCTTGTATCGCAATATTTGCCGAACCCCTTGGTTAGAATAGGGCCGGCTCGCCGAATTCTCCGAAGGTATTCCTGAATACAGCCGTCATCTCGCCTACCGTCGCGTATGCCTTGCAGCACGCCACGAGGCAGGGCATGACGTTCCTACCCTCCCTCGTGGCCTTCTCCAGGTCGGAAAGGGTGGCCACCACCTCGCGGCTATGTCTCTGTCGCCTCACGCGGTTCAGCTCCTCAATCTGTTTTTCTGCCGATTCGCCGTTGTACTCGTGGAGCTCGACGTCCTTCGACTCCCCTTCCGTATAGATGTTGACGCCCACTTTGAGCAGCTCCCCTGACTGGATGCCTTTTTCGAATTCGTAGGCCTGGGCCGCTACGAGCCTTTGGACGTACCCTGATGCCACCGCCTGCACGATCCCGCCCACCCTTTCTATCCGCGCCATCTCCTCCTCGATCTTCTG
>Ga0326728_10007994_pt1 | contig 26642 bp, 17 predicted proteins | sample MB3enrmetagenome_FD_207602 | JGI IMG/M metagenome (GOLD analysis project Ga0326728, IMG submission 207602) | Lab enriched peat soil microbial communities from McLean, Ithaca, NY, United States - MB31MN | ecosystem: Environmental > Terrestrial > Soil > Wetlands > Peat | place: USA: New York...
GGGCGTGCCAGAATTCAAATGATTGCGGGGTGGGACACTCGCCGTCACGGTCGCCCACCAGAATGAGCGTGGGCGTTTTCACGTTTTTGATGAAAGTAATGGGCGAGCTTTTCGCGTACACCGCCGGATTGTCATAAACGGAGGCGCCGAAAAAGGGAATCATCCACTGGTCGATATCGTTCTCGCCGTAGTAGCTTTGCCAATTGGCGATGCCCGCTCCGGACACCGCGGCGCGGAAGCGGTGCGTTTGGGTGACGGCCCACATGGTCATATATCCCCCATAACTCCACCCGCCGATACCTACGCGGTTGTTATCCACAGGAAAGTGCTGCACCACATCGTCAACCCCGGCGAGGATGTCGCGCAAGTCGCCCGACCCGAAATTTTTGACATTCCCGCGCGTAAAGGCCTCACCCTGGCCAAAGCTGCCGCGCGGATTGGGCCGCAACACGAAATAGCCGTAGTGGGAAAAAAGGGTGAAGTCAAAGAGAGCACTGGGCCAGGAGGGGCGCGCCATGACGCCGGGGCCTCCGTGGACTTCCACCAGCAGAGGATAGCGCCGCGCGGGGTCATAATCCTGGGGATAGGTCAGCCAACCCTGAATGTCGAGGCCTTCATTCGTCCAATGGATGCTCTCGGCTTTTCCCCAATTCGGGCGCTCGTCATGGTGCGAAGTAGTTATTTGCTTCCACGCCCCGATGGGTCCGGCCCACACCTCCGGCGGGTCGGAAAAGGTCTCGCGCAGCACGGCGCAGGTCTTGCCGTCGTTGGCCACGGAGAGGGCATAGTTCCACCAACCGAGGGAAAGGGTTTCCGGCCCGCTCCACAGCGGCGTAACTTTGCCGCTGTCGACGCCCAGCGCCGCGATGCCGCTCGCGCCATCGACACTTTCCAGCAGGAGAATTTCCTCGCCGCCGGGCCGCCAGGCGAGCCCACTGACGGAAGCCTTGAGGCCCGGAGTCAGGTTGCGAGCCGCGCCACCCGCGGCGGGAAGGAGAAAGACGTCGCCGCCGGTGGAGCCCTCGTCGCTCATCAGCCCGCCGATAAAGGCGATGCTGTTCCCATCCGGCGACCAACGCGGCACGGCGACTTGTTGCGCGGGTTTATATAAGGATTTCATTTCTCCGGAATCCGTCTGGAGGGCGTAAATTTCCGCGACCCACCAATGGGGGTCGCCGGCGCCGTGTGCCGCGGTCACCGCGAACTTCTTCCCGTCCGGCGACCAGTCATATTCATAGACGTACATGTCCGGGGGAGAGAGTTGGCGGACGCGTCCCGTGGACACGTCCACGGTGGTCAGGCGTTGTTCGTAGATTTTACCGCCAATGACCCCGGAAGGAAGCGTCATGGGCTCGAGCGGCCCGGGCAGGCGTGGAGCGTCTTCGGTGAAAAGCAGCGCCAGGGTTTTGCCGTCCGGAGACCACGACGGGGCATCGAGCGAGCCCTTCAAGTCGGTCAGCTTGCGCGCCTCGCCGCCCGTGACCTTGGCCACGTAAAGCTGCAACTGGTCAGGCGTCTGCGCATTCGACAGAAAAGCCAGTTGGCGGCTGTCCGGCGACCAGGCGATTTCGTGCTCTTCCGAAGCTTCCTCGTCATTGCCCGCCGTGATGCGGCGCCGGGTGGAAGCGGGCGACGCCATACTGCAAACAAATATTCCGTGCTCGGAGGCGCCATTGGCCTCCACCCACGCCACGCGTTGGCCATCCGGCGAAATGGCCACTTGCCGAATGCCGTGCGCGCGCGCCAGCGAATCGAGCATCGCGTCAAGGGAAGGCTCCTGCGCCCCGACGCCGGCGGAAAGTAAAATGAAGAAGGCGGGCAGAAGCAGCGCGACGTTTCGCGCCATGCGGCTCAACATGAGAAGGCTCCTCAGGCTAAATGGCCAAGGTCCGAGGGGACATCGTAACGAATGCCGCATCCGGCGGCAAGCGTCGCTTGCGAGCAGGCTCGCCCAAGCTCATCTTTGGAACCCGGTTGGGAGTCGGGCGGACGTATGCCTCTCGCCGCCCCTCAATGTCTTGTGATGTGGTACGTCACGCCGAAGGCCAGGCGCAGGAAGTTCTGGGTATTGGTACCGTTATTGGGCAGGCTGGTGCGCACGTAGTCGGCTTCGAAGACGCGGATGGCGAAGTGTTTGGAGACAGCGACGTCCCAGCCTCCGCCCACTTGATGGCAAATGAATTGGCAGTGTTGGACACGGTTAAGGATACGGGGAAGACGCTGTCGAAGCCGTGCACGCCGCCGAACAGCGCCTCGGCGAACACGCGGCTTTCATGCTTGGAGCCGGCGCGCAGGGTGTAGCGCGGCCCCGCCATGAACTCCAGCAGGCCCAGGTCCACACCCGGAGCGATATTGGACGTATGGTCGCCGGTGAAATTCGCGGCCACGCCGAAGCCGTGGAAGAAGGTGAAGCCCGCGTCGACGCTTCCGCCCTGAGCCCAGAAGTTGCCGCCGCCGCTGGGCGTGAGCTGAAGCCCGATAGCCCTTTGAGGGAGGTCCAAGAGGCAGAAGGCAGTAGGCGTAGGAGCGGCCCACCGTCAGCCCCGTGCGGCCACCGGGGGGAGGTCGTCCTCGAGTTCCTTCTGAAACCGATGCAACCGCTTCAGCAAATGCTTGCGGAGGGCGGCATACTCGCGCCGGTCCGCGAGGTTTTGCGTTTCCCAAGGATCTTTCTGCATATCAAAAAGCTGGGTCACGCCGGCCTGTGGATACACGATGAGCTTGTGCTCCTCGGTGCGCACCGCCCGTTGAAAGGTTCTATACCACGAGAACACTGCGTCATATATTTCGCGGCTATTCCCCTGCAATTGATCCACGAGGCTGGGGAACTCCACCGATCTGGGAACGGGCACGCCGGCCAGCTCGCAGGTGGTCGCAAACACGCTGTGCTGATAGACCATGTGGTCGACCTGTTTTCCCGCCGGAATACCCGGCCCCGCGATCATCAGCGGCATCCGGATGCTGTGGTCGTACAGATTCTGCTTGCCCATCAGGCCATGCTGACCGACCGCCAGGCCATGGTCCGCCGTGAAGATCACGTAAGTATTGCCGGCATGGCCGGATTCTTCCAAAGCATCGAGAACACGCCCCACCTGCGCATCCAGATAAGTAATGTGGGCATAATATTCGGAGCGGTGCAGTTGCACAGCCTCCCGGGAGCGCGGAAATGGCGCCAGCAGTTCGTCACGGATGCGCCGATCGCCTTGATCGAAGGGATGCTCTGGGAGGTAGTTCGGCGGAATCTCGATGCGCTCCTGCGGATACTGGTCAACGAACTGCTTCGGCGACTGCCGGGGATCGTGCGGCGAGGTGAACCCCACGTACAGAAGGAATGGGCGACCATTGCCGGACCTGCGGCGCAGATAATCGCCGGCGCCCTCGGCCCAAATCCGCGCCGAGTGCTTGATGCTGTCCTGTGGCGCCTTCTGCCAGATCCGGGTATGCAGCCATTGCCCCTTGAGGGACTCGTCCCAAGGCGTCCAGGTGTTCCCTGGGCTGGGACGGTTGTAAGCGGATGGGCCGGACTCGAAACCGGCATGATCGATGATGGGGCCCTCTTCCTTAAAAGCACGCCGCCGATTGGCGTCGCTCAGGTGCCATTTGCCGATGATGAAGGTATCGTAACCGGCGTCACCCAGCGTCTCGCCCCATAGCGGGGTCTCTTCCGCCCGCTGATGGGCGCGAAAAGCGGTAAGCCCGGTGTTGAGCATGGTGCGGCTGGCAATGCAAACCGCCGGGCTCCACGAACCTTGGTGGAAGCAGTGCGTGAAGGCACAGCCGCGCTTTGCCAGCCGATCGAGACTCGGCGTCTGGATTTCAGAATTGTTCAAGCTGTGAATCGCGCGATAGGTCTGGTCATCGGCGATCATGAAAACGAAGTTCGGACGCTCGACGGTGGGAAGGGCCTTCCGCTTCCGCCTTTGCGCTCCCATCAGTGTGGCGGGTCCGCCCAGCAGCGCCAACTCAACGAATTTTCGCCGGTTCATTCTTTCTCCTTTCGCCCTCTATCAGAAGCTGCATCGCTTATGCGGCGGTCAGTCGATTCTCCGCAGCATGACTTGACCGAAGGAGGGGTCACGGCGGCGGCTGACGACCATCCGCAGTTTGACGGAGGGATTTACTCCGGGGAGGCTGACCAACACCACGCGATCCGTCCCCGCCGGACGTTTTACGAACTCCGGGGTTTCGACACCGCCCATGAAAAGGGTCGCCGACCGCAAGAGGATACCCCCGCCTCCGGTCACTACCAGCGTCACCTCATATTGCCCCGCCTCCGCGCAGTACGGCCCGATGTTCAGATCCCACGTGACATTCGCATCGGCGGGTAGGCTTTGCTCATTCCATTCGTAGAGGGTGTGGTATATCGGCGGAGGGCCTGCCTGCCCGGGCCCCTGGGCGCCGACATGGTACACGGCGAGTTTTCGCAGGATGGGGGCCGCAGCCGATTTGGTGCAATGCCAGCGGACTGCGGACACGTCCACCGGTTTAAAGGCATCGATTTTCTTCTGTCCGACCGACTTTCCCACGGCCAATTCGTGCCACTCGCCGGCGATCAGACCTTCGATGCGGTATTCGCGCACGCGTTGGCCTTGGGCGAGATCTTCCATGGTAATCACATGGTCGATGGCGGCAGTCCGGCCAAGCTGGAGTTCCACCGTAGAGCCCCGCCCCCGCGTCTCGGCAAGACTCTTGGTGAAGCGGCGGCGGATTTCAGCGCCAAACTCCGCGGTGCGCCGGGCGTCCCCCGCCGGGATCAGTCCACTGCGGTCCGGACCCTGATCCAGCAGCAGGCAGGCGCCGTGCCCGACTGAACGGTAGTACATGGCCATCAACTCGTCGAGACTTTTCAGCGTAGCTTCGTTCGTCGGACTCCAAAACCACTCGCTGCGTATCCGCGCATCCACCTCGACGGGAAGCCACCGGTCACCTTCCGGATCGCCGTCCTTGGCGGTGGCGACGCCGGATCGCGCGGCTTCCGCGGAAACGGCGTTCCAGTTGGGATCGGGGGCGAAGCCAATCTCGTTTCCGACCCAGCGGATGGTGCAGTACTGGCTTTGGAACACCATCGCTTTGGGGGCATACCGCTGGAGAATGTCCCCGACGTCGATGATCAGGTTGCCATCGAACCAGATTTCGCCGATATTGCCATACCGCGAAAGTATCTCGGTCAGTTGCTGGCGGTAAATCCGGTTGTAGTTTTCCTGCCCCGCCGGGTCAACACTTCGGCCGCCCGTCTCCACTCCAAACACGAGATCCCGGGGAGAGAGATACACCCCAAGTTTGATGCCGCGGCGGTGGCAGCAGGCGGCAAGGTCGCGCATGACATCGCCCTTGCCATGGCGCCAGGAAATCTCTTTGACTCCGTAAGGCGAGGTTTCGGTCTGCCACCAGCAGAACCCGGCGCCATGCTTGGCGGTGAACACGATCTGCCGCGAACCCATCGATTCCGCCACGTCCGCCCACTGCTCCACATCCAGCTTCTCCGGCGTGATCTCCTCCACCGGGGTGTACAGTTTGCCGGATCCACTTCTAGGCCACGTTTTCGGCCCGAAATGGATGAACGTCTCCAGTTCCAGGTCCTGCCACTCCCTCTGCTCCCTGGTGGGAAGTGCCATCCGCTTCGCCGCTTGCGCACCCATCAGCGTGGCGGGTGCGCCCAGCAGCGCAAGCTCAACGAATGTCCGCCGGTTCATTCTCTCTCCTTTCGCCCTGCATCAGATGTCGGCGCGGAAGTAAAAGTGAAGAAATTTGAGCACAGGCCGGCTATGTGAGTCGGGTAATCTAGGATAAGGGACGCCCGCGTCGTTACAGGGATCAATTCAAACGGCTGTACCGAAAGCGCGCCCATGAAAAACTCGCGCTTTCGATACAGCCTTGCCGTTCTTCAGTACGCGCCGAAATCAGAAAACGAATCGCGCCACCAGTTGGATGACGCGAGGGGCCGCCGCCGCGGTCAATTCGCCGAACGCTGTGTTGGTTTCTGCCCCCGTCGTCGGATTAAATTGCGCGCTGGTATTCACCGACGAGAATTGCGTGTGATTGAACGCGTTATAGAATTCCGACCGGAATTGCAGGCGCATCCTTTCATAAACTGGAAAGTCCTTGAACACCGAGATGTTCCAGTTGTTCAGACCGGGTCCCCGAAATTGGTACGGGGGCGCATTGCCAATGGAGCCCACGGGGGGTAGCCCAAATGCCGCGGTATTGAACCAGTGAGCGAAGGTTCGCTGCGACTTGGGAAGCACCGGGTTACCCAGCATAAGGGGCCTGGGTGACAGGTCTGGCGAGCCGGTAATGTCCTCCCCATTCGTGGTTGATATGCCGACCGATTGGGGAACGCCGCTCTCGAAGGTGAGGAGGCCCGACACGTGCCAGTTGTTCAGCGCACCCTTGATCAGCCGCTCGGATGTGCTGAGCTTCGGCAGATCGTAGAGGAAAGTGGCCTGCACCACGTGGGTACGATCGATGCTCTGGAGGCCGTATTCCCAGACATTGGGATTAATCCCCGGGATAATTCCGTTGTAGCCCAGGTCTTTCGACCAGGTCCAGGCCCCGCCGACCTCTAAGCCCCCGCGCATCCGCCGATTCAAGGTAACCTGCATGGAATGGTAGTTGCTGGTCAGAACGGATTTGTAATAGTTAATGGTCGAAAAGCCTACGTACGGGCGTAGAAAATTGGCAGGAAGCACCTTACCGGTGGTCGAATCCAGGTTCTGTGCCAGGAAGTCCGAGCCGGGTGGTATGAAATTCAAGGGATCGGTCGAAAAATTGTGGCGGACCAGCGAGCCCGCGTAGGCGACATCCAGGATGGTGTTCCGCCAGAGTTCCCTTTGTACCGACAAGCTGAAATTCATGGTCGTGGGATTCTTGAAGTTGGGATCAATACCGGTCACGCTGCCGGGGGATAAGTAGTCGCTGGAAGTCAGGAAAGTGGAAAGCGTCCCGTAGTAAATGATCGGCACCTGCACCAGCGGCGGTTGAATGGTCAAGTTGTTGGATGATACCGCGCTGGTGAGCCGGCCATAGAACATTCCAAAGCCGCCCCGCACGGCAGTTTTGCCGTCGCCGAAAACATCGTAGGCGAATCCGATCCGTGGCCCAAGCTGCACGCCGGGGTTATGGTATAGGGATTGCGGAACATCCCGATTGGACTCATGGGAGATCATGCCGTCTCCGTAAATGCCCACGTTCGGCGCCAGCGCACCGATGAGTGCGGCCGGCAGGATCGCCCCCGTGACGGGATTGACGCCGACCCGGGTCGTTCCCTGAAGCCCGGGCCGGATCAACTCCGGCGCGTTGGCGGCGCTGTAGGCGGTAGGTTCAAATCCCGCGGTGGGAAAGTCATTGGTTTTTTCGGGCAGGACCTCAGCGAAACGCATACCGTAATCCAAGGTCAGGCGCCGCATAATCTTCCAGTTGTCCTGCACGAACCACTCGATATTAGGAATCGTATACTGCGCCTCGGGCCGGAGAGAGGCCTGCGAGTACGTCTGGAAGGTTCCCAGGGCGGCATTCGCATACGCATAGCCGGTGTCCATCGGATTAACGGAGGTTTGCCCGAAATTGAATGAGCCATTAAACGCATCTCCGACGCCGTTCAGGTTCCACGTATTATCGAAGTAAAATCCCGCCTTGATGGTGTGGGAGCCCCGCTGTTTCGAAAGGTTATCGGTCGTGGTCAGGATGCTCACATCCTGATAGAAAGGAAAGCGGCCATCTCCGATTGCCAGAGTGGCGGAATTCGGGGGGACACTTCCGAAGGTCGCACTCGGGACAATGCCCAAAGGATTAGCCGAAGGAAAGAGTTGACCCGCCGTAAATCCCACCGTGGCACTCTGGTTTTTGGCCAGTTGTGCCGCCGGCAGCCCGACCTGTGCCCAGGGCCTCCGGTCGAAGCTAAAGGTCAACTCGTTGACGGTCGACGGGCTAAAAATATGTTGATACCGGGCGATGTACAAATTTCCGGATTCCAGGACGTTCTGGTCGAGCTGGTTCCACCCTGGCGTCGAGCCGGAGGGAACGCTATAGCCATTGCTATCGAAACTCGCGTGAGTATAGTTGACGGAGAGAATATTGTTGGTGTTCACATTGTAATCGATCTTGAGCGTGGACGTCACGGCCGGCGTGGCGGTTGTGGCGCTAAAGATATAGTTGTACTGGCCTTTAGAGACCGTGGTGTTCGTGTAGTTCGGCAAGGGGAACATATTCAGGAGCGCAACGCCGCTCGAATTCAGGCTGGTAGTCGGGATGATGTTGCCGGTAAAGGCCGGGCCCCCGGAGAACGGATCGTGGATGGGGATCAGGGCGCCACTGGTGGTATCCGATGCCGAGAAGTTCCCCTGGCGCTCGAGCGCTGTCGGCACATTTGACTCGGTCAGAGGGCTGGTCGAGCTGGGCCAGAACTCCTGGTTCCAGAAGAAGAACAGCTTGTCCTTACCCGCATTAAATTTGCCCGGAATGTAAACCGGGCCTCCGATCTGGTAAGTGTATCCATTGTAACGGTAGCGCGACTTGGGCGAGCTGACCAGGTTGTTGAAGAAACTGTTCGCATTGAACTCTTCGTGGCGCTTGAAGTAAGAGCCCAGGCCGTGAAACTCCGTGCTCCCGGACTTGCTCACCAGTTGCACGTTAGCGCCTGAGACCCGGCCGTATTCGGCCTGATAATTCGCCACCAGGACCTTGACCTCGGCCACCGAATCCATGCTCACCGCGACCTCGGAGTTGCCCATGTTGGTCGCATTGATATATGCGCCGTCCAGGTTCACGCTGGTGTTGTTTTGCTGGCCCTGGACCTGGATCGTCCAGCTAGCAGAAAACCCTACGCTGCCGGAGCCCCCGGTGACCCCCGGGAGCAGAGCCATGAGGTCCAGGACGTTTCGCCCCTGACTCATCAGCCCTGTCATATCCCGGGAGTCGACGACACCCGATCTCTCGCCGCTGGCGGTCTGCAGGGCTGCGGCCTGAGCGCTCACGGTCACCGTCGTGGTCGTGGCGCCAACTTCCAACACCAGGGTGCCTACGGATAGCCGGTCGGAGGGCGAAAGATGGATGTTCTTTTTTTCAAGATTCTTGAACCCTGTTGCCGAGACGATGAGGTTATAGTCACCCGGCGTAACACTGCTAAAGGCAAAGTCTCCCTTTCCGTCGGTGGGGATCGTCCTCTCGGTGCCCATAGCAGGGTCCAGCAACTTTACTGAGGCACCCGCCACCGCACTACCGCTGCTGTCATTGACCGTCCCCGAAATGAGACCGGTAATACTCTGGCTGTGAAGACGAGTCGGCATTAGGGCGACAAGACAAATCAGAACCATGAGAGCGGAAGGCCACCTCGCGGCCTTCCTCCTGCCTGACATCATATTAATGACCTTCATTCCATGATCTCCTTTTCCTCCGGCCGGCGTAACATGATCTCTTCCCTCTCCGTTAATCACCGATACGGGTCTTGAGTCCCTGCATCCTTAAACATCTCAGGAGGCGAGGTTGTATCCTCCACTACCCTAGCGGAGGCCGTCTGTTCGATAATGCTCAGTTTCGATAATTCGTTCGCAGCTGAGAATGGTGACGAGCACCGTTTCAATTCACGGGCGCCGAAGCGCAGTCAAGGGGCGCGTCCACTCACGGCAAATATCTATTCCATCCGGTTGATGAAAAATACCTTCTCTGGCTCTTCCCAGGAGATGGCGTGCTGTGGGGCAAGGCTTTGGCACTGTATGGGAATGCCCGCCCCGCATGCCGACACCATGGCTACAGCATGCCCATGAACCGTCGAAACTATATAAACACTCCATCTTGCCAAGCCATTGCTCCGGAGTACGCGGACAGTCAACTGACAACAGACTACCCCCATCGCGTGGCGACTTATAAGCGTTTGAGGTGCAAGTAATAAAGTGACATAGGGTAAAGGGTCGATAAGTTAACCCACAGTCATGCCCGGCTGATAACTGCCCTGTTGGCTGCTATTTGGGTGGAATGGAGCCATCTAAAATGTTACAGTTACGTAACTGAAAAGAAGCGCGGGTCCATATGTCTGAACGCGAACGGACCGGACGACAGCAGGATATTTCGAAGGAGGCGGTGCTTGCGTCGCTCCAGACGGTCTTGCACAGCAAGACATTCTCCCATAGCCCTTCCCTTCGGCAGGCTCTGGAGTTCATTGTACGAAACAGCCTTGCTTCACCGCTGGAGCCCCTTAAGGAATACACCATTGCGACGGAGGTGTTGGGCCGGACAAGTGACTTTGATCCTAAAGCGGATAATATAGTCCGCGTCCAGATGCATCGCCTGAGGGAGAAGCTCGACGAATATTACTTGGCAGAAGGCCAGAGAGATCTGATTCGGATTGTGATGCCGCGGGGCCAGTACATCACGGAGTACGTCTGGAACCCCCAAAATGGGCAACCCACCACCGAAGACGCTCCTCAACCCGTTGCCGTCTCACCCGAAAGAAAAACACGCGCGGATTGGCGCTGGGCAGTCGGGATCGCCCTGGTGATGTGTAACTTAATACTTGTGGTAAACCATCTGCGCCCCTCCACCCGGCTTGCTTCACCTTTCCGATCGTTGTGGGAGCCTTTCCTCTTGCCAAGCAGTCCGCCCTTGATCGTCTATGCGAATCCCGCCTTCTTGGTGAGCAAAGGTGGGGATCTCTACCGTTACGATCCACCCACAATTCTTGGAATGCCGATGGGGAGCAGAGTTCCGACACTGGAAAATCGGGGGGGGCCTCCGGCACGCAGCGATGAAACCGGGCCATTTTATTATTTCGACGCATTCGCCGGTTCGGGAGAAGTTGCCGCCGTCGCCAGAATTGCTCCATTCATTACAGCCCACGGGGAATCTTTTCTTATCAAGCGAAGCCGACTTGTTTCTTATGATGATATCAAAGACCATAATGTAATCTTCCTGGGAAGTGGCAAGGAGGATGACCTCTTAAAGAAGTTGCCCATCGCACAGGAACTTGTCTTTGAGCCGCCTCCTCCCGACCAATACCCGATGGGGTCTTCCATTCGGGATATGAACCCCCCGCCCAGTCATCCCGCGACTTACAGATTGGAACTGGACCCCTCCACCGGCGCCATCCAGGTTGAATATGGATTGATCAGCTTGCTTCCGGGTGTTTCCGCGGGTCACGATGTGCTGGTTCTTGCCGGTATCACCACCCTGGGTACCCAGGCGGCAGGCGATTTCGTTACTTCGGAGCGATCGATGGAGCTTTTGGAACAAATGCGGGCTGCTGCCACTCCGAAGAAATTGCGTTCTCCGTTTTTTCAGGCGCTACTTGAGGTCGAAGTCCGTGACGGAGTTCCGTTGGATGTCAAGTGCCTCGTCGTCCGCGAATTGAATCAACCTGCGCGTTGAATGCGGACGGCACCTACGGCACGTGGAAGTATGCGCGGGCGTACAGGCCAACCGAGGTTATTCAGGTGATCAGTGAGGCGGCACGGGGAGCGAAGTGATCAGGGAACCAAGGTGTCGCCGCGGCGAGCACCTGCAATCACTGCTGCCCGCCTGACTTGTCCTGAAAAGAGGCCGAGCGGTCGCCGCGGCGACCCCTACGAAAGTCACCGAGCACCCTAACCAAGACATTCGACTCCGCAGGGGGTCGAACATCCTAAACAAATACACCCACACCGCCCGCGAGTTTCACCGACGGCTAATGATATTGGACCTCTTCGAGGCCCTTCCCCGCGCTTACGCTCCGTTCCCTTGGCTTTCCTTGACCATCACTCCCTCTGCGCCCGCGGTCAAATCGTAGTGCTTGCCGCGGTAGGGGAGGCCGGTGAGTTTGCCATCGGAACCCGGGGGCAGGCTGGGCTCCACAAGCATGCGCTTGCCCTGCCAATCGGGCTGGAATCCGAAGAAGGAGCTGACGATGAGTTCGCTGAACACGGTGCCGATCATCGTGTGGGTGGTCATGGCGCCGCGGCCGGCGATGCGCACCGGATCGCAATAGTGCGTGCCCAGCACTTCGTGCGCCTGCGCGTACGGCCCCTCGTGGGTGACGCGCTCGAAGCGATAGAAAGACTCGAGCGCCTGCTGCCGATAACCCAGTTTGCAGAGTGCTTCGAGCGTGAGGGGAGGCCACTCATCATAGGCGCCCATGGGGCCATGGTCAGGGCGGTCGGAGCCCGAGGCGGCCGGGTCTTGGAGCGACAGGGCGCGCATCCACCACTCGGTGAGGAGTTCGCGCTGGACGAAAGCCACCATCTCGCGCCGCATGTCGGGGGAAAGGTCCTCTGCCATCCACTTGACGGCGGTAATAAAGTCGTACACGTGGCGGACTTTGAGGAATTGGCCGGTGGGCTGGGCGGCCAGCCAAACGCCCTCTACGGGCACATAGAGCTTCAGGACGGCCGCCGCCAGGGAGGCGGCGCTGGCTCGCAATTCCGCCGCGCCGGAGGCGTCGCCCCGCCATTCCAGCAGGCCGGCGAGCATGCGCATCATCCCCACGTTCGCCGCATTCAGCGAGGCTACGGCGTGCATATATTTGGAGTCGCATTCGAGGAGGTTTTTCGCCTCGCCGTAGTCCGCAAGTTGGCCGGTTTTGGAAACAAGCTGCTTCCAGCCGGTCACCAGGCCCTTCATGTGCTCCAGAACCGTCCGGGGGCCCGCCTTTTCGTCCAGCAGTCCATAGTCGCCGGTGACGCGCAGGTAGCCCTGAAGCAATCCAAAAACCGAAAGGTTGTTGGCCGAGTACCACACGCCGCGGCCCTCGCCGCTCAGGCAGTCCTGCGCGTACCATTTGGAGATGTCCAGGGTGAGCCAGCGCTTTAACTGCTGCCGCATCATTTCCGGGTCGAGCATGGAGGCGAGAAGGTGCGTGTTGTCCCAGAAGTAGGTGACCGCCACGGCGAATTGTGGCCCGCCCGTAACGACGATGCGGGGCTGGATGGGCAGGTTGGTGCGCAGCATCTGCAAGCGCGAAAGGATGCCCATGTAGTAGACGCGCCGCATCGCTTCATCCGGCGTGGTCAGCACCGGCAGGTTGCCGGAATAGAAATTATTTCCCGGCACGAAAACCTGGGCGTAGCGCTTTTCCCATTGCGTCTTGGCGGCGGCGAAGACAGGCTCAAACTCCGCGGCCCATCGGCGGGCCTTGGCCACGGGTTCGTCGTCACCACTCCCCACCGCCATGACGAAATCGATGACGCGTTCTTCCCCGGGGTTGACGGTAATCCTCCACGCGGCGCGGCCGTGGGTCCACACCGGCTCCAACTGACCGGGTTGCTGCGGGAAAGCAAAGGCCACGCGCGCCGGGGATTTCGCGTGCCGGATCAGAATCTGCGTTCCGTCCGCGGCCAGGGCGGCGGAAAAATCCGCTGGATCCTGGGGCCGGGGGAAACGGAATGCCCAGCCGGAATCGTACCGGCCGATGAATCCGTTCAGGTCGGCGCTCACTTCCACCTGCTGCGCCGAGCTTTGCAGGTTCCCAATCTTTATTCGAAACAAAACACCGCGCTCTTCAAAAACCATGCGGACCGTCGTCTCCACCTCGAGGTCCCGCGTCCGGCTGCGGCGGAGAATCTGGTAGGCATACCAACGGCTTTCCTCCGCCTTCAGCTCTTCGCCATCAATGCGCAGATAGCCGCTGTGCATGCCCTGCGAAAAAGGCGGGAAGGTGAGATCGGTAACCGCCAGAAGATTGTCCGTAGCTCCCAGCGCCCCCCAGAAATTGTTGATGGCGGGGTAGATTCCCAAGGCGCCCATGCACATCCAGTCGCCGCTCAGTTCGTCCAGCGACAGAATTCCTTGCTCGGCAGCGGTGGGCGCAGTGGCGGCGGGCGCCGCGGCAGGATTCATCGCCCCCGCGCCGGATGCACCCACCAGGCTTGTTGTTACCACGCTCTGAAGAAATCCACGCCGGGAGGTGGAGCCTTTGGAGGAGTCCTGCTTTTCGTGTTTCTGATTCATGGAAAATACCCTTTGTATGGATGTGCCGAAGGCACCTTGGACTGCGGCGGCTCGACGCCGCTTTTGCTCGCCGCCACTCGTCGCGGCGCAGTAACTCCGCTCGCCGCCACTCGTCGCGGCGCATCACCGACCGCTGACGAGTCAGCGGTAGAAAAAGCGGCGTCGAGCCGCCGCAGTCCAAGGTGCTTCGCACAATTTCTTCTGCCGTCACGCGGCCGTCGCGCTTTCAAACTCCTCGGGCCGGTGCTCCTGGGAATACCGGACCATGGCGTGGAGGTTTTCGGGCGGCGTGGCGGGCGGCACTTCGCAGCCGGTGCCCACAACGTGGAACTTCCCACAGGTCTGGTGGCACCGCCGGGAGGCTTCGTAGACGCTCTCGGGGCTTCCTTCCAGCATGTCGGTGATGGTCGAGACGTTGCCCAGAATCACGCGGTCCGGCCCCAGGCAGGCGCGCGCCGCCGCCAGGTGGGTGGGCGAATCCAACTCAAAGATTTGCACGGGCAGTTGCTTCATTTGGGGAATCAAGGGGTCGGTGTTCCCGCACATGTGCAGGCGAACGATGACTTCCGGATGCGCCTTGCGGATGGATTCCACCACGCGCAGTTGCCGGGGGAACAGAAACTCGCTGTAGTACTTTGGGCCCATCATGCTGGCCGCGGCGTCGCTCATGCCGATGGTATCGGCGCCGGCCTGAATTTCCGCCTCGGCATAGACCACGGCCACCTCCGCGGTAAAATCCAGGAGGTCCCTCATGAAGGCGGGATCGTCTATGAAATCCATCATGCAGCGCGTCAACCCACGCAACTCCTGACCCAGGGCCAGCGGGCCTTCCACCCATCCGACAATGGAGACCTCGCCCCCGAACTCCTGGTGCATGATTTCAATCCCCTTGATCCGGTCGTGCATGCGGCCGCCGCCCAGGGGATCGGGGATGCAGAAGGTTTTCAGGCGCGCCTTGTCGAGCAGGGCGGCGCGCTCCTCGCAAATGGCGGGACCCTGATCCTCGTACCAGTTCACGCTTCCCTCCCCCGCAATGTCGACGACCTCGCGCGCGGGATCGGAACACGTCAGCAGGCAGTCAATGCCGAAGTCGTGCACCAGTTTGCTCTGCGCGGCGGCCATAATCCGCCCGTCTTTGGTGTAATCAATGAAGGGAACTCCCAAGTGCCGGGCGGCGAACATCATGATGACGGGCTGGACGGGAAGGTGGTCAACGGGTTGCCCCGCGATCAGCGCGCGGACCCTTTCAAGAGAACGCATGGAAAGCCTCCGGACAGGTTTCTACGAAATTCGGCCAATCAGGTAAGATGAGCAAGTTGATTGCCAACTGATGATCGGATCATCAGATGATTAGATGGGTGATTGATCCCTTGAGTGGCCGTTCAGCCCTTTGCCATCGCTGGAAACGCTGTACCGCTGCGTCTACCCCTCTCGCGGTTGACAAATGGTCAGCCCCGACCTAGACTTCAAGCATGGAAGTACCTCTTACCCCCGACATTCAGTCCAAACTTACGCGCCTTGCTGCGGACCGTGGACGTGACGTCGAAGCGCTGGCACGAGAAGCCATTGAGCGATTCGTGGATCACGATGAGTGGTTCGTCCATGAAGTGGAAAAGGGCCTGGCCCAAATCGCGCGGGGAAAAGTGCTGACCCATGAAGAAGTGGGGGCCCGCCTGGAAAGGTTGCTGAGCGAAAAGCAATCCCACGCATAAAAATGGAGCTTCGCTGGTCAGAGCAAGCTGCCGACGACCTGGAACATATCACGGATTATTTGTTTGAGAACGCGCCGGAACGGGCCGCAGAACTGGTGCGCGGAATTTACGACTCCCCCGCCACGCTGTTGACATTTCCATACTGCGGGCGTGTGGGTAGGAAAGAGGGGACGCGCGAACTCGCGCTATCGTCGCTTCCGTATGTCGTGGTCTACCAAATCACCGGCGAGGTTATTTACATTGTACGTATCCTGCACGGCGCGCAGAAGTGGCCTTAAGAAACCCGCCTACCGGAAAATACCGGTATGGCCGAGGGAGTAGCGGCCGGGCTGCGGGTAGACGCACAGGCCGTGGGGGCCTTTGCCCACTTTGATGCGGGCCAGCAGGCTGCCATTGGCGGTATCGATGGCGTAGACTTCGCGGCTATAGCGCCCTGACAGCCACAGAACCTTGCCGTCGGCGGAGACTCCCCCCATGTCGGGACTGCCGCCACCGGGCAAAGTCCATTTGGTCACCACGCGGCGTTCGGCAAAACCGATGAGGGAAATGCTTCCCTCCCCCCGATTCGAAACATAAAGCACGCGCGAATCGCGGCTGGTGTACAGACCGTGCGCGCCCGCGCCCGTGGCAATAAATCCCAGAACTTTAAATGCGTCACCATCGATTTCGTACACCCCATCGGCTTGCATGTCCGCCACGTAAAAAACTTTGCCATCGGGAGAGAGCTTGACGTCCTGGGGCATGCCCTGGTTGGGGGTTACGCCTTCCTTCACATATTCCGCATCGAGATGGTGGTGAGCATCGTGCGGTTTATTCGGGCGCGGCAGCTTCAACTCGCCCATTACGCTTTGCCTGGCCACATCCACCTTCACCATCGACCCGGAAAATTCGCAACTGGCAATCAGGTAGGTGCCGTCCGCGGAAAAGTCCATGTGATCGACGCCCCGGCAAGGCAGCGCGAGCGCGTGCACGAGCTTCATGGTTTGGGGATTGACGAAATCGAGCCGCTGCTTTCGTTCCGCCACCACAATGGCGAATTTGCCGTCCGGGGTGTAGTACATGTTGTAGGGATCCACAACGTGGACGGTCTCGCCCTTCGCTCCCGTGGCCGGGTCGATTTTGGTTAAGCTGTCGCTCTCGTCGTTGAGCACCCACAGGGTCTTGAGATCATAGGACGGCGTCACATGCTGGGGTTGCTTGCCGACCGCGAAGTGTCCAATGACTTTATAGGTGGTGGGATCGATGACGTCGACGCTGTCGCTGCCCGTGTTCGGCACATAGATGCGCGCGGGATAGTTCCTCACCGTGGGGCTCAGATCGCCGGGCCGGTCCGCCGCGTAGATATCGTGCGGGTCAAGTACGGGAGGCATTCCCGGCAAAGGCGCGGCCGGATCAGTGCCTGACCCTGCGCCCTTCCCCACGGCCCCACCGGCGCTTAAACCACACACCGCCAGCATAACCGCCATGCAGACGAAAAATGCCCGAACCATGCTTACGCATTTCATATTCGATTGCCACCCTGGCCGCAATGTTGGAGGATTCCGCGAAGGTAACTGACTCCTGACGCGCGCGATTCTGTCTCAATGCCGGATACCCTGAATCCTTTAGCAGTTTACTCAAAAACCGCGCGCGGATGAAAGAAGAAGATTGTGAGGATGGATACTGGCGCAGCCCACGGGTGTTCTATCGATACTCTGCGGAATTCAAGGAGGGGCGCCCTCGCGGCGTCCCCAGAAATCAAAAGCGGAATAAGACGTCAGGCTATTACGGGTGACCGGAGGTCCTGCGGGCGCGCGCGGCCAGATAATCCCGGCCGGCCTTTACAAAGCCCAGAAACCGGCGGGCCAGTTCGCCGATGCGGTCCTGTTGGCGACGGGTAATCGCCTCAGGAGGGATCAGTTCCCGGCCAACGCCGATGACAACCGCTCCGGCAATGATAAAATTGGTGGCATTTGACTGATTCACGCCTCCGGAGGCCACCAGCGGAATCTGCGGGTACATGCGATGCAGGGATGAGATATAGGTTTCCCCGCCAATCTGCGCGCACGGAACGACCTTGACGAAATCCGCATCCGCCCCCCAGGCGGTGATGACCTCCGTGGGCGTCAGCGCCCCCGGAATCACCACCACACCCTGCTTCACCGCGAAATCGATCACGGAGGGATGCAATCCGTCACAGGTCAGGAACTGCGCTCCCGCCTCCAGGCACTTGATTGCGGATGTGGCGTGGGTCACCCCCCCCGCCCCCACGACCATCCGGGGATGGTTCTTGGTGAGATGGGCGATGACCTGAGTGGCTTGGGGCACGGTTAAAGTGATTTCGATAACGGGGATCCCCGCTTCCGCGACTGCCTGGGCGGCAAAAAGGGCGTCCTCCTCCGTGGACACGCGAACAGCGGCAATGATGCCGGTTTCCTCGATCCAGCCCCTCACCTCGTGTTTCTTCACTTGGTCGCCTCCGTAGGGGCGGGTCTTGTGCCCGCCCTCAGGTACCCGCAAGGGGTGGCCCCTGCACCTACTCATTCATCTATCACAAACTTCAAAGCACTGCATCCGGTTTGGGCAATCTTAAACCTAAGACTGACGCCACTCGAATAGCGAAAGCTTCTCTCCCCCACGAGGGTCTGGGTCACTCCGGCTTTTGAGTGAAGAAGCTGACGGTAATCCGCACGGTGGCGGTGGCGTCACCGCCGGGTCCACGGGCCGTGATGGTGTAGTCCGTCGTATCGGCGGGGGTGACGGCCACCATGCCCGCGGGAGCAACGGTTCCCATGGCCGGAGCCAGGTTGAGCGCCGTCGCGTTGGTCGACGACCAAATGAGCGTTGCGGATTGCCCTTTTTCGATCACGGTGGGGGAGACGCGCAAGGTCAAAGTTGGCCCCACCGCCGGCGGCGCAGGCGGCGGGGGAGGCGGTTGCCCGTCGGCAACGGTTTGCGTGCTATCGACCTCCTCATCCTGCGCGAGATACTGCAAAGCTAGATCCAGCACCTTGGACGTGTCCATGTTGTGCATCCGGAACCAGTGGGAGCGATCCTCGGCCGTCAAGCGAACCGGCGCCGGATCGAGATTGCCTTCCGATGTAAGGCTCAGGATGGAAATCGACGCCCGGCTCCACAGGGGCCGGTAAATCCGCTCTTTTGCCGCCGTACTCTGAATGACGCTCGTGGTCTGGCCATAAACTTCGCCGGGAGGCACCGCCGCCGATTCGATCGATCCTGACTTGGACCAGATCACCAGATATCGGGGCTTGTCCCCGGTCATCACCGAGCCGTTCAAGCAAAGCCCCGGATACTTTTTCTGCCCTTCGTTCTCCCACCATTTTTTCTGCGCGTCGTCCATGCCCGTGCGAAGATTCTCCGGGGTTTGCGTGTCGGCTTGCAGCACCTGGAAAAAAGCATGGCAGGAAGTTTTATCCTGCCCCAGCGCCGGAATCGACAACCCCAGCATCACCAGCGCGACGATGGCCACAGGTTTCATAGCAGCCTTGTATTCACCCGGCTTCCACCCGAATTGCCGTTTTGGCTTCAAAAAAAGCGCCATAGTGCGTCCGCCTCCCTGCCGATTCGCGGCAGGCCCAAGCTGTTCAAGCCCACCGCCCCACCCCTTGTGCGTTCCCATACTACGGGAGAGTTCTCACGCCCGCCGCTTCGCGGAGTTGCTCGACGGCAAGCAAATAGGAAGCCAGCGACTGCCGGTAGCCAAGCTCCGTGGCGCGGTAATTGCGTTCGGCATACAGAAAATCGAGCAAGCTGATTCCGCCCCGATGATAAGCGTAGTCACTGATGTCGCGCGACTTGGTGGCCACCGCCAGATACGTCGAGACATATAACTGCACCACCCGGTCATTTGATTTCAGGCCTTCGTAGGCGTCGCGCACGTCGTCCATCACCTGCCCCTGGGCCGCGGCTTCCTGTTCCTGGGCCTGGGTAATCACGTAACTCGCGCGTTTGATTTCCCCCTGGTTGCGATTGAAGATGGCAAGGGGGATGCTGCCATAGAGAGTAGCTGCATTGATTCCGTTCACGTGCGAGTAGTTGGCCTGAACGGTGACATCCTGTTTGCCATTCGCCTTCATCAATTCCATCTGGCTGTTCGCCGCGGTCACACCCTGCTGTGCGGCGAGCAGGTCCGGTCGATTCTTCAAGGCGGCCATCTGCACGTCCTCGAGATTGACCTTCACGGGCTGGTATGCGAAGGCATCCACAACGTCGTAATCCGCGGACACGGACTCGTATCCCAGGAGCTGCCGCAGGTCCGACAGCGCCTGGACTTTCGCGAGCTGCGCCTGTTCCACGTCGGTCTGAAATTGCAACAACTGCAACTGAATTTGCAGGTAGTCGTTCTCGCTGAGGCCGCCCACCTTGAATTGCCTTTCGCTGATGTCCACCGTGGCTTGAAAGCTCTTCAGGTCCTGCCGGCCGAGATCGAGCGTCGATTCCGCCAGTTGGACGTTATAAAACAGAGTGGCAACCTGAAACGTCAGGCCGCGCTCGCTATCCGCCACCAGCGAGCGCGTCTGGGCCGTTATATCTTTCTGCGCCTGCAAACGGGCATGGCGCTTTCCGCCGCGCTCAATCAGGTAGCTGAGGCCGATGTCGCCTTCCGTGTTGTTTTTCAGATATTCGCCCGTGGAGGTACCTGAATATAATTCGGCGTTTTGACCCGCCGGCGAGCCGAGAGGCAAATACTCCCAGTCCCCAAAAAGCGAGGGATTGGGGCGCAGGCCTTGCGTGATCTCTTCCGCCTGGCTCTGCTGGATGGTGGTGCGAAGAGCCCGCAAGTTGTGATTGTGCTGGAGGGCCATCTGAATGGCCTCTTCCAGCGTGATCCGCACCGGCCCCTTGGGGACCTGGCCAAATGCCGGACGCACAGCCGGAACACCGCTTAGCACGGCGCAAGCGGCCAGGTGGACGAAGATTTTCCAAAAGCTCTGAACGGTTCGATTAGGTCTCAACGGGTGTTGCCTCCGTTTCCGGCAGCGAGTCGTTGTCGCGCGCCGCCCAAACGTACAGCGTGGGCAGAATAAAGATGCTCATCGTCAGGTCGGCAATCAGGCCGCCGACAATAACAATAGCAAAAGGCCGCTGTGAATCGGAACCAATGGCGTGGGAGAAAGCCGCCGGCAAAAGGCCGAAGGTCGCAACCAGCATGGTCATCATGATCGGGCGGAGCCTCAGGACTGCTCCTTCCACCGCCGCATCCAAGGCAGTATAGCCCCGGGCGCGCAACTGGTTGATGTACTCCAGCATGATGACGCCCGTTTGTACCGAGACCCCGAAGAGCGCCAGGAAGCCCACCCCCGAGGCGACGCTGAAGAAGGTGTGGGTCAGCAGAAGAGCCAGCAGCCCGCCGACGCGCGCCATGGCCACCGTGGCAATAATCAGCAGTGCCCATTTGAACGAACGGAACATGGTGTAGAGAATAATGAAGATCAGCAGGACGGTGATGGGAATGATCACCATCAAGCGGGCTTCGGCGCGCAGCTCGCTTTCGTACTCTCCCACCCATTCGAGGTGATAACCGCGCGGCAAGTTCACCTGCTGGTTGATCCTGGCGATGGCATCCCGGACGGTGGACCCCAGGTCCCGGTCACGCACCTCGAACCGAATGGAGACGTAGCGCGAATTATTGTTGCGATAGATGTCGTAGGCGCCGTCTTTAACTTGCACTTTCGTCACTTGCGCCAGGGACACGCGCTCGCCCGAAGGGGAAAGCAGGCGAATATCCTGAATCGCTTCTTTCGTATCGCGATAGGGTTTCTGGAAACGGGCGGTGACGTTGTAGACGGCCTCGCCCTGCAGGACTTGTGTAATCGGAAACCCGCCGACGGCCGTTTGGATGGCGTCCTGGACATCGGCAACATTGATGCCAAACCGCGCACACGCTTGACGGTCGACGGTGAGATCCAGATTGGGCTGGCCCGTATCGCGTTGCAGCCCCAGGTCCTTGATGCCGGGAATCTGGGCCATGACATTCTTGATCTCTTCGCCTTTTTCCTCGAGAGTTCTCAACTCGGGCCCGTAAAGCTGGGCGGCCAGCCCGCCTTTGGTGCCGGTCAGGGTCTCATCCACGTTATCTTCAATGGGCTGAGAGAAATTCCAGAAAGCTCCCGGATATTTCTGCAGCTCGCGATTCATGGCGGCAATCAATTCATCTTTGTTCTGATGAAAAACCGGCCGCCATTCCTCCTTGGGCTTCAAGTCCACGAAATACTCCGTATTGCCGAACCCTCCCGTGTCGGTTCCGTCGTCGGGCGCGCCGACTTGTGAGACCACCGTGGTGACCTCGGGGAATGCGGCGAAGACGTAGCGGGATTGCGTGGTGAAGCGCTCCCCTTCTGAAAGACTGGTGCTGTTCGCCATTTCGCCGCGGGCCCAAATGGCGCCTTCATCAAGATGGGGCAGGAACTCCGCGCCGATCACCCCGCTGAACGTCAGATACAGAGCCACGAGAAGGCCCGCGACGCCAATGCCCACCGTCACCCAGCGGAATTTGATCGCCTGCCGCACCGCTCCGCGATACCAGTTCGTTATGGCCCGCATCACCGGGTTGGGCCAGGTGCGTATCTCGCGGGCGAAGGAAAGACTGGAGAGGACCGGCACCATCATCATGGCGAAGAGATCCGCCCCCACCAGCGCCGAGGCCACCGTCCAGGCCATGGGCCGGAACAGCCGGCCTTCCACCCGCTGCAACGTGAAGATGGGCAGATACGCCGTAAGAATGATGAGGGTGGCGTAGAAACTGGGCCTGCGGACTTCCAGCGCCGCATCGCGGATGGTTGCCAGAGTGGACTTGAATTCTCCGGTGGTCCGTCGCACGCTGTCCAGGCTTTCGCCATCCTCACCCCCACCTCCATTTTGGCGGCGGGCCATGTGGCGGACAATGTTCTCAACCATCACCACGGAACTGTCCACCATCATTCCAAAGTCCAATGCGCCCAGGGAGAGAAGGTTGGCGGGAATTTTGCTCAAATCGAGCCAAATGGAAGCGAACATCAAGGAAAAGGGAATCGTCAGGGCCACGATCAAGGCGGCGCGAACGTTGCCCAGGAACAGGAGAAGGATGATGCTGACCAGAATCATGCCTTCCACCAGGTTGTGCTCCACCGTGTGCAGGGTGTAATGGAGGAGGTCGCTGCGGTCGAGCATGGGCACGACCTTCACACCTTCCGGCAAGATGCGGTTATTGAGCTCTTCCACCTTTTTGTGAATTCCCTCGAGCGTGGGTCCTTCCTCCGCGCCTTTTAACATCAGCACACTGCCCTGGATAACGTCCGGTTCATCCACGATCACGCCATCCTTACGATGGGTGGCTCTGGCCATGTGTCCCAATCGAATCCTGGGGCCCATCTCAACCACCGCAATGTCCTTGACGCGAATCGCCGTCCCGTTTTTTGTCGTCAAGACCGTCTGCTCAATATCCTGCACGTCACGGATGAGGCCGAGGGCGCGGACGTTCATCTGCTGCAAGCCAATCTCCACGAAGCTGCCGCCGGCGTTGACATTGTTGTTGGCGAGCTGCTGCTCCACCTGGCTGAGGCTTAATCCGTAGGAAATCAGTTTGTTTGGATCGATGCGGATCTGGTATTCGCGGGCGGTGCCGCCAAAGTCGCTGACGTCCACAACGTTGGGAACCGACTTGAACTGTTTATACAGGGTCCAGTCTTCAATAGACCTTTGGTCCATCAGGTCGTAACTGGGATTGGTGCTTCGAATTGTGTACCAGTAGATCTGACCCGTGGTGCTCCAATCCGTTCCTATTTGCGGCTGCACGCCGGGAGGCACCGTAACCAGGGTGAGCCTTTCCAGCACCTTCTGGCGGTTCCAGTCGTTTACCGACGAGTCATCAAAGATGAGGGTCATGTACGAGAGGCCAAACAGGGACTCGGACCGCAACTGCGTAAGGTGCGCAAGTCCGCCCATCTGAATTTCGATGGGAATGGTGACCTGCTGCTCAACCTCCTCGGCGGAACGCCCGGGCCACATGCTGATAATGCACACATAATTGTCGGCAATATCCGGATAGGCCTCAACGGGCATGTCGTGGAAGGCCAGCATCCCGGCGAAGAGCGCCAGGAGCCCGGCGGCAACCACGACGAACCGATTATTGAGCGCAAATTCTATGAGTTTGCGAATCATCGTTTTTCCCTAAGCCTCCGAGTCCCACCTTACTCATTGTCAATGGCGTTCTGAATCGTGCCGGCATTGGTCACCACCTGCTGGCCGGGCTGCAGCCCGGTCAGAATCTCCTGCATTCCGTCCGGCAACTGTGCGCCGCTGGTGACTTCGGTGCGGCGGAATTTTCCCTGCGCGGGAATGAAGACCCAGTCGCGATCATGCAAATGCAGGATCGAGGAGGCCGGCACGGACGTGTAGGTGAACTTCTCCAAGCTGTAGAAGGTGGCGGTGGCGAACATACCGGGCCGCATCATCTCGTGGGGGTTGGGTACTTCCAGGCGAACCTTGGCGGTGCGAATATTGGGATCGAGAAGGGCTCCAATGTTGCTCACCCGGCCACTGAGCACCATGTCCGGAAAGGCGTTCAGCTTGATTTTGGCGGCTTCACCCATACGCACATTGCGCATGTCGTTTTCGTAGACGTCGCAAACGATCCAAACGGTGGTCAAATCCGAAATCGTGAAAGGGTTGGGCGATGAATAGGATTGCACACTCGCGGCGATCGTCACTTCCTGATCCGTGATCACGCCGGTGATGGGCGCCAGGATGTCGACGACGCCATTGGGCTTGTCAGGATCGTTGCCCAGGAGGCGCAGATGCTCGGTGGCGGTATCGAGGGTGGTCTTGGCGTCATCTTCATTGTCTTGCGCCACCTCGAGGTCCTGCTGCGCCATGGCGCCGTGTTCATACAGGTCCTTGGTTCGAATTAGCTGCTTGCGCGCCAGAAGCTCATCGGCGATGGCCTTGCGATAGGCGTCGAAACCTCCTGCCACGTCATCGCTGCGTACCCGCAGCAGGACTTGACCCTTTTGTACGGTGTCGCCGAGGCGGGCGCGGATGTCGACAACCCGGCCGGAGGCCAGCGTAATCACGGGCACACTGCGCGCGATGTCCGGAAGCACCACCCCGGCGGCAGTCAATTCCGATGGAGCTCGGTATTCGGTCGCCGTTACGATCGGATACTGCTCCGGATGCGGCACCGCGAAGAAGGTGACGTCCACGCCCTGAATCACCTTGGGAGGAGGCGGGGCCTCGGCCGCCGCATCTCCGTGCGCCTCGCTACAGCCGCATTGTGTTAGCAGCGTTGCGAGCGCAACCAGAAGAAGAACCATTTGCAGTTTTTGGCTTTTCATGAGCGGATCCAATCCCCCCTTGACGGAAATTCCATCGCTTTCCGACCATTCAGGCACAGGTTAGGGCGCAGCCCGCCACCTGGGGTCAGCCAGGGGCAGGCAAGGCCGCTGCTCTTCGCGACAAGAATTCAGATTAGTAGGGCAAGACTAAGAAGGAAGAAGGGGGGCCGCGCGTTTGCTGCGGATCTGCCGTCCGGCGTGAATGCAAATCGAGGTTCGCGGGCTCCACCAGGCCATGGAGCATCCAGCCCTCGCCGGGGCAGCGTTGCGCCACAGGATGTATATAGGACTGGTGCCACAACACCAAAGCGCCCTGGAAGGTTTCAGCGGAGCCAGGGGAGAGCACGAACGGGCCGTCAGACCAGATCGACGGCGCATAGATACCCGCATCCGCTTTGGTGAATCCACCGTGATGATTGTTGATCCAGACACCGATGGGGGTAAATGACTTCGCGCTCTTGATAATCAGATCAAGGTCATTCCCGATGCCGTCGACGTCGCGAGCAATGACCACCAGTCCGCCTTCTTCGGCGGCAAGCTCAAGAGAACTCTCGGCGCCCCGCATGGCCGAATCAAGCACAATACGATAACCGTATCCCTGCGGCCTCCGGCCCTGGGGTTCAACGATCACCAGGTCAAAGCGGTGGTTACGGCTGATTTCCGTGCCGGTGGCGCCGCGCACGGGCAACGCGCTCGCGCTCAAGGGCGTCGGCATCGCGGGTTCGGCGGCCCAGCAACTCCCGGCCAGCATCCAAAGCGCGCCGAACGCCAGGACACACTTGCCTGCCTTGGCAATTCTCCCCGCCGCCGCAGCCTGTTCCACGCCAGCCCAGCAGAGTGAGCTTTTTTTACCAGACCCCGTAATCTTCATATTGGGTGATAGCCGCAATTCGCAAGAGACGATTGGATACTGCCGCTACATTCTTGATGCTTCCTGAACAATCTATGCTCAACTATGTGAACAAGGCATAAGGAACGGATAAGGAATTTGGGGCTAAAGCAAGATTTTTGTTTGAGCAGTGATAAAGAAATTTTGTGCATGCTGCTCCCCGACGAATGGCCTTAGCCCCATGAAGCTTGTTCCACAGTGAAGGTTGGGAAGGGGAACCTGAGGATGACCCCGGCTCCCCTTCGTTGTTCATACGCCTCTAGAATTTCACCATGACGCCCGCGCTGACGGCGGCTTGGGTTTTGCGCAGATCCGGTTGCCAAACGCCGCCCTGACTTGCGCAGGCTGCTGGGGCAGCCGTCGGGTCACTCGTCCCGGCTGTGGCGCCACTCATACACACGAAGTATTGGGGGGAGCCATTATTTCCTCCCGGAGGGGTAATTCCGTCCCGGCCTGTCCAATACGGGATGTCAGAGTGGCGATACCCGGCTTCCCACCACCAGGTGATGTATTCTTTGGGCATCCACTGGAAAGTGATGGTGGTATCCCACATGTGGGCCGCTTGACCGGGATTCTCCGTGAAATAAGGCGAACCGGAGATGGCATCGGCGCCATTGATGGGGGGCAGCAGAGTCAAATACCGGCCGGGGTTGTTCATCCTGCCTCCCCCGTACGTCACGGCATACTTATCCTTCCCCCACCAGACCCGGTTGTAACCCATCCAACCCGCAAACGAATCCTTGGTGGCTCCACCCGTGCACCTGAAACCGGGGCCGTACTGACAGCCCAAATCCCCGGTAAAGGAGAAAGCCATCTTGT
>Ga0326728_10007996_pt1 | contig 26639 bp, 26 predicted proteins | sample MB3enrmetagenome_FD_207602 | JGI IMG/M metagenome (GOLD analysis project Ga0326728, IMG submission 207602) | Lab enriched peat soil microbial communities from McLean, Ithaca, NY, United States - MB31MN | ecosystem: Environmental > Terrestrial > Soil > Wetlands > Peat | place: USA: New York...
ACCAGCGGGCTGTTCGCCACCAGCGCGATCCCATCGTTCGCCGTGCCGTTCAGCCATTCGACCACTGCCTGTGTGATGTCGACTTCCACGTAATCCAATTTACTCGTCGTAGTGAGCGGGACGCTGGCGGCAATCGTCGTTCCCAGGGACGGCTGGTTGCTGTAGTCAATCGTCTTTTCGGCCCAGGTGCCGTTGACCAGATCGACGTTGAAGCTGCCGGCCTTGGTGACACTGTCCACGAAGAGTTTCAGCGTCGCCTTCGCGATGGACGAACCGGTGTACCCGCTGGGCACGGCGGTCAGGTCAAAGCGAATGAAGATGGTCTCGGCAGCGCTGCTGAGGTCGAGCGTTTTCGCGCTGCCGTAGTTCGTCGTGGGAGCCGCCGAGTTGACGTAGGAATCGTCGCTGGGCGTGAATTGGGCGTAAGTAACCGTTGCCATGAACAGCAGGAGCATCAGCACCGCCGCTCGGCGGGACAAACGGACGAAGGAAATAGCGCGCATATAGATCTCCTTTTAGATCGGCATCGGGGAAGCCAAGCCAATAACCGGACGGTGGGCCTTCAGCTTGCGGGTCGAGGGTTCGGCCGGGCAGAACGTCGAGAAAGCAAGACTGGCGGGCACTTTAGACCAAAATCCCTGAAAAAGTCAGTGACTAATCTCACATCCCGAAGTGACAGGACGGCGGGTGCCACATTCGCGTTTTTCGCCCCGCTCTTCGACAAACGAACATAGCTACAATGGGCCTGACCATGTTGCAGGCCGGGTCCAGGAGCCGCGACCATGATGAACAATCTGCCGCTGTCGAAGGTCTACCAGTTGCTCGAACCGGGTCCGGTGGTCCTAGTGACGACCGCCCGCAAGGGTCGCGCCAACATCATGGCGATGTCCTGGCATATGATGGTCGAGTTTGAGCCGCCACTGGTTGCCTGTGTCGTCAGCAGCGCCAATTACAGCTTCGCCGCATTGCGGGCGACGAAGGAATGCGTGATCGCCATCCCGGCGCTAAAACTGGCGCGCAAAGTTGTGGAAGTTGGCAACTGCTCGGGTCGGGACGTGGAGAAATTCGAGAAATTCGGCCTGACGCCGATGCCAGCCGAGCGCGTAGCGCCGCCTCTGGTGGCTGAATGTTTCGCCAATCTCGAATGCAAGGTGGCCGATACGGGTTTCGTCAATCGCTACAATCTCTTCGTCCTCGAAGTGCTCAAGGCCTGGATCGATCCGGCGCAAAAGCATCCGAAGACCATCCACCATCACGGATACGGCCGGTTCGTTGTGGATGGCGAGATGATCAGGCTGAAGTCAAGAATGCGGTAATCGGCAGACGTCGCAATCGTCGCCATGATGATGATCCGGTGGAGCGACGGGAGTCCTCGCGAGCCTGCCCTGAGCGAAGTCGAAGGGCCCTGCCGGGTGGGGCGCCCGGCGCTCCACTTTACGCCTTTCCCGTTTCGGCGAATTGCTTGAGCTTTTCGACCACGCCGATCCAGCCGCCGCTGTAATCCTTGCGAGCCTCCGGATCCTGGGCGAGACCGCTGTGCGTTACCTTCACGTGTGTGCCGGATGCGGTGCGCGTGAGTTCATAGCGCACAATTGTTTTCTTCTCTGGATCGAGATGCCAGTTGCCGATCCATGTGTAAACCAGCAGTCGCGGCGGATCAATTTCCAGAATCTCGCCGTGACATTTGAATTCGTTTACTCCATTGATCGCGAAGTTGCCCTTCTCCGTGGCGTAGCTGTAGCTGCCGCCCCGCCGCGCATCCATCTGCCAGGATTTGACCGGGCAACTCGCGTCGGTAAACCAGCGCATGAGTTGGTCGGGGTCGGTCAGCGCCTCGAAGACACGGCTGGGCGGCGCGGAGATGTCGATCTCGACGATGACGGCGTCCTGATCGGGAGTGATAACGGCTTTCGGCATAAGCGTCTCCGGTCTGGTGTCAATTCCGGCTGTAGAGACGGGGCTTGCCCCGTCTCACTCGGCGGCGGGAGACGCGGCAAGCCGCGTCTCTACCGGGAATTTCTACTTCACCCGCTCCAGCGTGAACACTTCTTTCATTTCTTTGCCGTGATCGAGAAAAACCCATTCTTCGCTGTGGTGATCGGCGTCAGGTACTGTGATGGTCAAACGCTGCATGTGTCCGTCGCCGGGGCCGATGTTGGTGCCGTCGAAGAATTCGAAGCTGACCGATTTCGCGTCCGACGAAATGACCTTCATGCGCGGCTGGTTGCCGGCTCCGCAGTAGTGGGTCATCAGAAGGCGGTCGCCATCCATATGAAACATGGTGATCATGTTCTCGGGACCATGACCGTGAATCTCGCTCATAAGCGCGGAGCCGCCGGCGGTCATGCGGAAGGTGATTTGAAGGTGGCCCGCAGAGTTCTTCGCCGGCGCCCAGTTCCCTTCCAAGCCCTTGAGCAGGTCGAACGACTTGCGCGCATCCGACTCGGCCACAAGCAAGCTGGCGGAGAGGACAACGATCAGGGTTGCGGCGATGGTGGCGATGTTGCAGGTTAGCTTGCGAAATTGCTTCATAAGACTCCTCCGTAGATTTATTTGTGTTTGCTGGGTGCTTTACTCGGGACCTTACCTGAGACCTTGCCCATTTCGCGGGCGTGCTCCTGTTCGACAAACCATTTCAAATTGCTCAAATCTTGAGCCCAGAACTTTCGGTATCGCTCTAACCAGAAATCCACCGCTTCGAGCGGCCCGGCGTTGAGCCGATAAAAATGGTGGCGTCCGCGGCGGGATGGTACCACCAGCCGCGCCTTGTGCAACTGCCGCAGGTGCTTGGAAATCGCGGGGCGGGAAATGGGAAAGGCGGCGGCGATTTGCCCCACCGATAGCGGTTTCCCGCGCAAAAGATCGAGCACGGCGAGGCGGGTGGGATCGGCCAGCGCGTGGAAGGTGACCACGGGCAAATATTTCTGCGGCAAACATGTAGCCGAACGGTTTCGCATAAGGAATAATGCGTAACTATACGGTTACACGTTAAGTCGCGTCAAGAGGAAAATTCGGGTTTCCGCGCCCCAGCTTTTCGCTGAGGTGCGCGGCGATCAGTTTGCCGTGGAAGCGCCCGTTCTCAATGAAGATTTCATTCGTCTTCGATCCGGCGACGATAACTCCGGCGACGTAAATTCCCGGAACATTCGATTCCAGGTTCTCCGGATCGCAGACGGGACGCATCTGTTCGGAGGAAAGTTCGATCCCGACGCTGCGCAGAAAATCATAGTCGGGATGGTACCCGGTGAGAGCGAATACAAAATCGTTTTTCAGGCGAAGCGGGCCGGACGGAGTTTGCAGCGCCACGTAATCGCCGCCAATCTCCTGCACCGTGCTGTTGAAGTGCGCGCCGATTTCGCCGGCCTTGATGCGGTTCTCGATGTCAGGGCGCACCCAATATTTGACGTGTTCGTGCATCTGCGGTCCGCGATGGACAAGCGTGACCCGCGCGCCATGCCGCCACAAATCCAGCGCCGCCTCAGCCGCCGAATTCTTGCCGCCGATCACCACCACGTCGGTGTCGAAATAAGGATGCGGCTCCCGGTAATAGTGGAAAACTTTGTCCAGATCCTCGCCGGGGATATCGAGTTGGTTGGCGAGATCGTAATAGCCGGTGGCGAGCACGATCTTGCGCGCACGATAATCGTGAATGGCGTTGTGCCGGTCGGTGGTGGTGACGCGAAAGTTACCGTCCTCACCCGTGATGGTCTTTACCCATTCGTACTGGCGCATGTGCAACTGAAAGTGCTCGGCGACTCGGCGGTAATATTCGAGCGCTTCGAGCCGGGTGGGCTTCGCCAGGGAGGTGGTGAAAGGAACGTCGCCAATCTCGAGCAACTCGGGCGTGGTGAAGAAGACCATGTTGTTCGGGTAGTGATAGATGGAATTGACGACGCATCCCTTATCGATGATGAGGGCCTTGAAGCCAGCCTTGTGGGCCTCAATGGCGCAGGCCATGCCGGTGGGGCCAGCGCCCACGACCAGGACGTCAGCCCAGGAGTCAGGCCGCGACTGCGATTGGGTGCGGGGCAGAGTTTCGGGAATCTGTTCGACGGACACGGATTTAAGGCCTTTGTCGCGCGGGATACAAACCATCAATTTTAGCACCGGACGGTGCGAGCGTCGCGCGCCTGATTCCTTACTTCTTCACGCCAACGGAGACTCCATCGCGAATGGGCAGGATGGTCGTAAACAACTCCCTCGATTCGTACATCAGTTTGTTGAATTCGAGGATGGCTTTGGTTTCGGCGTCGGGTTTGGGCTGGTGGAGCTTGCCGCTCCAGAGAACGTTATCCGAAATAAAAAGGCCGCCGCTCTTCAGGCGCGGGAGCGCTAAACGAAAGACGCGCGGGTAGTCGGTTTTATCCACGTCGTTGAAGATGATGTCATAGGGTTCCTTTTGCTCCGAAAGAATTTCGAGCGCGTCGCCGACACGAACCGTGATGCGCTGGCTGACGCCGGCACGATCGAAATACCGCCGCGCCTTTTCGGCGCGCTTGGGATCGCCGTCGGTGTAGACGACACGTCCGCCTTCGCCCACCGCGCGCGCCCACCAGATGGTGGAATAGCCGATGGCTGAGCCCATTTCGAATATTTTCTTCGCGCCGCTGATGGTGGCCAATTGATAAAGCACGCGACCGACGGCGGGGCCGACGATGGATACATCGTTCCTGCTGGCGTCGGCTTCCATCTCGGTGAGAACTTCGTCGCGCGGCGGCAGCATGGCGTACAGGTAGTCTTCGACTTCAGGAACGGTGATACCGCCCATGCGCCAGTCAGGGTTTGCGGATTGGTCGATCATCTTGCTCCTTAGCATTGCAAAGCTAGTTCATGGAGAGCCGGGCGTTCCCGCCCGGCCGCGATTCTGCTGAAGGCGGGACGGGCAAGACGCCCGTTGCTCCACCGCATCATCACGAAATCGTCTGCCCGGGCTTCATTTCCAACACTTCCACGTCCGGCACGAGCTTCTGCAATTCACCGGGCGTTCCCGTCAGCAGCGGAAACGTGCCGAAGTGCATGGGGATGACTGTTTCCGGCTGCAGCAGTTTACAGGCATAGGCCGCTTCGCGCGGCGACATGGTGAAATGGTCGCCGATCGGCAGCAGGGCAATCTTCGGCGCATAGAGGTCGCGAATGATGGCCATGTCGCTGAAGACGTTGGTATCGCCCGCGTGGTAGAGCTTGACTCCGTTCGAGAACTCGAGCACGTAGCCGCAGGCTTCTCCGCCGTAGACGATCTGGTCGCCATCCTGAATGCCGCAGGAATGCACCGCGTGAACCATGGTGATCTTCACCCCCGCGACGGTTTGCGTGCCGCCTTTATTCATGGGCGCGATCTCTTTGACGCCTTTTTTCTGCAGCCACAAGCAGAGTTCGAAGATGCCAACCGCGATCGGATTGAGCTTCTTGCCCACCTCGACCGCGTCCCCGATGTGATCGCCATGCCCGTGGGTGCAGACGAGCACGTCGGCTTGCTTGACGTTCTTTTCGTTCTCCGGGCACTTGGGATTGCCGGCAATCCACGGATCGATGTAGAGGGTCTTCCCTTCCGGCGTCTGGACGCGGAAGGTAGCGTGGCCCAGCCATGTGAGTTGGATTCCTTTAAGATTCACGAAACACCTCGGAAGTTAATCCGCAAAGTAGCATTTTATCAGGCTGCGGAAAAAGCAATCGGCCGTCTCCGGCGCTATCGATCGTCATCCAATTTCGGCGCTTGGGCAACTCTGCCTATGGTTCTATGCTACATACATAGAGCAAGTCATCCGCACCCAAAGGAGCCCTCCCCATGACTCGCTTTCGTCTGTGCCTGATGTTTACACTGCTGAGCGTGGCAGGCTTCCTGCTGAGCTTCAATGCTTGCGGTGGAAGCGGTGGAAGCGCCAAAACCCCTCCGCCCAGCTCCCCGCTCATTCAGCACGTGGTGGTGATCTTTCAGGAGAATCGCACGCCCGATAATCTCTTTCATGATCCGGTGCTGATCGGGCGCGGTGCTGACATTGCGAGTTCGGGGGTCAATTCCAAGGGCCAGACTATCCCCCTGAGTCCCATTGATCTGGCCAATGACTATGATCCCAATCACTCCCACTATTCGTTTCTCGCCATGTATGACGGGGGCAAGATGGACGGAGCCGACCTGGTCGGGGTTGGTTGCGCCAAGGGCGCCCAGAACTGCCCTCCGCCCAATCCTGAATTCATGTACGTGAATCCGTCGGACGTGCAGCCCTACTTCCAGCTCGCGGAGCAATACACGTTCGGCGACCGCATGTTTCAGACCAACCAGGGGCCCAGCTTTCCGGCACACCAATTCATCATTTCCGGCACCTCGGCGCCGACCGCCACCAGCAATTTGTTCGCGGCCGAGAATGTGGGCGGTGGCGGCAACGCGGGCTGCATCGCGGCACCCGGAACGACGGTGGTGATGATCGACCCGTCGGGCTCGCAGTCATCGAGCCAGTATCCCTGTTTCGAGCACTCCACGCTCACGGATCTGCTCGACGCCAAGAGCATCTCCTGGCGGTATTACGCGCCTTCGGCGGGTTCGATCTGGACCGGGCCGGACGCAATTCAGCACATCTGCCAGGCACAAACCCAGAACGGCCAACTGGTCTGCACCGGCAGCGCCTGGAGTAATGTGATCATCCCGCAGACGCAGGTCTTGACGGACCTTGCGAACAACCAACTGGCCGCGGTGAGTTGGGTAATCCCTGACGGCAAGGCCTCCGATCACGCGCAGAGCAACGACGGTTCAGGACCTTCCTGGGTGGCTTCGATCGTGAATGCCATCGGCAACAGTTCCTACTGGCCCAACACCGCGATCATCATCACCTGGGACGACTGGGGTGGCTGGTACGATCACGTCGCGCCCCCGCAAGTGCTGGTGAACTGCGCGCAGTGGGGTTGTGGATATGTGTACGGATTCCGTGTGCCGCTTATCGTCGTCTCTCCCTACGCCCGGGCGGCCTACCTTTCCCACACTCCGCACGATTTCGGCAGCATCCTCAGGTTCATCGAAGAGACCTTCAGCCTCCCGTCGCTCGGCTATGCCGACGCATACGCCGACGATCTCTCCGACTGCTTCAACTTCAACCAGACGCCCCTGACGTTTCAAGCGATTCCGGCGGCGGTGAGTGCGGAGCAGTTTCTGAATGACCGGAGACCGCCGACCGACCCCGATGACGACTGACTTCCTTCAGATGGGTAATCAAGAGTAAACGTGGGGCGATCGATTTCCTGGCGCACACGAGGAAAGCGTCGCTGCCGCGCGCCGGCGCATAGGAACAGAAACGGTTTATGCTGATAATTGAATTCCATTCAAGCCGAGGTTTTCAGCAACCTGCTGGTGGCTCGAAAAAGAGCGCGCAATGAGCGGGCGCCCCCGGCGAAGACCATAGCTTGCTTTAAGTCATTCCGGTTGCACCCAAATTTGCGTATAAGGTGGTGCTCGATGCCCGAACTTAAAGTGCTGCTGTCACGCGAAGCCATTGCCAAGCGAGTCGCCGAACTGGGAGTACAATGGTGCCGTTTTGGAAGTCCAAAAAGGAGATTCCGGATGAACTGCTTCAGGGCCGCGCTGCATGTCTCCGTGGCGTCCCTCGCGGCGGCCTGTTTTTCGCAAACTGCGGGAAGGCCACCAGAAAAGATCGTTTTTGTGCGTCCCGATCCCATCATAACGACTTCGTCATCAAGGGTGTCGAGATCGCCAAACTATATTGGGGGGCGCATCAATTCGGTAGCCGTCCCGGAGATGAAGTACAACTCCGTCTCCTACGCCAAGATGAATCTGCTCGCGTTCATGAATCCGGACGGGACGGGAATTACGGATCTGCATGTGAACGGGTTTGACCCCTCCGTTTCGCCGGACGGTACCAGGATAGCGTTCTGCTCATTGCGGATGGAACAGTATTCCCAGATTTACGTGATGAATGCGGATGGCACGGGAGAGAAACGGTTGACCAACATCACCACAGGCGATGCCTGCGGTCCAGCTTGGTCGCATGATGGCAAGAAAGTGGCTTTCTACGCGTTCGCGCTGACCCACCCCAGCCGCAATCCCGCGATTTGGGTTATGGATCCCGATGGGACTAACTTGAAGCAGCTCACGGAACATGCGGTGTCTCCTACATGGTCTCCAGACGACCGGCAGATCGCTTTCGCCTCGAACCGCGTGGGCAAATTCCAGATCTACGCCATGAATTCCGACGGATCGAACGTGCGACGGCTCACCAACGACAAGGGCGAGGACTCCTCGCCGGCGTGGGCCCCGGACGGCGCAGCCATCGTGTTCGTTTCCGACCGGGAAGGCGAGCATCCGGCGCTGTTCCTGATGGGTGCCGACGGCTCTGAGCAGCGTCGGTTCATATTTTCCAAACGCCAGGATTTTTGCTTTCCGGCGTGGTCGCTGGACGGCAGTACAATTGCGTTTTCAGCTTTGAACCGAGTGGCGTTTCAATTCATACCGCTCGGCGAAGAGCGTCCGCGCTGCGAAATGTGGACGGGAGAATATCAGCTGTTCACGGTCGATAGCGATGGCAAACTCCATCAGCTAACCGATACGAAGTACATGGCGATGAAGCCCGCATTTGGACGGCTGGTGACGGTACATTAGTCGTCGTTCGCCACTTTTGACGAATCCAGCGCGCGATCCAAAAAGCTGCCCAGTCCTCACGCCGGGTTCATAGTTGTTTTATCCACTCCTCTGTCTTCATGACGCGGCTGAATCGCATTTGCTGAGTGACCAGGATCGCTCGATGCAACTCTTCGTCGGAGACCGTTCCCGCATCGTTCTTAATCGCCAGTGTGCCGGTCCCGTCGGAAAGAAATTCCACTCCGAAGCCGAGGTGCATAGCCTGGCGTGCAGTCGTGTCGCAGCACATCTGAGTCATGTAGCCGGCAATGACAACCGTCTCCACGCCGCGCTCGCGCAGCCACACCTCGAGCTTAGTGCCGGTGAAACTGCCGGGCAGCGACTTGTGGATGAGTACATCATGCGGCCGTGCCGCTACCTCCGCATGCAGTTCCCATTCCTTGCTCCCTTTGCGGAAGACGGCGGCGTCAGCCTGCGGCGACGCGTGCTGAATCGCGACCACCGACACTCCGTGGGCGCGCGCTGCATCCATGGCACCGAGCACTTTCGCCAGACTCCCCGCTGGATATGTAATGGGCAGCTTGCCCGTGAAGTATTCATTCTGGACGTCAATCACCAACAGAGCGCGTTTCGGATTCCCAGTCATAGGGCCCATTGTAAGACAGCGCCCTCATTTCGAACGTCTTGTCCGGACGGGCGAGACGCCAGGCTCTTCACTCGTGTATAAAATGGTGCTCGATGCCTGAACTCAAAGTGTTGCTGTCCCGCGAAGCCATTGCCCAGCGAGTCGCCGAGCTGGGAGAAGAGATTGCGCGCGATTTTCGCGGCCAGTCGATTATCTTCGTCGGCGTTCTCAAAGGCGCGGCCATTTTTTTGAGCGATCTTGCGCGTCAGGTTCCGCTCGATGCCACGTTCGACTTTATCGGAGTTTCGAGTTACGGAAACCGCCCCACCGCCAAGGAAGACCCGGCGGGCCACGCGGCGTGGGATTCGCTCGGCGAAGTCCGCTTGACCAAAGATATGGATCAATCGCTGGCGGATCGAAACGTGATTCTCGTCGAGGACATTCTCGACACGGGGCTGACGCTAAACTACATTTCGAAGTTGGTGCAGGCACATCAACCAAGGTCGCTGCGCATTGCGGCCCTGCTGGATAAGCCTTCACGCCGCAAGCTGCCGATTCAGGTACAATACATCGGCTTCACCATTCCCGATGCCTACGTGGTTGGCTACGGCTTGGACTATGCGGAACGGTATCGCAATCTTCCGGATATCTGCGTGCTGGAAAATTTGTGATTGGTGATTTGTAATTTGTAATTGCATAACCTGCGTTGTTGATTTTCAAATTACCAATTACAAATGAACTATGATGAAGTCTGTGAAAACGACCGCCTCGCCAACTGGACGCGCTTCCGAGGTGGAACCCCTCCTGCTGGAAGTGGCCGACGTGGTGAACACCACGCTCGACCTGGAAACCACGCTGCGGCGCGTGGCGGAACTGGTACGCAAGGTCATCGACTACGAAATTTTTGCCATCCTGTTGCTCAACGAGCAGCGCCAGGAATTGTACGTCCGCTTCCACGTAGGATATCCGCCGGGAGTCGCCGAGCGGTCGCGCGTGAAAGTGGGCCAGGGCGTTACCGGACGCGCCGCCGAGACTCGGCAGGCAGTGCTGGTCGCCGATGCGACGCAGGAAGATTTCTACATTGAGGCCCTGCCCAACGTCCACTCGGAGCTGGCCATCCCGCTCATCGTGAAGAACCGGGTGATTGGCGTGATCGACATTGAGGCGCGCGAGAAGGGCTACTTCACCGAAGAGCACAAACGCCTGCTAACGCTGATTGGGTCGCGCATGGCGGTTGGCATCGAAAACGCGCGGCTGCACACGCGCATGATGCGCCAAGCCCGCACGCTGCTGCTGCTAAACGAGATTGCGCGCGAGCTCACGTCGATTCTGAACCTGGACGAACTACTCAGGCGCATCGCCGAGTTGCTCAACCGGCTGATCGAGTACCAGATGTTCGCCATTCTGCTGGTGGATGAGACGGGAGAAAAACTGCAGCACCGTTTCGCGCAGCGCTTCGAGGAGAGACTGCATCTGAAGCACGACATCTCGCTGGGCCGCGGAGTGGTAGGGTACGCCGCGCAGGCCAAGGAAGCGGTCCTGGTGCCCGACGTCGCCAAGAGCGACCGCTACATCGCGGTGAATCCGGAGACGCGCTCGGAACTGGCGGTGCCGCTGATCTACAAAGACAAAGTAATCGGCGTGCTCGATCTGGAGCACACGCGTCGCGGCTATTTCACCGAAGACCACAAGCGGACCCTGACCACGCTCGCGGCGCAGCTTGCGATCGCCATCGAAAACGCCCGCTTGTACGAGCAAATTGCCCGGCAGGAGCAGCGGCTGGAGCGCGATCTGGCGCTGGCGCGCGAACTACAGTTTCGCTTGCTGCCACCTGTGCTGCCCAAAATGCAGCATCTCGACGTCGAGGCGAAATTTGTTCCGGCCCGCGCCATCGGCGGCGATCTCTACGATTTTCTTCCCTATTCGCTGTCGCGGCTGGGGATCGCGATTGGAGACGTGAGCGGCAAAGGCGCGCCGGCTGCTATTTATGCCGCGCTGGTCAGCGGCATTCTGCGTTCTCATGCGCCGATTGAGCCGGGCCCGGCGGAGATGCTTTCGGCGGTGAATCTTTCGCTCGCGGAACGCCGCATTGCAGCGCAGTTTGTGTCGATCATCTACGCCGTGTGGGACGACGAGCGGCGCACGCTGCTGGTGGCGAATTCGGGCTTGCCGCGGCCCATCCATTGTCATGACGGCAAGGTCGAGTTTATCGAGGCGACGGGGCTGCCGCTGGGATTGTTCGACGAAGCCGACTACGACGAATTCAATTTCAAGGCTAAGCCGGGCGATCTGTTCGTGTTCTACAGCGACGGCATTCTCGACGCGCGCAACCGCAACGGGCAATCGTTTGGGCCGGAGCGGGTGGAAGCGATCGTTGCCGCCTGCGCGGCCAAGTCGGCGGGCTGCGTGGTCAAAGAGATCTTCAAGGCAGTCACCGAGCACGCCGCTGGCGTGGATACGTTCGACGATCAGACGGTGGTCGCCATCAAAGTGAAAGCCGGTCAGCTTTCTGGCAAACGCAAGTGAAGCCAGCGCGCGCATCGCAAGGGTTACGGCCGCCCGCGTTTGCGTATCACCACGCGTTCTCGTGTGGGGACGGGGCGGACCCTGCCCTGAGCGAAGCCGAAGGGCCCCGTCCGAGCGGGAAGGTTCGTTCCACCGGTTCGGGCGATCGCGCCGCGGAACTCTACTGCGAGGCCGTAGCCCTTGCAAGCCTGGCCGCGCGCCACGGAACTCCGCTGTACGTTTATTCCGCGGCAATGATTCGCGCGCGAATAAGCGCCTTCGCTCACGCTTTTCATTCCATCCCGCACACGCTGTGTTATTCGGTCAAAGCCAATTCGACGCTCGGGATTCTGCGGCTGCTGGCGGGCGAGGGAGCCGGCTTCGACGTGGTTTCTGGCGGAGAACTGCACCGCGTTCTGCGCGTGAGCCGGAAGACAACGAGCAAGCCCAAGGTTGTGTTCTCCGGAGTGGGCAAGACGGCGGCGGAGATGGAACTCGCGTTGCGCTCGGGGATATTGCTGTTCAACATTGAGAGCGCTTCGGAATTGAACTTGCTTGCAGCAACCGCGATCCGATTGAAGAAACGAGCCGCGGTCGCGGTGCGGGTCAATCCGGACGTTTCGGCAAAAACTCATCCGTATATTTCGACCGGACTGCATCAGCACAAATTCGGCGTGCCCATTCCCGAGGCGCAGGCGCTCTACGCGCAGGCCGCGAAGCAACCCTATCTGAAAGTAGCCGGAGTGAGCGTCCACATTGGGTCGCAGATTACCGATGTCGGCACATTTCACGAAGGGCTCGATCGCGTGGCCGATCTGGTTCGCGTGCTGCGCGAACAGGGGCACGACATTCGCTATATCGACGCGGGCGGGGGCTTGGGAATTTCCTACGAGGGAGCGCAGGGGAGTTGTGAGAAACAGATTTCGGCGTACGCGCGGGCAGTGCTCGCGCCGTTGCGCGGGTTGAAGCTGCATTTGCTGCTCGAACCGGGACGTTCCATCGTGGGCCCGGCCGGCGTGTTGCTGACCCGCGTCCTCTATCGAAAAACGAATAATCGCAAACGCTTTCTGATTGTCGATGCGGCAATGAACGATCTGCTGCGTCCTTCGCTTTACGGCGCATATCACGAGATTGTTCCCTTGGCCCAGGCGACGATCCGTGACTCGCGCGAAACAGAGATTACCGATGTGGTCGGCCCCATCTGCGAGACTGGCGACTTTTTTGCGCGTGACCGAAAGCTTCCCGTGGTCAGCGAGGGAGATCTGCTGGCCATTCTCGACGTGGGCGCGTACGGCGCGGTGCTGGGATCGAACTACAACACGCGCGGCCGCGCGGCGGAAGTGCTGGTGGATGGTGCGCGAGCGAGACTGATCCGGCGACGAGAGACTGTGGAGGATCAGATGAGGATGGAGAAGCTATAACGGCCGTATAGCGAATCTAGAGTTGCTGTGACCGCAGGCAGTCTGCCGAGCTGCGGCTCGGCTTGGACAGCCGGGGGCGGCTGTCCCTACGCAACCTTGGACGGGGCAGAGCCCCGTCCCCGCACGAGCTAGTTACAGCGACTCCAAAAAATTCGTCACTGCCCGCAACACCGGCTCCGGTTGCTGGATGAACAGCGCGTGTCCCAGGTTGCGAAACTTCACATGCGTGTGATGCGGCAAGAGGCGCGTGGCCAGGGCAACATCCGCGTCGGACATCAGGCCGCCTAATTCCGGGGCGCCCTGCAGAAGCAGCGTGGGGCAAGCAATTCCGCGCAGCACGGTCTCACCGTGCCAGCCTTCAAGCGACGATCCGTCGAGCGTCATGTCGTAAGTGTCGGGGTCGGCCTGCTGCACCGAGCGCGCCCAGGAGAGCAGGTAAGCCTCGTCGTTGCCGGGAAGTTGGCGGATGGCGACGGACTCATCAGTGCCCGGAACTGGCAGCAAAATTCTGCCGATGCCGTCTGCAATCTGCTCGACCGAGCCGCCCTTGCGCGCCAGATCGCGCAGTCCCGAGAAGAGCGCCGTGTACATCGGGTTGCGAAGGTGCCGGATGACGATCAGGTTGTCACCGAGAATCAGAGCGCGCACCAGTTCCGGATGATGAGAAGCGACCCACATGCCCAGCATGCCGCCGAGCGAATGTCCAAAGAGCACAGCGGGAGCCGCAACACGCTCGCGCAGAAGGCAAGCGATATCTTCAGAGTACTGCGGCCCATGGTATCCGCGAGCCACGCGGGAGGATTTGCCATGACCGCGCAGGTCAGGCGCGAAAATGTGCCAGCGTAGGCTCAGCGCGGGAATCACCGGCATAAATACTTGCCAGCGCCGGCCGAGTCCATGCAGCAGCACGAGCGGAGGCCCATGGGCAGGGCCTTCGGCGTAGTTCAAGCGAACCTCGCCGGTGTCGAAGGTGCGCTCGACAAGGCCTGGACGATTTTCGCTCACAACCTTCTCGCTCACAACACTCAGCGGGTCGGGGCGCCAGCGTCGTAAGTCAGTTTGCCGCCGACCCAGGTCTTGAGAACCTTGACTTCGCGGATCTTCGCGGGATCGATACTGAGGACGTCGTCATTCAGCAATACCATGTCGGCAAGTTTCCCCGCGCTGATCGAACCTTTTTCGTTTTCCTGAAATTCGGCGTAGGCCGAACCCATGGTATAGGCCTCAATCGCTTCTTTTATGGTCAATTTTTGCTCGGGAAACCATCCATTTGGATTCTTGCCATCGAGGGTGGCCCGCGTCGTCGCCGCGTAGAGCGTGAGCATGGGATTGAGCGGCGCGACATTCCAATCCGTGCCCAACGCGAGGCGAACGCCGTGGTCAAGGAATGTGCGGAAAGCGTAGGTGCGGCTGGAGCGGTCGTGTCCGATGCGGCGCTCAGCCCAGCGGCCATCGTCGATGGCGTGATAGGGCTGCACGGAAGCGATCACGTGCAATTGTGCGAAGCGGTCGAAGTCTTTGGCCGCCATGTGCTGCGCGTGCTCGATGCGCCAACGGCGATCGCGGCTGCCGTGCTCCTTTTCGATTTCGCCATAAATGTCGAGGATCGCCGAAATTCCAGCGTCTCCGATGGCGTGCGTGCAAAGCTGCAAGCCAGCGGCGTCGGCCTGCATCATGCGATCCCGCATCAGGGAGATGGGATGCATCTCGTCCGAGAGCAGGCCGCGATTGCCGGGCTGGTCCAACAAAGGTTCGAAGAAATACGCCGTGGCTGAGCCGAGCGAGCCATCCGCGTAGGCCTTCACTGCGCCGATGCGCAGATACGGACCGCCAAACGCCCGCCGGATGCCGATCTTCACCTGGTCGTCCACCTGCGTGATCAGCGGTGCCGCATAGATGCGCGTGGTCAGTTTGCCTTCGTCGAGCAACTCGGAGTAGATCGCGATGTCGGCATAGTCGGGATTCATGTGCTGCACGCTGGTCACGCCGAGCGAGGCGGCGTGTTCGAGCGCGCGCTCGATGGCGTGGCGCCGCTCGGCGTGGCTGGGAGGTGGCACCGCTTTGAATAGCAGATCCTGCGCCGCGTCTTTCAGCGCGCCCGTCGGATTTCCCTGCTGATCGCGGACGATGACTCCGCCTGCAGGATCTGGCGTTTGCGCGGTGATCCCCGCCAACTTCAAGGCGAGCGAGTTCGCCAGCACCATGTGGCCGTCGTAGCGATCCACAGCCACCGGGGTTTCGGGCGTGGCCGCGTCGATCAGCTCTTTGGTCGGCAGTTCCGCCGGACTCCACTTGGTCTCGTCCCAATCGCCGCCAACCAGCCATTTTCCCTTGGCGGTTTTAGCGGCGCGCTCCCCAATGCGGCGGGCAAATTCCTGCTTGCTGGTGGCGTCGTTGAGTTCGACATTGTCGAGCTGCGCTCCACCATCCATAAAGTGCACGTGAGCGTCGTTGAATCCCGGCAACAGGCGCTTCCCGGCGGCATCGACCACGCGGGTGTGGGGCCCGCGCCAGGCATCTACCTCATGGCTCGATCCAACGGCAACGATGCGGTCGCCGAGAATGGCGACTGCCTCAGCCTCCGAGTGAGCGGGATCGACGGTCCAGACCCGCGCGTTTTGGATGATGAGGTCGGCGGCGGGTTTCGTTTGCGCGCAGACACACAGGGCGCAAACCAGAATGACGGCGAGTTGCAGGGAACCTTGCATCATTTTTCCTCCCGCGGCAAGCCGCGGCTCTACGCCCGAAATTGTCGTCAGCGCTCGCCCCACTTGAGCTTGGTGGCGAGCACTTCGAAAAATGTTTTCTGAAAACGCAGCAGCCTAGTCGGATGTTCCGCCTTGACCGAGCGCACCACATCGCCATCTCGCATGGACATGCCGACTTGTCCATCGAGACTCAGGTAAGCTTCTTCATCCCCGGTCTTGACGTGGATCTCAATCTCGACCGTATCGCGCACCACCACCGGACGGTGCGTCAACCCCTGGGGCGAGACGGGAGTAATAACGAAGGCATCCACATCCGGTTTGAGGATCGGCCCGCCCGCTCCGAGAGAATATGCGGTAGAACCGGTGGGCGTCGCGATGATCAGCGCATCGGCCTTGTAACTGGAAACGAACTCCGAGTCCACGAAAAGCTCGAAGTGATTCAAGCGCACAATGGCGCTCTTGCTCACCACCAGTTCATTCAAAGCGACGTGCGTGGCGACAGTCTCGCCTCCCCGCACCAGCGAGCAACTCAGCATGGAGCGGCTGTCCACGATGTAGCGCCCCTTCTCGATCGCGTCCAGAGCGGTGTACAGACCGGCCAGCGGAACCTCGGTCATGAATCCGAGCGTACCGAGGTTGACGCCGAGAATCAGCGTTCCGGCTTTTGCCACCGCGCGTGCCGCCGAAAGCAGAGTGCCGTCGCCGCCGAGCACCAGAGCCAGATTCGGCGACCGCGCGGCCAACTCGCTCCGCGGCATCGCGTCGGACGCCGGGAAATAGGCTGCGCTTTCCCGATCGACCACCACCGCGTAGTTGCGCTGCTGCAACCATTTTTCGAGCGCCGGCAGTGCTTCGCGCAGCTCGGGACGGTCCGGCTTGGAAATGATGGCAACGGTTTTCTGGCGGGCCGAACCTTGGGGAGCGTTGGACGTGTGCTCTGACATTTCTGCGGATATCTCTTCTGCCATCTCTTCTGACGTCGGACTTCCGATTGTACAGAATCACCGGCTGGCTGGCGGCGAAAACTCCGCGTAGAGCAGGAATTCGCGATTGCCATCGCCGCCGCCACCGAGGATGGGAGACTCGATCCATTCCGCGTGCACGCATCCGAGTTCTCCGAGCGCCGACTCTACTCGGGCCACGGCCGCTCGCTGCGCCGATTCGTCGCGCACGATTCCTCCTTTACCCACCAGTTCCCTGCCCGCTTCGAACTGCGGTTTCACCAGCACCACAATCTGGCGAGGACTGGTTTCAGAGATCGGGTTTGGGTAGGGCACAGCTTCCGCTGTGCCGTTCAGGGCGTGGGAAAATGCGGGTTTTAGCCCCTGAGGGACATCACTTCCGGGCTGAGAGACACTTATGAGACCCGTTCGCGTCAGGCGGGCGCTAAACGATGCGGCGCGAATCACCGCCGGCAGCACCAGCGTCGCGGAGATGAAGGAGACATCCATGGCGATGAAGTCGACCGGCTCGCCAATGTCGCCATGTTCGAGATAGCGGGCGTTAGTTTTCTCCAGAAGCCGCAGGCGCGGATGGTTACGCAAGCCGAAATCCATCTGGCCATAACCGGTATCCACGGCAATCACCCTGGCGGCGCCGTGCTGCAGCATACAGTCGCTGAAGCCTCCGGTGGAAGCGCCGACGTCGAGGCAGACCTTGCCATGGAGGTCGATTTGCCAGTGCTCCAGAGCTTTTTCCAACTTGAGTCCGCCACGGCTCACGTAGCGGAGACCCTCGCCCAGCAGGCGCAAAACCGGCGATGAGCCGCAGTCAATCAGTGCGCCTGCCTTCTCGATCTTCTGCTCGTTGACCAGAACTTTTCCCGCCAGAATCAGAGCCTGCGCGCGCTCGCGCGATGGCGTAAGCCCACGATCCACGAGCAACTTGTCGAGACGTGTCTTCATCGGAGTATCGAAAAATCGAATCGGCCCGATGCGCCTAGCACCCGATGCAGTGCAGAATGTCGAAAGCGATTGGTTAACAGAAGGTTACAAGAGTAAGTGCCCGTTTTTCCACAAACTTTTCCTCAGTGGTGTTGAAAAGTCATCGGGCCATCTGGTCATCGGGAGATCGAAATTCAAAAGCAGAGTAATGTGCAACTCAGATGACCCGATGACCCGATCACCCGATGGCCCGATGGTCTTATCCCGCAACCTCTTCCAGAAGCTTTTGGTCGATATCGAAGTTGGCATGGACGTTCTGCACGTCGTCGCAATCTTCGAGCGCTTCCATCAGGCGGATCATCTGCGCCGCATGCTGTCCTTCCAGCTTGATGTAGGTATCCGGAACCATGGCCACGCTCGAAGAAACCGGCGTAATGCCGGCCTTCTTCACCGCCTGCAGCACGTCTTCGTAGGCGTGAACCTCGGTCAGAATTTCCCAATTCTCGCCATCGTCCATCAAGTCCTCGCCGCCCACGTCGAGAATGATGTTCATCAGGTCGTCTTCCTTGGCGGCCGACTTGGGAACTATGATGTCGCCCTTCTTGTGGAACATATACGCGACGGCGCCGGCTGCGGCCATGTTGCCGTTGTTCTTGCCGAAGACGTGCCGGATTTCGCTCACCGTGCGATTGCGATTGTCCGTCGAAATCTCCACGAGCAATGCGACGCCGCCCGGGCCGTAGCCCTCCAGCACGAACTCTTCGTAGGTGAGGCCCGGCAGTTCGCCGGTGCCGCGTTGGATGGCGCGCTTAATGTTGTCGGCGGGCATGTTCTCGGACTTCGCCGCCAGGATCGCCGTGCGCAACCGCGGGTTCATGTCGGGATCGCCGCCCGACTTGGCGGCCATCGCGATTTCCTTGATGAGACGGGTAAAGATCTTGCCGCGCTTGGCGTCGAGCGCGCCCTTCTTGTGCTTAATGGTTGCCCACTTAGAATGGCCGGACATAGCTGTACCTCGTCTCTAGAGACCTTGAATGGCGCTGATTCTCGGAATTACGGATCCGCCCGCGGAGGAAATCACAGGATCAGCCTCGACGTAAAACGTTCAGGCGAAATGAAATTATAGCATGGGGGACGGCCCGCCCGTGCTTTCTCCGATGGCGCGGCGGTTGTGGCGTCATCGGCGAGATAACGCCTGGCAGCCAAGGCATGAGGTACCCTTGTGGGGAGTCTCCATGGCCGCGAAAACTCTCGACCACCAACTCACAGAACTCGAAGCCTGCCGCTATCGCTTCGGCCGCAACGAAGGCACTGGCGTCGTGAAGCTGCTGAATCGCCTCGATGCCGCGCGCTTCCCCGACACAGCTTCGCTGATTCGCTTCCACGAAGCGCTGCTTTTCCTGCGCGCCTTCCCGCAAGCGCCCGCCGTGATGCGCGTCACCGAGCGCATTCTGAATCGTTTCCACAAAAAAGTCGAAGCGTTGCGCAAAGCCGGAGCCGGCATGGACGACTTCGACACCTTCGAAGTCTCCGGTATTGCCGGCACGCAAATGGAAGACACCCTCAGCTTCGATGTTGCCCACTGGCTAATCAAGCGCATGCCCGGCAAAGTCGAGATCGCCTGGGACAACTACGAGCCCGGACGGCAGCTAGGCAACACCGGCCCGCGCTTCATCCCCTTGCTCGAAGACGATGCGTACGTAGAGGCCGATACGCCGTGGCGCCAATGGCTGGAGGCGGCTGCGGGCGAGGTCAAGAATAAGAAGTACGCCACGCTGGCGTGGCTGATTCAGCGCTTCGAACAGTTGCCCCTGCCGCCTCAACAAAAAGCCGAGCTCTACGAGTCACTGCGCGTGCCCGTGCGTTGGAATCTCGAAAACTCCGCCATCACGCGAACGCGCAACTGGAAGCCGGTTCCAAGCGTTTTTTATCACAGCGAACCGCTCATCAGCCGCAGCCAGGTATCGCTGGCCGGCGAGTTGGCGCGGCCTCCAGCGCAACTGAAGAAGCTCTCGCGCAAGCAGGGCAGCGAGGTTATCGACCTGATTCGCGAGGTCATGCTGGTGCGCTACCGCGAACTTTACGGCACCACGCTGGGCGATCCGGCGTCGGTAGTGCGGTCAAATGTCGGCCGCGGCGTTTCCATCTATCTCTGGAATCTGCCGCCCGATCGCCGCCTGCCGTTGCGCGCGTATGTCGCGGGATTGACCTTGAAAAATGGCGTGCCGATTAACTACATCGAGGCCATCGGACTGTGCGAGTGGATGGAGGTCGGCTTCAACACCTTCTACACTTTTCGCGGCGGCGAAGCGGGATGGATCTACGCGCAAGTGCTGCGCTGCCTGTGCCACCTGATGGGAACGACGTGCATCTCGGTCTATCCGTATCAACTGGGTCATGACAACGAAGAGGCGATCGAATCGGGCGCCTTCTGGTTTTACAGAAAGCTGGGTTTCAGGCCGGGACGCGCGGACCTTCAAAGATTGGCGGAACGCGAAGAAGGCCGAATCGGCGCCGATTCGAAATATCGGACGCCCGCCAGAACCTTGCGCCGCCTGGCCCGTGGGCATGCGTTCTACGAGTTGCCGGGCAGCGAGGTAGGGGCGTGGGACCGATTTTCGACGCGCAATATCGGATTGCGAGTCAACCGGCGGATGGCGCGCGATTTTGGCGGAGATGCCGGCCTCATGCGCCGGCACGCCAAGCGTGCGCTGGAGCGAATGCTAGGCGTCAGCACCTCTTCGTGGACGCCGCTGGAGAAAGCAGCCTTCGAGAATTTTGCGCTCGTCCTAACGCAGCTGCAGGGATTGCCTGCATGGACACGAGAAGAAAAAAAAGACCTCGTCCGAATCATCCGCGCCAAATCCAAACCCGATGAAATGCTCTACCTGCATCTTACGCAGCGCCATGGGCGGCTAAGGGACGCGCTGCTGGCGATTGGGTCGTAGGTAATTGTCGTAGGTAATTAGTGAAGTCTTGCGACATAACAACAGCAATGGGCCAGATCGCCTATGAAGACGACTCGGAGTATTTCCTGTCCAGTTCTTTCCATCTCCACACGCCATTCAAGTACCCGCTCAACAGCATTATCGGGAGGATGATGAAGTCGATGAATACATTACGCGCAGAGAATGGGTGCTTATCTACGAACAGCGCCAGGGCTGGCATCAGGATTAGCCACATAAAAAGGCTCTCTAGCACTTTGTCGCGCCAGATGAATCGACCTCTGCCTCCGGCTTTAACTCGAAGCCAATACTGCCTCTCCCAGTCGGTTTGGCGGTTGAACATGCCGGAAAGATACCTCCGCAAGGTCGCGTCTGTCCAGTGTGATCTCGGGGCATCTGTTTGGCTTGCCAACCCGGCGAGTCCATCGCAACCTGGCCACCAGGAACAATCGGCGCGGCATCAGGCCCGCCCTGCGAACTCCCGCGTCTCGGTCGACACCTTGACGGTTTCACCTTCCTTAATGAAGAGGGGAACGCGAATCTCGATGCCGGTCTCCAGCTTCGCGAGCTTGGTCACGCTCCCGCTGGAGGTGTCGCCGCGCACACCGGGTTCCGTGTAAGTGACACTCAGCTCCACATGGGGTGGCAGCTGCAGGCCAATGGGGTTGCCGTTGTACCTGTGCAACTGGATGATGACCCCTTCCACCACAAGGTCCACCGCGTCCCCCATCATCTCGCCGGAAAGGGTGAGGGTCTCGAAACTCTCCTGGTCCATAAAGTAGAAACCACTTGCGTCCCTATAAAGATAGGATGCCGGGACCGTTTGCAGGTCCGGCTCCTTGAATCGGTCACTGGCCTTGAAGGTCTTGTCAAAGACGGCGCGGGTGAGAAGGTTGCGCATCTTCAGGCGGACCAGGGTCTGTCCGCCCCGGGCTGTAGGGGTGGAGACCTCCGCTTCCAGGCAGACGAAGGGCGTGTTTTCAAACTCAAAAAACATTTTGCGCTTCACGTCGATGGCGTCGATCAGTGCGGCCATGATTTCCTCTAAAACAGTCCCCGTAACCAATCGATTCTAATGTATCGAGAAATAGCTGGGGCGGCCAGGTTCAAGATCATGGTCACCGCCGCCGTGATTTCACACCTTTGCCGTTCGGCGCGCCCTATACGCGTAAACCACTGCCAGCAGCGGCGGCGCGAGCAGAAATCCCCAGAACGGAATCACAAACCCGAGCACCAGCGGAACCAGAATTGACGCCCACATCGGCACCTTTGCCACTCGTCGCATGATGTAGGGTTGGAGCAGCAACCCATCGACCAACACGATCACCGCGTAAAGGATCAGGACATAAAGCGGATGCTGCCAGTCTTTCCAACCGAGCGCCGAGGCCAGCACTGGCCCAAGCAATCCAAGGATCGGCCCGAAGTGAGGAATGATCTGCAACACTGCGGCCAGCATCGCCCACAGCGGAGCCCATGGAACGCCAATGATCCACAGCCCGATCAGCCAGAGAAGGCCGACCGCGATCGAATCCTGCAACTGCGCGATGGCCCAGTGCCCGAGGGCGGAGGCCGTGATTCGGACGTGATCGGCGGTCGTCATTGCGTTCGCGAGATCGAGAATCTTCTCGCAAATTCTACGGGCAAAGCTGGCGTCGCGCCGGCTTGGGAGCAAACATATCGCGCCACGTCGTTGGCGAGCGCATTGATTTCGTCCAGGTCCATTTTGCGCAGCAGTCCCAGAACCAATGCCGCCGTGAACGAATCACCAGCGCCCACGGTGTCGACGACCTTCACCGGACGAGACGGGCAATCGGACCACCGCGCTCCGTTCTTCTCCTTTTGATAAAGCAGGCTGCCATTCGCCCCGCGCGTTAGTGCCACCACTCGCAGGCTGAAGGTTTGCGCCAGGCACTCAACCTGATGCTCGATCTCGTGTAGCGCGGACACTCTTGTCCGCGCGTTTGCAGCGAAGTAGCCGTCGGCGCGGACGGGAGTGTCTGCGCCACACGAACGATTCTCCGCCAGGCCGGTGAGATCAAGCATGGCCGCCAAAGCCGGCAGTTCGTCATCGTTCAACTTCAGCACGTTTGCCAACTGGAGCGATTGTTCAATCACGCCGCGCGAATGGAACTGCTGCCGAAGATTAATATCAAAGACGCGCAGCGCGTCTGCGGGCACCGCCGCGACCAGTTGTTGAATTGTGCTACGCGAGGGCTCCGAACGCTGGGCGAGGCTGCCGAAGCAGATTGCGTCCGCCTCGCGCGCGGTCGCGAGCGCCTCCGGTGTCGCAGAAATGTAATCCCAAGCGACATTTTCTTGAATGGTGAAATGGGCCAGTCCATTGCCGGAGAGTGCGACCTTCGCTGTCCCGGTAGGCGCGTCTTCATCGATCTGCACAGTGGTCCCGGGCAGGCCCATCTCATGAAAGCGGCGAACGATTTCGCGCCCGTAGTCGTCATTTCCAACCCGCGTGACTACTCGGGCCTTGGCGCCCAGGGCGTGCGCATGATACGCGAAGTTCGCCGGAGCTCCGCCCAACTGCGGTCCCGTGAGCAGCAAGTCCCACAGCACTTCTCCGATGCCGACAACATTGAAGTCCATAGCGACCCTATTCGATGGCCAGTTGTTTCTGGATTTGCTCCAGCGGCACGCCTTTCGTCTCCGGAACCAGAGTCGTCACCCAAATGAGTTGCAGAAACATACACGGATAGAGCGGTGAGCGCATCTCACGATAAACGCATCGTTGACGGCGCGCAAATGTGAGGGTTGCGTTCTTCGGGCGGAGCGGTGGCGGCCGGAGCGCCGGTGAACTTGAACCGCCCCGTTTGACCGTGTATAAAGACTAGAGAGCACAATGCCGGGTGCAATGTAGGGCTGGCGCGTGCCATGCAGACTTCGGTCTCCCTCAAACGGTCTGCAAGATATTGATTGTAAAGCGGAAGTGGTGGAACTGGCAGACACACCATCTTGAGGGGGTGGCGCCGAAAGGCGTGGGGGTTCAAATCCCCCCTTCCGCACCAATGCATTGCTACGTGACAGAAGAAGATTGTCGAATCCGAGCTTCGGCTCCCTTGGAGATTTGTGCATGTTGGTAAACGTCCTGATCACCATCGTTCATGTATTTGTTTGCTTTTTTCTGATTGCGGTCGTGTTGCTGCAGAGCGGGAAGAGCGGCGATCTGGCTGCGGCTTTCGGCGGTCAGGGTAGCCAGACAGCGTTTGGCCCGCGGGGCGCGGCTTCGGTTCTTTCCCGGGCGACGACCTGGTCCGCGATCATCTTCATGCTCACGTCGATCACGCTATCGATTTTTGCGGCGCGGCGAAGTGGGCCCACGTCGGTGTTGTCGGGCGTGAAGCCGACGCAGACGAAGTCGCAACCCATGACACCGGCGCCGTCCGCGCCGCCGACCGTTCCGCAGAACCAGGCACCGACACAGAAATAACTTGCTGGTGGAAAGCCGGGCGTCCCCGCCCGGCCCCGCCCGACTTATGACGGGCGAGACGCCCGGCGCTCCATCGTATGACTCGCCGCGCGGTCAACCCACCAAAAAGGGATTCTCTTCTCTTTCTTCTCCGATGGTTGTTCGCGGGCCGTGGCCCGGAATCACGAGCGTGTCATCGGGCAGGGTCAGGACGCGCTCGTGCAGGGAGCGCATGATTTTTTCGAACGATCCTCCGGGAAGATCGGTGCGTCCGATGCTGCGGGCGAAGAGGGTGTCGCCGGCGATCAGTAATTTCTCCGCGGGAAAATAGAGGCAGACGCTGCCCTCGGTGTGGCCGGGAGTGTGCAGAACGTTCGCCGTCAGGTTGCCCGTGCGCAGCGATTCGCCATCCCCGATACTCGCTTCGATGGCAACTGGACCCGGCGCGGCCATGCCCAGCCAGGAGGCCTGTACGTCCAGCATTTTCAGCAGCGCGTTGTCGTTCTGATTGAGCAGGATCGGCGCGCCCGTCAGCGCCCGCAGCTTCATCGCTCCGCCTACGTGATCGATGTGGGCGTGGGTGATGACGATCTGTTTCACTTCCAGATTGTACTGGCGGATGATGGCGAGAACGTCCTCAATATCGTCGCCAGGATCGATGACCATGGCTTCGCGGGTGGTCTCATCGCCGATGATCGAACAGTTACATCGCAGCGGGCCGACGGGCAGGATCTTGTGGATCATGATCTGATTTTCGCTCAGCGGAAGAAAATCCGCCACGGAGTAGGTCAGAGGTAAGAGGTCAGATTGTGAAGGCAAAACCCTTCGATCGAAAGCTCCCGGGTTCTCACCTCTGCAATCTGACCTCTAACCTCTGACCTTAACTTACGATGCCGTCGCGATCTGTTCCGTCCGCTTCTGATCGGAGCGGAAGCGTAATAGCGCGGCGATGTTGCCGGCGCGATCCAGATCGGTGTGCTCCTTGAGATAGAACAACTCGATGTCGCGACGGATGGCGATGGGGATGATGGCATCGCTGACATCCGCGAGTTCGCGAGTAGGGCGTCCGCAAGCGGCGCACGAAGGGACCAGATGGGCGTCGAGGTGGCCGCAGTTGGGGCACTCGACAGCTCGAGCCGAGTAGTTTTCGGTGAGGAAGATGCTCTGCACTTCCCCGGCTTCCAGTGCTTGCAGGACGCGGCGCAGGCCGGTGACGCCGCGGCCTTTGGATTTGGCGAAATCCACCGCTTCGTTGGCTTTCTTGGCGCCTCGTTCCGTGATCCATCGCTGGAGGAGAGCACCGGCGTGATCGCGAATCTCTTCGTTCGAGACGCTGGCAACATCGGCTGAGAAGCGGCCAATCAGGCGCTGTTTGACGTATGGGTGCAGATTCGACTCGAACTCGGACCAGTTGGCATCCTGGCAGCCGACGATGAGCCGCTCCCAGAGGCCTTTCTCGAAGTCGGCAAGCAGGCGGTCGGAAACCGCTTTGAAGTGCTGGAGCGCTTCCTCGGACACGCGGCGTTCGGCGTGGCCGGCTTCGTAGCCGTTGTAGCCGTAGCTGGAGCCGCTGCGCGAGAGCATGTGGACAATGGCTCCGCGTTCTTGCAGGTTGTCCAGGCGAAGATCGAAGAAACGGGCGCGCTGGCGGTCGACCACGGCAACCGAGAGCGCCGGTTGCGCTCCCAGCAAGGCGGCCAGCGGTTTCAATTGAAAACGCGGTTGGAGATAAATCTGGGTGCTTCCGAGCTGCGGGGGAAGTTCGTACTCCCTCCAGAAATTCTGAGCCGAGCAGGCGAAGACCGCTCTCCCCCGGGTATTGCCGCGCAGGTTCGTAGCCAGATCGAGGACGCGATCGAGGTCGGCGTGAAGAGATCCGTTCTTGCCGCCTGCGGCGGCACTTTTCAGGGCCTGTTTGACGATATCTTTGGCGACGATCGCCTCGCGGCGATGGGAACGATCCTGCGGAGGATCGGGCTGAAAGTAAAAACTCAGGGCGCACGCCCCTTTGGTTTCGTCCGCTTGAAAAGCTGCCAACTCACGGATTTCGTCTCGGGTCATCATCGCGACGCTCCTTAGAATACTGAGATGCAGTACGGAGATGCTTAGGTTCGGGTCTTGGCTAAGAGTTCCTGGTGGAATTCGCTGGCGATCGAGGGTGAACTGCGAACGCAGTCGCGCGCCCGCTGCACGGATTCGCGCACGGCCTCCAGAGGCCGGCCGGTGATGGCGGCAATTTCGCCGAGGGAGAAGCCCTCGATCCCGTAAAGGAGAAACGCTTCGCGGTCGGTGCGGTCGGCGCCGCCGAGTGCGGCTTGCACCAAGGCAATCACTTCGTCGGAGTAGGCGGACTGCTCCGGAGTGGACAGGCGGCGATCGGGGATGACGTTTTCGCGCGTCCATCCTTCGTCGGGTTGATGAAACTGCAGCCCGGCTTCGTCGGAAGCTTCGACATTTGGCCGGCGGGGGCTGTCCTCCAGATGGACGGGAGAATCCAGTTCGTGAAGGCGGGCGGTCATCTCGTTCATGGCTTCGAGAGCCAGGCGG
>Ga0326728_10007997_pt1 | contig 26635 bp, 24 predicted proteins | sample MB3enrmetagenome_FD_207602 | JGI IMG/M metagenome (GOLD analysis project Ga0326728, IMG submission 207602) | Lab enriched peat soil microbial communities from McLean, Ithaca, NY, United States - MB31MN | ecosystem: Environmental > Terrestrial > Soil > Wetlands > Peat | place: USA: New York...
GCCGCCAAATTTCAATTGGAACAAGCCGTCGAGCAGTATGCAAAAGTAATCCAAATGAGACCTAATCTCGCGTCTCCGCACCTTGAGCTTGGCATCGTTTACCGCGAGCATGCCAAATACGAGTTGGCCGCTGCTGAGGTTGAGGAGGCTCTGGAGCTGTCACCCGGCGATGTTGAAGCGAATTATGTCCTGGGAGACATCTACTCGAAGGCAGATGAACCCGCAAAAGCTGTTCCTTTCCTCGCGAAGGCGGTACAACTGGACCCGGAGTTTCTCGAAGCCAGGCTAGCCTTGGGAAAGACTTACCGCCAGGTGGGGAAATTTGCCGACGCGATCGTGCAACTACAGGCTGCTCTTCCTCTTGATCGTTCGGGGGAGATCCACTACCAACTGGCGAACCTGTACCGCAAAATAGGGCAGGTCGAAAAAGCACAAAAGGAGATGATGGTTTTTGAGAAGATCCGCAAGGAACGCCTGGCCGCGTTGCGCGAGAGGGGAATTTTTATTGATTCGCCCGGTCCCAGGTAGCTCGTTCGGCCTGTCCTTCACTTGAATTGAGGACGCCCGCACAGACCGCGCCAGCGAACCTTGGCGGAACCTCTCCTCTGTCTTGCGCTTCACGATGGGTTCCGGGCTACAGGTTTGTCGAGGGTCAGTTCGATGATAGTGTCAATCGGATCGCGGTACTCTATGGGCACTTGGATCTCGATACCGTCATCCGTCTGCGTTACCGCTGCCTTTCCTCCCGTGAGGATCTTGCTGGCGGTAACTCTCTGGGCGATGGGAGGCAAGCGAATGACCCTCTCGATGCTCCAGGCTTCCCGGCCTCCGCCCTTTTCCCGAACGCCGCTCCAGCGCAGCAAGTGGAGGTAGATCATGTTTCCCCGCCACGTGGCGCCGCCCCACTCCGCAGAGATAAAGGGCCCACCGCGAGTGCCGTAGATCGCCTCGCCGTACTTCCTGAGCCATCCACCTATTTCCATTGCGCGCTCGACCTGCCGAGGGTCAAGCTGCCCGTCGGGCATAGGACCGAGACCTAAAAGCGCGTTACCTCCCCGTACCACACACTCGACGAAAATTTCGACACTCTCCTTTAGCGACTTGATTTGGTCATTGGGTTTCCAGGCCCACTGCGCAGACACTGGAAAATCGTGTTCCCACGGGCGGTTGATCTGAAACTCGCTGACGTAATCCTCCGGGGTGTCAAAGTCGCCGGGCAGGCTCGAGCGGTTATTGATGATGATGCCGGGCTGGAGCCGGCGAGCCATCTCAAATAGTTCTTCCGACTTCCAGTCCGTCGCTTTGAAAACACCGGGATACCACGCATCGAGCCAGAGAATGCGAACCGGACCGTAGTTGGTCAGTAACTCGCGAACCTGCTCGTGCATGTAGGCGATATAACGCTCATGGTGCGGGCCAAAGTAGTCCGGGTGATACCAGTCGCGCTGGGAAAAGTATATCCCTAAAGGCATGTTGGCTTTCCGGCAGGCCTCGGCGACCTCCCTCAACAGGTCCCGGTGGATCGGGGTGTTCATGATGTTGTAAGGCGTGGTCTTGGTGTTCCACAGGCAGAACCCATCATGATGCTTGGCCTGAAAGATAAAGTATCTCAGGCCAGCCTGCTGAGCGGTTCGGACCCAATCGTCCGCGTTAAACTTCACGGGGTCGAAGCTCTTATAAAGGTTATCGTACGCCTCGACGGGAGTAAGGCCGGTTTCTTGGAGGATTTCCCCATTCGGAGATCCTCCCTCCGGCCCGCGACTCCCCCCGCGTGACCATGAGACCTCCTTGCCTGTCAAGACGACCGGCCCCCACTGGATGAGCACGCCGAACTTCGCGTCCTGCCACCATTCGATGTCCTTGGGCAGGGCCTGAGAACTCTTCTCCCACGCTTGGGGAGAAAAGGATTCGATAACCGGGTACCCCTCATTAACGGAAGTCTGTCCGAACGCTGCTCGGCTGCCGCTCACTAGCTCCCAGACAACTGCCGCAAAGATCAAGGCGCGGCCCAATGGACGCATACGAACCTCCCTTTGAATTGGCTTCTCGTCAAAGTAACCTCAAGCCCATGAACACTGAGCGCGGCGATACGGGCCGAGCGAGCCTCAGCACTCTCATCGTGAGGCGCCGCCTTGTCTACCTCGCGGGTAGTGCGAATAGGTCATCAGGGATATCCTCGCCATCCTTCAGCAGGGCGCGAATGTGGCATCGGATCGCATCTTCTGCCATTTCGCGACCCTCCTCAAGCGTTCGCCCATAGGTCACGATGCCGGGCAGAGCGGGAACGATCACTTGGTAGCCGCCTTCCAAGAGCCGCTCATAGATAACGGTGTAGCCGCACTCGGCTGAGACGTGCTGCTTGCGGAATGTAGACTGGCGGCGAGCCACTAACCGCTTGGCCTCTGTCAGCTAAGAGTAGCACAGCGCGAACCGGCGGACGCAACCAGAACAAACTTCTCCGTGTTCTCTGTGCCTCGATGATGCCGAGCTTCTGCCAAGTTTCTCCGCCCCCCTGTCCGCGATTTTGGGATCAATCCGTTAGTGCCTCAGTTTGGTGTCGTAGCGGCCGGTTTAGCTCGCGAAGTGGCAGCCTAGAGCCGCCTCTACGCCAACCCAGCACGCGCGAGGCGCTTGCCTACTGGAAAAGGTCTTCGTGGAAGAGTTTCTGTCCTCCGAGCGCGGTGTAGAAACCCCAGGCGGCAATGGCGACGAAGCTCAGTAGTACGGCAAGCGCGCTGCCCGCGTACCAAGTGCTGAAGTCGAAAGTGTACGGCACACTCAAAGCAACATTGGCTGTGAAGATGGCAACGGCCAGGGTGATCAAGCCAAAGCGGGTGACGGCGTAAGCCGCAATGGCAAAAACCACCAGCCAGACCGGCACAAAAACCTCCGGGTGGACATTACGCAGTGAGTTCATGGTCGTCCAGATCGCGATGAAGGCGGCGGTGGCCAGCCACTTATTGCGCAGAACTACCCGGAGTAGGAACAGGGCAAAAAAGAACTCGATGGTTGCCCAAATGCACTGGACGATGTTCAGCAGCCAAATCCCTACCATCTGACGGCCGCCCGTGAGAAGGGCTTGACTGGGCAATTGCGGAACTTCGCCCAGCCGGTTCAGGATGAGCAAAGCTACACTGATCACCAACGACCACACCACACCCAGGACGACACCCCAGAGTACATCGCGCCCCACCAGCGGATCCCGCACCCGCCCCGTGGTCAGCCGGCTCCAGGACACGATGGCCTGCGGCCAGCGTCGCCGCACGTACGGCTCCAGCGCCAAGTACAGCATGCCAATCGCCCCTGAAATAAAGAGCCCTGTACTAACCGCCAGCACGAAGCGTCCGAAAACGGACAGGGTAGGGATGAAGTGGTAGCGGCAAACCCAGATGGCGATCCCAATTATGAAGACTGCGATCACAAGTCGAAGGGCGCCCCGAAGATCGCTTTTCCCCTGGTGGTAGTTGCGGCGCGCGATCAGAGCACCGGTGGTCAAAAACAGAATTGCCAGGGTGGCTCCCAGAATCGAGCTTGTGTGCTCAAGACCTGTCTCGCTGGATTGTCCCTGCCGGCCAGGCTTAGTCCAAGGTCCGATCAATCGGAAGTAGACAGGCTTGCCCCGCCATGCGGCGGCCTCGATCCGCAAGGGGCGGCCGGAATCGGGCCAAGTTCCCGTCCAAGCTGCACGCGTGTCCGAAGCACCCAGCTCCACCCATTGCGGTTCTGCGGGCTTTAGCGATGCAGGGTCGATCCTAGCCGCCGCGAAAAGAGGTTTCCAATCAGCGGGCGTAGCGGGCGGAGGATTCGGTTCGACTTCCTTCGGAATCGCTTCGAAGGAAGTCAATCGGCCTTGGGAGTCAACAATGAGGTTGATCATGCCCGACTGAATGGCGGGCGGGTCATCAAACTTGACGATGCCCGGAGTGAGCGCCATGCCCTGATAGCCGTCAGGATCAAGGTACACGGGACTCTGCCGATAAGCATAGACGAGCACTTGGGGGCTTTCAGATAGAACTTTCGTCCAGTTTGGCCGCGCGCCGTCATGGCTGCGGACGTAATCCGTGAATTCCGTCTGGTAATACCACTCGGCGGCGTGGTCGACCGGCCAATCGGTGTAGCCCAGGCCCTTGACGATTTCGTGCGCCTTGACCTGCAGGACGAAGGGCGGCAGAGGCTGAGGCATGAGGCGCAGCCCGCTGACCCGAACCCCGATTATGCTGATGATGGCCAGTCCCACGATGACAGCCGCAAACGCAGTGACCGCCACTCGCGGCGCGATTCCTTCTTTCTCGCCCGCTGCCGCCACCATTTCCGGCGAGGGTGTTTCGCCCGCTGCCAACGCCGCTGCCAGCGGATCGCCGCCCGGCAACGCTGCCGCCACGGCAAGCGCCGACGCCGGACGCGAGCCGGGCTCCGGCTCCAGGCAGCGCATAATCACTCGCTCCACAGCGGGATCGAGGTCCTTCACCCAACTCGAGGGGCTGCTGACCGGCTTCTCGTTTCGAACTCGCACCAGTTCGGCGAGTGTCTCGGCTTCAAAAGCTCGCTTGCCCGTAAGAATCTCGTACAGAACGAGGCCCAGCGAGTAGATATCACTCTTGGCAGTCACTTCCTTACCCGCGAGCTGCTCAGGCGACATGTAGGCCGGCGTTCCGCTGCGCACGTCAGGGCCTTGGATTTGGTCTACGAGTCCGGCCAATCCGAAGTCTGTAATAACGGCGTGGCCGCGGCCGTCCAGCATCACATTCGCCGGTTTCAAATCCCGATGCAGCACGCCCTCCTTGTGTGCCGCAGCGAGTCCGGCGCAAAGCTGGCGCGCGACCTCCACCGCCTTGTCGGGCGGCAAACGGCCAATGCGCCGCAGCAACGACGCCAAGTCCTCGCCATCAACATATTCCATGGAGAGAAACGTGTGGCCCTCGACCTCCCCAACGTCATACACGCGGCATACATTGGAATGAGACACCCGGCGAGCCGTGCGGACTTCATTGCGAAAGCGCTTGAGCAGCTCTTCGTTGCCGCCTGCCGCTTCGGGAAGGAATTTCAAGGCCACCGGCTGGCCCAGCACCAAATCATCAGCGCGATAGACTTCGCCCATTCCTCCCCGGCCGAGCAACGCCACAATTCTGTATCGCTCGGCCAACAAGGCTCCGGGAAGGAAGCGCCCTTCGCTCGCTAAACCGCTTGAACTTGTGGGACTCCGCAATCCGCTGGGTGGCCGGGGAGCGCTCGCGCGCGGCCGAACCCGCTCGCTCGCCAACTTCGGCGCGGCATGCTGCAACTCGGCGGCAGTTGCAGCCGCGGTAACTGCGTCGTCAGTCGCCACGCTCGCCCCGCACGACGAGCAGAACCTCGAATTCTCGGCAAGCCCACTTCCGCATGATTGGCATTTCACCATAAGTCAGCCTCGTCCGAAGCCTTGCAGGGGCGGCCCTTGTGGCCGCCCCGAGGCAACAAGAAGCGTTGCCCCTGCCACGCGTAGTCTGAACGTGATTCTATCACTCCGCCGAAGGCTTTTACGCAAAACAGGCGGCAGAGTACCAGGTTATAGTGCTATGATTTCCTGTTATCTCCTCGGGGATTCATGAAAAAACCAGGCTTCGATCCCGGTCTCACACAACAGTACAGTGCCAGGCTCCGTCGTGTCATCCGCAAAGATGGCGAGTTCAACGTGAAACGCCGGGGGAGAACCTGGCAGGATATCCATCCCTACCTAATCCTGCTCAACACGCCCTGGTCCGCGTTTCTGGCGCTGCTTTTCGCAGGCTTCGTCGCGGTTAACCTCGTTTTTGCGCTTCTCTACTATTGGGTGGGCGGGATCGAGCGCGTCCATCATGCAGGCGTCTCGGCGTTTGGCCGATTTCTCGACGCGGTTTTTTTCAGCTCGCAGACCCTGACCACCGTTGGTTACGGGACAATATGGCCAGAGACTACGGCCGCGAACGTGATCGCCTTTTTTGAAGCTATGATCGGCTTGCTGGGCTTTGCAGTTGCCACGGGCTTCTTAGTTAGCCGCGTGTCTCGCCCTACCGCGCGCATCGGATTCAGCAAATCCATGGTTGTTGCACCTTATCAAGAGGGCTTGAGCCTCCAGTTCCGCGTCGTGAATCGCAGCGTAAGCAATTTGATGGAACTCGAGGCCCGGATAATGCTGATGACCGTGCAACCCATTGCGGGACGCTTGGAGCGCAAATACGAAGTGTTAGCGCTCGAGCGACAGACCGTCCTCTTCCTGCCTCTGACCTGGACGGTCGTTCATGTCATTGACGCTGAAAGCCCTCTCTACGGAAAGACCGCCGCTGACCTCGAGCAATTGCAGGCGGAACTCTTAATCCTCATCAAGGGCGTCGACGATCGATTCAGCCAGACCGTGCACGCGCGCTATTCCTACCGTTACGATGAGATCGTGTGGGGCGCTAAATTCGCACAGGCCTTCGACGTCAACAATCAGGGCGATCTGCGCCTGGATGTTGACCGCGTGAGTGACATTGTCCAAGTCACGCAACTTAGTCGCTGATTGTTGATTGAAGTGTTCCGGCCTGAGCTTATAATTTTCCGGGGTTATGGCATGAGGCTTCTGCTGATCTCGGCCAACACTGAAACCATTAGCATGCCCACGCTCCCTCTGGGACTCGCCAGTGTGGCGGCTGCAACGCGTAAAGCCGGCCATGAGGTGGTCCTGCTGAACCTGATGTTCGAAGCAGATCCAGAGTTGAGCATCAGGAACTCCGTCCAGGACTTCGATCCTCAAGTTATCGGTATCTCGGTGCGAAACATCGATGACCAGAACATGCCGCAGCCCCGATTCCTGCTATCTCCGGTCAAGGACGTCATAGCGACCTGTCGCAGCATTTCCGATGCTCCCATTGTTGTGGGCGGAGCGGGTTACAGTATTTTTCCTGAAAGCGCGCTGCACTATTTGGGCGCAGGCGTGGGAATTCAAGGCGAAGGGGAGGTCGTCTTCCCTCTCTTATTGGATCGAATAGGACAGGGCGGGGAAGCCTCGGATCTTCCCGGCGTCCACTTGGAGGAGTCCTCTCTCGCGAACACGTCCCCAGTCCTGTCATTCCCGCGCCGGCGGGAATCCAAAGCAGAAATGGTCCCCCGCTTGCGCGAGGGTGACAATCCATTTTCGTCCCGGCCGGTGGCTGGTGTGAAGGCGATCCGCGAATCGGGCCCACCTCGCTTTGTAAAGGATTTGGATGATCTGCCTCTCCCGGAACCCGGCCTCTGGATTCCTGCGGATTCCGCCAAGCGCAAGCTCTGGGTGCCGGTTCAGAGCCGGCGAGGATGCCCGCTGGGCTGCACTTACTGTTCGACCAGTGCGATCGAGGGCAGAGCGGTACGGAGACGTTCGCCCCTCAAGGTCGTAAACTGGCTGGCGGAACTGAGGAAGACAGGCTGCCGCAATTTCAATTTCGTCGATAATGTTTTCAACTTTCCTCCCAGCTATGCAAAGGACCTTTGCCGCCAGTTGATCCGCGCCCAACTCGACCTTCATCTGTGGTGCATCATTTACCCAAAGTGGATTGACAACGAGCTCGTAGTACTCATGCGGCGCGCCGGATGCCGCCAGATCAGTTTTGGTTTCGAGAGCGGCTCGGACCGGATGCTGCGCAGCCTCAACAAAAGATTCCTGCAAAAGGAAATCGGCGTCGCCTCCAAGATGTTCGCGGAAGCCGGAATCGAACGAATGGGATTCTTGTTGCTAGGAGGCCCTGGAGAGACGCGAGAGAGCGTTGAGGAGAGCCTGGCGTTTGCCGATTCGCTTAGTCTCGAGTCCTTGAAGATTACAATCGGCCTTCGCATCTACCCGTCTACTCCCCTGGCAAAGACCGCTTTCGCGGAAGGGGTTATGAGACCAGGCGATGACCTGCTGTTCCCGCGGTTCTATTTGCAGCCAGAGTTGAAGGATTGGCTCCCGGAACGCGTAGCTGCTTACAAAGCCTCACGCCCGTGGGTGACCGGCTAGCGAGGACTACCGGCTGCCATCAGCTATCAGCCGCCAGCTATCAGCAAACGCTTCGCAGCAAGGCTTTGCTGATGGCTGCTCGCTGAGATCTGATGGCTGAGATCTGAACCGTCTGAGTCGCCAGACCACACCTAGGCTTCTCTTGCCGTGCCACTCGCAGCGTCCCAGACCATCTTCTTCCCGCCACGCACCGAGAGGTTCACCATGTGGCCGGCGGCTGCGGAGTGGTGACCCATCTCGGCATTTTCCACCGGTTCTCGACGGGTGCGAACGGAATCGAAGAATGCATTCAAGTGGAAGATCACGGCATCGGGGCCGCTGGGCTTGAAGTTCAATGCCCCTTCAGTTCGCACATAGGGACTTGACTCCTCGCGATGGTGACCTTCTTGCCAGAATTGGTCCTGGAGCTTTTGGGGCCAGGGCTCGATCTGAGATTGGTAACCCTCGCTTGGGGTCTCGTTGGTCAAAGTCATGTCCGCCCCAAGACTAACCATTAGCGTGCCCTGAGTTCCGAGGTACTGAATGCCCTGCTGTGAACCGCTCGCATTGTTCATCGTCGAGCCCATATTCACATGGAAGCTCGGGTAATCAAACAGCGCGTCCAGCGTGTCAGGCACTTCGCGGCCATCGTGCCGGGCCAAAATGCAACCAATGGCAGCCACCGTATCCGGCATCTTGGCGTCCATCACAAAGTGAATCGTGTTAATCAGGTGGACGAAGAGGTCGGTGGAAATGCCGCCCGAGTAATCCCAGTATTTGCGATATTGGAACACGCGCGCCGCATCGAAGGGGCGCTTGGGTGCGGGTCCCAGCCATTCCTCCCAGTTGAAGTTCACACCTTCTTTCAAGTCTGGCGGGATGGGGTAATTCCACGCGCCCGTGGAGCTGTTCCGGTTGTAAAAGGCGACAACCTTCGTCACCTTGCCGATCCCTCCGGACTGCACAATTTCCTTTGCCTTTTTGTGCATGGGCGAGGACACCCATTGGCTGCCCACCTGGACAATCCGATTACTACGCTTCGCTGCCTCAATGATCTTTGGCCCCTCCTCGATGCAGTAGGTCATCGGCTTTTCGATGTAAACGTCCTTCCCCGCTGAAAGAGCGTCCAGCACCATGGGCATATGCCAATGGTCAGGCGTCGCGATAATCACGGCGTCCACGTCTTTTCTTTCGAGCAGCTTCTTATATTGCGCAAAATAAGTCTCAATCGCGTCGTCGGCGCGCTCTTTGGCGCGGTCGAGGTGCCCCTGGTAGCAGTCGGCTACAGCGATAAGATTCGCCTGCTGCGTCTGCTTGACGTTTTCCATCAGATAGCACCCACGAATGCCGTATCCGATGAACCCTACGTTAACCCGGTCATTCGGGCTGGCCGGCTCGGGCAAGGGCGCGGCCTCCAAATGGACTCGTTTCCCGTTGAGAAACAACCCCAGGGTAGTGGCCCCGGCGGCGCTTTGCCGGATAAACTCGCGACGTGTAATAAAAGACATTTTGTACTCCTCCATTAAGTGCCAACGATCTCAGGTATATTATCTTGCTAGCCGCCAGAGAGCAAGATTTAGCCATCGGCCCAATCTCCCGATCACCCGATCCCGTAATTTGGCAACCCAAAGTTGCTTTCGTTTGGTATCCTCTCAGGTGTTTCATACCTTTAGGGGAGATGAAGGAATGGCAATCAGGAAGCATGACATTGAAGAGAGGCTGCTGGTGGCCTATCAGGACCACCACTTCCTCGAAAGTGGGGATGCCCGCATGTTGCGTATCCTCAGCGAATATCTCGCGCCGCAGGCAAGACTCCGACGCGCGGGAGTTCACCACACAGTTGTGTTCTTCGGCTCCGCCCGCATCCGTCCGCGCGACGAAGTGCTTCAGGCAGTTCAGGAACTGGAAAGCAAGGGGGGAGACGGCGGCGCAGGCCGTTTTGCGGCAGCGCTCAAGAAAGCCCGCATGGACCTCGAAATGTCCCAGTATTACGAAGACGCCCGCGAATTGTCGCGCCTCGTTACCGCGTGGGCGCTCTCCCTCCGGCCCCTTTCCCTGGTGGTCTGTTCGGGCGGGGGGCCGGGGATTATGGAAGCCGCCAACCGTGGGGCTTCCGAGGCCGGCGGAAAATCTATCGGGCTGAACATCATGCTTCCCGCCGAACAGCGGCCAAACCCTTACGTCTCTCCTCAACTGGGCTTCGTGTTCCGATACTTCTTTATGCGCAAGCTGTGGTTTGCCCAGCCCGCTCGAGCCCTCATTGCCTTCCCAGGCGGCTTCGGCACCATGGATGAGCTTTTCGAGATGCTCACTCTTCTCCAAACCCACAAGATGGGTCACCGCGTAAGCATCGTGCTCTACGGCTCGAAGTATTGGAAGCGCGCCATTAATTTCGACTATTTCCTCGAGACGGGTACGATTTCGGAAGATGATATGAAACTCATCCGCTTTGCCGATACCGCGCAGGAGGGATTCGCCATAATCAAAGAAGACTTGACCCGCATACTCCACGTTCGGCCTGTGCTCAAGCATCCGTTCATCTGATTTTAGATTTCGGGGCTTGTCAATTGTCCGTAGTCAGTTGTCAGTGGTCAGTCGTCAGTTGTCAGTATTCAATCGTTGCCGACCTACGAACGACTTTCGGATGAGGCCTGCTCGCCTGACTCCTGAATCCTGAATCCCGAATCCCGACTTCCGACTTCTGACTTCCTAATCCTGTATAATTCGCAACGGAGGGCACAATGCAATTCTTCAAAGAAAGCATGTTGGAACTGATTATCCAGACTTCCACCAACCTGCCACCAGACGTGCGCCAAGCCATGGGTATGGCGCTCGAGAGAGAGGAACCGAAAACGCAAGCGGGCCAGGCGCTGGCCATCATCGGCCAGAATATTGACATGGCTTACGAGGATGAAGGGGCCATCTGTCAGGACACGGGCATGCTGACATTTGAAATCAAGACGCCCGTGGGCGTGAACCAGATAATGATGAAGAAGCAGATTCACGAGGCCGTCGCCGAAGCCACCAAACGCGGCAAGCTGCGCCCCAACTCCGTGGACTCGATCAGCGGCAAGAACAGCGGCAACAACCTCGGCCCGGGCACTCCGGTCATCCACTTCGAGCAGTGGGAGGAGCCCGATATCGAAGTGCGCCTGATCCTCAAGGGCGGCGGCTGCGAGAACATGAACATCCAGTACTCGGTGCCCTGCACGCTCGAACATTTGGGGCGGGCCGACCGCGACCTGGCGGGCGTAAAGAAGTGTCTGCTGCACGCCGTTTGGCAGGCGCAAGGACAGGGCTGCGCGCCGGGGGCGATCGGCGTCTGCATCGGCAGCGACCGCGCGGCAGGCTATCACTTGGCGAAACTGCAACTATTTCGTTCGCTCGAGGATGTCAATCCCGACCCGAGGCTGGCCAAGCTCGAGCAGGAGATTATGGAAGAGGCCAACAGAATAGGCGTGGGGCCGATGGGCTTCGGCGGCAGGGCCTCCCTGATCGGCTGCAAAATCACCGCTGCCAATCGCTTGCCTGCCAGCTTCTTCGTTTCCGTCGCTTACGATTGCTGGGCTTTCCGTCGGCTGGGATTGTTGCTCGATGCCGACTCCGGCGCCATCAAGCAGTGGCTGTATCGCGACCCGAAGCGCCCCGTCGAGCGTTTAGTGGCGGGGACCGGGTTCCAAGTGTCAGGCAGAGAAATCCGGTTGGAAACCCCGCTGAGCGAAGAAAAAGTTCGCGCCTTGAAAGTGGGTGACGTGGTCCTGATTAACGGGCTGATGGTCACGGGGCGCGACGCCGCTCACACCTACCTGATGCACCACGACGCGCCTTGCGATCTCGACGGCGCCATCCTCTACCACTGTGGCCCGGTCATGATGAAAGAAGGGACGCCACCCAATACACGCTGGCGCACGGCCGCTGCCGGCCCCACCACCAGCATCCGCGAGGAGCCTTACGAGGCCGATGTCATCAAGCGTTTCGGCATCCGCGCCGTGATGGGCAAGGGCGGCATGGGTGCGAAAACCCTCGCGGGGTTGAAGGAACACGGAGCCGTCTATCTCCACGCCATCGGCGGAGCAGCGCAGTTTTACGCCCGCTGTCTGCCCAAGGTCCACGGCGTCTACCTGCTCGAGGAGTTGGGCATCCCCGAAGCTATGTGGGTCTTTGAAGCCAAGGATTTTCCCGCCATCGTGACCATGGATTCGCATGGGAATTCGCTGCACCAAGTTGTGTCCGTTGCGACCGGAGCCGAGTTGGAGAAGGTGGGGGCGGGGGAAAGCAGTAGGCGGTAGGCAGAAGGCAGAAAGCAGAAAGCAGAAAGCAGTGGGTCAATAGCCCTCTCCCCAGGGAGAGGGCTATGACCTCGACTTTACGCCGGTGTCCAGCCAGAGATGTGGGACACGCTCAGCCCCTGGGGAGAGGGTGGCGAGTGTAGCGAGCCGGGTGAGGGGTCTTTTCCCTTCCAATGACGGTAAGGGTCCGTTCCAACTTACCGATTCGGGTTCAATTGAGCCTGGAGCCTATTCGTCTTCGGGCAGGGATTCGTGGTATTCGTCGATGGCTTCGGCGGCGACTTCGGCCTTCATCTTCAGCCAAAACAGCTCGACGGAGAGCTCAGAGAGCAGGTCCTGATAGGGATCGCTTTCTCGCTTCACGCGGCCCATCTTCTGTCGAATCTTATGAACGCGGCCCGACCATTCTTCGACCTCTGCGATCAACCCCTCTACGGTTTCGAGACTGGGCACAGTCTTGGTGGCCATGTCACTACCACTCCCTCTTCAGGCGCCGGACCAAGTGTTCGATCTGCTCCGTTGCGGTGTTGATCTCTTGTTTCCAGCCCCGGATATAAGATTCGTTGGGCATCGGATTCAGCCGCTCTCGCCTTATCTTTTTCTCGTGGTCCTCGATAACTTCCCTCTGCGCCGCGATCTTTTTTCGAAGCTCCTTGTTTCGTACCGTTCAACCTAGCCATTATACCGGTCATGGCTGCCAATAGCGATTATTAGGATGCGTTCGCGCTGCAATGATTGCCTGCATTCTGTTACAATGCCGAGCAAGCCCAGGAGCCCTTGGGCGAGGCGACGGCCGAGATTGAGGAGCCTCGTTTTGGGAAATGGCTGAGGTGAGCCGGAGTGGAACAGGAACCGGAACTGCTGAACCGTTGCCTCGCCGGCGAAGATTCTGCCTGGGAGGCTCTTCTCAAGGCTTATACTCGAAAAATCTATAATCTTTGTTACCGTTTTACAGGCCGGGCGGAAGAGGCCGAAGATGTGACCCAGGAGGTTTTCATCAAGGTTTTCCAGACTCTAAAGACCTATCAGGCCGCTCAGGGCAGCTTTGCAACCTGGCTCAACCGGGTGGCGCGCAACCATCTGGTGGACCACTACCGGCGCGCCCGGAAGGACCGTGTGACTTCCTCCCTGGAGGACGAACTGACAGAGGCCGAGCAGAAACCTAGCCCGCACACGGAGCCGACAGGACAGGTGGAATCGCGGGAGCGCAAGGAGGTCTTGCAATTGGCTTTGGACAAGCTCTCCCCGGACCTGCGGGAAGCCGTGATTCTGCGCGATCTGCACGACCTCGATTACGAGGAGATTGCCCAGGTCTTGAGCGTCCCCCAGGGTACTGTAAAATCGAGAATCAATCGCGGAAGGTTGGAACTAGGACGAGTTCTTAAACGTATGGAAGGAATGAGAGGCCCCGCAAAGGCGGGAAACGAGCCATGACGCACTTGGAAGTCGAAAATCTGACGAGCGAGTACTTGGAAGGGCAGCTCGAGCCCCGGCTTAAGAGGGAAGTCGAGGCCCATCTGAACGTCTGCCACTCCTGCCTCGAAATGCTGGAAGACGTGCGCCGGGTCATGGAAATGTGCCATGCCGCCCCGCAGCTCGAGCCTGCTCCCTGGCTGGTTCATAAGATCATGCTGGCCACGGTGGGCGAGCGCAAACCCGGCTGGCTCGAGCGGTGTGTGGGTTTCCTGCGGCCTGCGCTGCAAGCTCGAGTTGCTTACACTGTGGCGATGGCCGTGTTTTCGTTATCCATTATCATTAACGCCGCGGGCATCAATCTCCGCCACTTGACCTTTGAGGACCTCAATCCGCGCACTTGGATCTTCCGCGGAAATCGCGCCGGGCATCTCTTCGTCGCCCGGGCGGAGAAGTTTTACTACGACCTCAGGGTGGTCATCGAGATTGAATCTCGACTTCGCCAACTTCGCTACCGCGCCCCGGAGGAGCAGGAATCACCCAAGCAAGAACCGGCGCCGGGTGGCTCGACCAATTCCGCGCCCCCGGCGTTCCCCGCGCTGGCGGCCAATCAGCATCACTTTGCCGATCTGGCTCAACCCGGCGCTGCCCTGCGCAGTGAAATCGTAGCGCCGCTAACTCTCGAGGCCGTAAGGAGCCAAAACCCATGAAATGCGCCACCCATCCCGAGGTTGATTCCGTAGCTTACTGCGGCCTGTGCGGGCGTGCCCTTTGCGCGGAGTGCAAGCGGGACGTGCACGGAATGCTCTATTGCGAGAGTTGCCTGGCAAGCCGCCTGCAAACTCCCTTGTTCGGTCCACAAACCGGCCCCAGCCCCGGCGTCGGGTTGGCGTTGGGCTTCATCCCCGGAGTGGGCGCCATCTATAACGGCCAGGTGGTTAAGGCCATGATTCAGGTGTTGATCTTTGGCTCCCTCATCGCCTTGAGCGATAAAGTGGGCAGCCCGATGGACACCATCTTCGGCTTGGGTGCGGCGGCGTTTTACTTTTATATGGTGATTGACTCCTATCAGACCGCTCGAGCGAAGCAGCTCGGCCAGCCCGTCCCGGAATGGTTTGGGTTGGGCGACATGAAGATGAATGCGCCCATCGGGGCCGCGCTGCTCATCGGCCTGGGGGCGTTGTTTCTGCTGGATAACCTGGGCATCCCCGTTTTTTATCACCTCGGCAAGTACTGGCCGGTGTTGCTCATCGTGATCGGAGTGCTCTTGCTGCAACGTCGCCTGGGTGGCGGTGGCGGGGGTGGACACCCCCCTTCGCACTCCCCCACGGACGCCCGCAGTCTAAAACAGGGACCCGGCGGCACGTTTGGACCACGAGAACTGTAGGTGACACAGCCACTCTTGGCTGGGTCACAAGCAAGAGTGCCTGTGCCACTCGAACGCCTGCACCGCCCCTTAATCCCCTCCCCAGAGAGGAGGGGAGCAACGGGTGGTGGAAGTTGCGCACGACAAACCAGTAACCCGGAGGTTCTGCATGGAAAGCATCCTGAACAATCCCATCCTCATTCCGCTCGCGGGGTTCGTGATGGTCGTCTTTATCGTCGCGATCGTTTCCATGAGAAAAATGAGGGAGCGCGAGCTTCAGGCCCACCAGGAGTTGCGGATTCGAGAGATGGAGCACGAACGAAAGTTGAAAGAGATGGAAATCGAGAAGGCCAAGCTGGAATTGGATAAGGCCAGGGCTGGAAAGACCACAGTTGCGTGACGCGTCTCGGAACGGAGGTAGCGTCCTGGCCGAGCGCGGGAAGGAGAGTGGAAATGGACCCGGGTCTGGTGATTCCCATTGTGGCAATAATGATGCCGCTTGGTATTGTTGCCATCGTACTGTGGTACAAGGCGCGTGACAAGGAACTCCAAGTCCACCAGGACATGCGCATCCGCGAAATGGAGCATCACCGCAAAATGAAGGAGTTGGAACTGGAGCTGGAAAAAGAGAAGAATCGCCGCGCTCCTGACAAAGTTGCCTGAACTCGGTGGTGAGCGGCCTTACTCAAAGGAGGGTTTTCAATGTGGCAAGTTTCTGACTTAACTCCGGTCTTGGGTGTAGGCGTGTTGTGCATAAGCGCGATTTGCATTGTTGCCATCGTGAGCTGGTACAAGGCGCGTGACAGGGAGCTGCAGATCCAGCGTGAGATGCGCATCCGGGAGATGGAGCATCAGCAGAAAATGCGGGAGCTGGAAGTAGAACGCGAGAAGGCAAAAGCGGCTCAGGTTCACGAGCCCACGGCTTGATGTAGCGCGGGCGTCTCGCCCGCTGTCGTGGGCAGAGCCTGTCGTGAGTGGAGCAACTGGTGATCGCACGGCGTGTGAAGCGCCTGATTTACAAGGCTGCGGAGGCAAAAAATGGATTCTCCAGTGATAATTCCCTTGGCAGCGTTTGCTGTGGTCGTCGTCATTGTCGCGATCGTACACCTGATGAAGGTTCGCGACCTCGAGATCGACACCCACCAGCGTTTGCGGATCGAGGAAATGGAGCACCAGCGCAAGATGCGCGAGCTGGATCTGGAGTTGCAACAGGTAAAGCAAGGGCGATAGGGGTGCAGTGTATGGCTTATTCACTGAGTACATCGATTTCGCGCCGGCACAGTGTGACGGGGCCGGTGTTTCTGATCACGCTGGGAATCATTTTCCTTATCGCAGAGTTTGTTCCGGAGTGGGGCATCTGCAGGACTTGGCCCGTTCTATTAATCGTTTTCGGCATTTTAAGACTCCTCGATTCGGCGCTGCCGCCGCGGCCGCCAGAGGGACCAAGGCTTTAGAACCGAAGTAACGGAGGATAACAATGAGTTGGCCGATGTCATTCCGAGCGCAGCGAGGAATCCTCCTCTGCGCGCGGGCGAACGAGCGCCCGGCTTGCCGGCGAGGAGTAGAAGGCAGCAGAGCAAGATTCCTCGTTGCCCTCGGCGATGATACCGTGAGGCGACCACAAGGCAGGCAACCATGAGCACTTACATTTATCGACGGGGATCGATTTTCTGGGCGCTAACCCTGATCGGCGTGGGCGTCATCTTCCTCTGGCAGAACTTCAATCCCGCGATTCGTCCTTGGCAGGTGATCGCCAAGTTCTGGCCAATCCTCATCATCTTTTGGGGCATTTCGAAGCTGATCGAGTACGTTCAGGCCCGCGCCCACCCCGAAACCGTGCCGCCGCCTCTCTTCAGCGCCAGCGAGGTTATCTTGCTGGTGCTGATACTGGTTCTGGGAACTCTGGTTTCAAAGATCGTGTTGAGGCCGTGGCAACAGTGGCCGGCGTCCATGGGTGTGGATATGGACGACGAGGGCTTTGCCGGCCTCTTCATGAACTCCTACACGTACACGCAGACCTTATCCCAATTGGCCCATTCCCAGCCTCACCTGCTGATCGTCGACCGTCGGGGTGATGTGGAGGTGCATGGCGCCGACCAAGCGACGTTTGATGCGGTAGTAAAGAAGACCATCTGGGCCCCTAATGAAGAGGACGCCCAGAAGCTTTCGAGCCAAGTCAAGATAGAAATTGTCGAGGAAGCAGGACGATACCTGGTTCAGACCAATCTGGATTCGCTTCCCGGCGGCGGGCGCAACGTGCGCCTGGACTACACGCTGCGCGTTCCCTTCGCCGCCAGCACCGAAATTACGGTTGAGCATGGGGACGCCATCCTGGATGGGCTAAAGGCTGAACAAGCCGTCACTGCCCGTCATGGAGACGCTCACGTCACGAATGTGGAAGGCCTGGTGCGGCTGACCAGGGGCAGCGGGCTGACGGAAGTGCGCGATCTGAAAGGCAGCCTGGAAGTCGAAGGAAGGGGGAGTGACGTCGATATTTCCGGGGTCAGTGGCACCGCAAGCATAAACGGTGAGTTCAACGGCGACATGGATTTCCGTGACATCCGCCAGACACTGCACTTCAAGTCCTCGCGCACTGACATGACAGCTCAGAAGCTCACCGGACGGCTCAACATGGAAGTCGGTTCGCTCGAGCTGAACGGTATCGACGGTCCCTTCGAAATCTCGACGCATCAAAAGGACATCACCGTCACGGATTTCAAGCACAGCGTGAAGATCACGGATACCAATGGGGACGTGGGCCTTCGCACCATCACTCCGCCCAGCCATCCCATCGAGGTCGATCTCAAGAAGGGCGAGATCGAACTGAGCCTCCCCTCCTCGAGCAGTTTCCAGATCGACGCGGCTTCCCGTCACGGTGAAGTGGAAAGCGATTTTTCGGGGTCGAGCTTGAAAATCGTGAAGGAAGGCGACAACCCATCCATTAGCGGAAGCATCGGCAAAGGTGGTCCTCCAATCCGGCTCGACACGGAATACGGGACCATCCGGTTGCTGCGCATGGGGGCCCACCCCCCGGCGCCCCCCGCCCCGCCCCATGCGCCGGCTGGGGATGAGAAGCGAGCCTGGAATCCACCCGCACGTCACCAGCGCGTTTCCCCAGCCGCGGGCCGCGCGGTTAGTCTTCTCCCCTTGATGCGACTATGTGATTGGTTGAAGTGCGGCAAGGGGATGAGGATTGGAGACTTGCCTGACGCTTACACGCCGGCGGCGTGGCAGTAGCGTCACTCTGTTATTCTGGCCAGCGTATCAAAGAAATCGGGAAAGGAAATATCAACGCAACTGCTGTTCTTGATGTGCGTGTCGCCCTGCGCCACCAACCCCGCCACTGCAAGAGCCATGGCAATCCGGTGGTCCTCGTGAGGATCGATCTCGGCCCCGTGCAGGGTTTGCCGCCCCGCAACCCGCAGCCCATCCGGGAATTCTTCAACTTCTGCGCCCATCCGCCTCAAGTTTTCAGCCACCGCCGCCAGCCGGTCACTCTCTTTTACGCGCAACTCTCCCGCCCCTCGGAACGTTAGGCCTTGCTCCGTCTGTGTTCCCAGGACTGCCAGGACGGGCAATTCATCAATGAGGCCGGGAACCGAACTCTGCGGAATTTCGCCGCCTCGCAACGCGCTGGCCTCCACGTGCAGGTCGCCGATCAGTTCGCCGTTCATCATTTCCAAATTGACTACTGTTACTCGTCCGCCCATGGGGACAAGGACATCCAGAACACCCGTGCGCGTCGGGTTCAGGCCCACGTTGTGGAGCATCAGGTTTGAGTGCGGCGTGATCAATCCCGCCACGATGAAGAATGCCGCCGAAGAAAAATCGCCTGGCACATAGAGCTTCTTACCTTCCAAGCGTGCCCTGCCGCGCACCGCAATGCTTCGCTCGTGCCGGCCGATGTCGGCGCCCATTTGCTCCAGTGCGATTTCCGTGTGGTCCCGCGTCCTGACGTTTTCGATTACTTCGGTTTCACCCTCGGCAAACAACCCTGCCAACAGCACCGCCGACTTCACTTGCGCGCTGGCCACCGGCATTTCGTAGCGGATGGGCTTGAGCGCGCCGCCCTGAATCTCGAGGGGAGGCATTCCCCCAGGCTGGGAATTGATCCGCGCTCCCATGCTTGAAAGCGGGTCGGCGACGCGCTTCATGGGACGGCGTGAGAGCGAAACGTCTCCCACCATCACGGAGCGAAACGGCTGGCCGGCCAGGATGCCTGCCAGCATGCGCATGGTCGATCCGGAGTTGCCGGCGTTCAAAGGCTCGGCGGCAGGCCGCAGCCCGCCCAGACCGGCGCCCTGAATCGTCACCACATTGTCTCTACGCTCAATCTTCACCCCAAGCTGCTTCAAACAGGAAAGCGTGGATTGACAATCGGCGCTGGTCGAAAAAAAGTGGAGTTCGCTCGCTCCCTCTGCAATAGCCCCTAGCATGGCATAGCGGTGGGAGATGGACTTATCCCCGGGAAACTGAAGCGTGCCCGTCAGTCCCTTGGCAGGCTTGATCTTCTTCGTCTTTGAACCGAACAATCCCATGGTCAGCCCTTACCCCACCGTAAGTAAAATCTTGCCCACCGTGTCGCGACTTTCCATTCTGCGGTGCGCCTCGGCCGCTTGCGCCAGGGGCAACTTCAATCCAATCACCAGCTTGAGCTTGCCATTTGCAATCCAGTCCATCTCCTGCTGAGTTCCTTCACTCGCCTCTTCCGGGCGTTGCCTGATGGAGTAAAGGCTGAACGCACTTTCAGTCTCCCTGCTTGCTACCATATCGCCTTCGCCCGCGAATCGTCAAGGTAAGCTGCCAGGCGGTAGTGGTACAGTTTGATGTAGAGGCGGCTTTACGCCGCCATTTGGCGAGGTAAACTCGCCGCTACAGCATCAAACTGTACCGCTACCCGCCAGGCGGTGCTGGTGTTTTTGGGGGAGGATCCCTTTCGGGAGGCCAGTCATTCCCGCGAAAGCGGGAATCAACTGAGGTAAGGAGATCGGGTGATCGGGAGAACAAAGATCTGTTGGTTCTTGATCGTCCGTCAGAATCGGGTGATCGGAAGGGCAGACGGAAACAGAGGCGAGGGGTGCTGTTCACCCGATCTGCCAATCACCCAATGACCCGATCACTCGATAGTCTCACTCTGGCGCCAGTTCGAAGTGCCGCACTTTGGGTTGGGCTGTTGCGCGCTGCTGCTGGACGATCTGTTCTTCCAGTCTGTCCAACGAGTCCACGGCCGCTTTTTCTCCCGCAAACTTGTAGTCCTGGAGCGTTATCTGCACGTCCCGCCAACGCGCGAAGTGGATGTCGTTATGCTTCAGCGTCAGGTCGTGAACCTTGGATGCCTGCTTGGCCATGGGTGTGGGGAGAGTTGCAAGGTTGACCCCCTCCTCCAACTGCGCCTTCGCGAAGTCGCCAACTTTCTCGCCATCGATTGTCAGGGTGTAATTGGCGGCGGAAAGCCCCGTGACCTTGAGGGGTTCCTGGTCGAGCGCGGCGATGAAGTCCGAGCTGCGAATGCTGAGGGCCACCACCTTGTCGTCCAGGTCCAGCGGCATAGGAAGCGCGCCGTCAGTCTCGCTCCAGGTAAGGCTCGATCCGACCTTGAGGTCTTGAACCTTGGCGTTGTCGGCGCGCGCCACGCGCCCGGCCGCTGCGTCGATCTCGACCGACGCCACGGTGTCAGGCGCATTCCAGGCCTTGAGCAGCGCCTCGGCCATGACGAGGTGGCCTCCCGGACCCGGATGAATGCGGTCCTCGATGATCTTCTTCGCAAGTTCCCCGTCCTCTGCCCTGGCCTTCTCGAGCATGCTAACTACCGGTGCATTCAGATCGGCCACCAGCAGTTGCTCACGGTCCCCCAATTCTTTGACGAACTGTCCGTAGCGAACCAGGACGGCATTGTACCCATCGTCAATATTGGGCGGGCGCGTGACATCGTCGTAGGGCGAAGGCTGGATTACGGTGATGCGAATGCCAGGCAACGCGTGCTTCATTGTGTCGATGATGTGCTGGTAGCCCGTCGAGTAGGTCTTGAAGACCGCGTCGTCCCAGCCCTGATAACTCCCATCGTTCATGCCGAGCATGATGGTCATGACGGTAGGCTTGTAGGCGATTACGTCGCGGGGCAGGCGCACATCAATGGGGCCGGCCCATCCGCCCGTCACGCGGTCACCGCCTACGCCTGAGTGTACGAACCAGACCTTCAGGCGCGGGAAGCGCGTGACTGCGTAGGTCTCGACGAAAGTCGTATAGAGCCGCTGGTCTGTAATGCTGTCACCGTAGAAAACCACACGGTCGCCGTCCTTGAGCAGGAACTTTCCTTGGGCCAATGCCAAGGAAGCCAATGCCAGGGCCACCAGTACCAGCAGCAGAGCGCGTCGCATGAGTCTCATTCCTTACCTCCCAGGAAGGTATGCCAAAAACCGCGCACTAACTCTAGCGGTTTAGGTTGATGAGGTCAATCAAATCGGGACTGGGGGCTAGTGGCTGGGGGCTAGGGACTGTCCTTGAGTATCGACTGCCCTTGCCCTGAGTATCGACCGCCCTCTCCCCTGGGGAGAGGGTGTCCCGCTGCCGGCGCTTTCATCAGCCGGAGCGGGACGGGTGAGGGGTCGCGAAGCTTGTCGCCCCCGGTTGCCGAAAAGACAGAAGGGCAATTCAAACGGCGTTTGATCCGGAGACTGAACAGGTTATCGGCGACGAGGAAGCGAATAAGCTGTTGCGGGGCACTTATCGGGCCCCCTATGTCGTACCGGACGAAGTTTAGAATCCCGTGCGAGGGGCGGCCACAAGGGCCGCCTTTACAATCAATTGCTTGTTGACGTGCCGGCCGCCGCCGGCTTCTCGAACAATTTCGGATCGACGGCGGGATTAATCTGGAATTCCTGAAAGTCCTGCGAGGCCGCGTCGTTTCCGCTTTGCTTAATCTTCAACTTGGACGGCAAGCTTATCCCCTCGACGTCCTTCCACTCCGAATAATCGATGACCTGTTCTCCCGGCCCGCCCATCCCCATCGACTGCGAGGAGGCTCGAAGGATGTGCCCGGTCTGCGGGTCCACATACCAGCGAACCTGCGCGCCGTCGGCGTTGACGTCCAGAATCTGGGCCTCGACCTCGCCAATCTTTTCAGAGCCGTCGGCAGCGAAGACGAACTTGGGATCATCCGCGTGCTGAGCCACATAGATGGGGTGCCGTTTCAGCTCTTTCAGCCCGTCCTCCTTCTGCGCACCCGGCAGATCCTGAGACCCCATGGGAGACTTCACGAAGGCTGCGGTAGGGGATATGACCATTGTCATTTCGCCCATGGGCATGCTCATCTTCATCCAACCCCGGTCAGGGAAAGCAGAGATTGCTTCCATCTCCATCGACATGTCCCCTTGCGGTGTCTTGGCGAGCATGGTGCCCTTCTCGCGCAGCGCCTTTACCGATCTGACCTTTTCCGCACCTCCCAGGCCTTGGACCACTTTGGCCATGAGCGCCTGGCCCGCGGGGTTGCTCGCCGTGGCGGCCTTGGCCGCGCCCGGCGGGGGCGGAATTGTGATGTCGAGAGTGGTCACAGAGCCATAGCTGGAAAGCGGCTTATCAAAGTCCGCCGCCTTCCCCACCACCAGCACAGCCAGCTTATCCTTGTGAATGTATTTCCCGGCTACTCGAGAAACATCCTCGATGCTCACCTTCGCGATTCCCGCCCGGTATCGTTCCAGGAAGTCCGCCGGATAACCGTAGAACTCGTAAGACATGCGCTCGCGCAACACCTTCTCCTTGGAATCGAAGCGGAAGATGAACGAATTCAGAATGGCCTCTTTTGCCTTGGTCAGCTCTTCAGGCGTGGCGGGATTGGTCTTCAGCGCATCCAGTTCCTCGTTGAAGGCGTCGATCGCCGCGCCCGTCGTGCGGCTCTTTGTTCCCAGAAACAGTCGTGTCATTCCGGGGTGGTCGAATCCCGTCCCTATTCCGCCCCCCACTGCATAAGCGAGCCCCTTCTTGGAGCGAATATTGGAGAACAGGCGCGACGAAAATGAACCCCCGAAGAACTGGTTGAAGACCTCGATCGCGTAGTAATCCGGGTTGTCGCGCGTGGTTCCCAAATCCACCATCTGCACCGTGCTGGCGGTGACGTCGTCCTTGGGCACGAAGTAGATGCCGGGCTTCGGCCCGCTAAAAGCCGCCTCGAACTTTGCAACCGTGGGGCCTTTGGGCCAGGAATCGAACGCCTCGTGCAGCTTGGCCTCCATCGCACTCGAATCGAAATCGCCCTCCACGCCGAGGATGATGTTGTTGGGATGGACGTACCGCTGGTGCCAGCTCAGCAGGTCCTCACGGGTAACCGCCGCCACGGTGGCGTACTCCGGCTCCCGCGCGTAGGGCGAATCCGCGCCGTAGACCAGTTTCGAGGCCTCGCGAAATGCAATTCCGAATGGCTGATCGTTTCGCCGCGAGATCGATGTGTCGAGCTGCTTTTTCGCCAGATCCAGCTTGTCCGCGCGAAACTCCGGCTCGCGGAGCAGCTCGACGAACACCTTGAATATGTCATTGAAATTATCTTTCAAGCAGTCCCAACCGACGGTAGTCGAATCGATTCCACCGGAAGTCTCGACCTTGGCGGCGTGCGCCTCCAGGTAATCATCAAGCTGATCGCCCGTCTTGCTTTTGGTGCCGCCGGTGCGCCAAGCCTCGCCATAGATCTGCACTAAGCCAACCTTGGCGGCGGGTTCCTCCCGCGCTCCGCCGCGGATTTGAGCCGTACCGCGAATCAGTGGCAGTTCGTGATCTTCCTGAAGGAATATCACCATGCCGTTTTCGAGTTCCACACGGCGCGGCTGCTGGGGATGGAAGGCGTGCAGGGCGGGCGCCTTGATCTGTTTCCAATCGGTCGCCTGGGCGGACGCTCGCGGAGCGAATGCCCCCAAGGCCGGTAAAAGTACGAGAACGAGGGTCGTCGCGCGTCTTGGCTTCATTGTTGGCTCTCCTTTCCGGCGGGCGCTGCCTGCGCAAGCTGCGTAGACTCAATCATACCCACCGTGCGGTTCGATTCCACGAACGTTACGTTGGCCACCCGGCGAATGTCCGCTTTGCTCACCTTGCCGATGTCATCCACATGGTGGAAGACTTCCCGCCAGTCACCGTAGAGTGCCTGGGCGCCTCCCAATTGGTAGGCGAGGCCCTCGTTGTCTCCGAGTCCGCGCACCAGGTCCGCTTTGGCCCGCGTCTTGATCATCTCGAGTTCCTCGTCCGTGATGTCCTCTTTCTTGACCCTGTCGATTTCGGAGTGGATAGCGTCGCGAATCTCCTCCGGCGTATGCCCGGGAGTCGATACCGCGAAGAAAACGAAGAGATTCGGATACTTGGCGCCCGGCAATCCGTTGAAGCCGCCTGAGAACACCGCAATTTTCTTGTCCCGCACCAGCGACCGGTAAAGGCGCGAGGTGCGGCCATTCGACATCAAATCCTGGAGCGCGTCGTACACCGCGTCATCTTTGTCACGCGCGCCCGGCTTGTGATAGCCCTCGATGAAGACCGGTTGCGATGTTTCGTGCAGAATGACGATCCGCTCCGCATTCTGTGGCGGCTCGACGGTGCGCAGCGGCTCCGGCTTGGGCTTCGCGGGCAACCGGCCGAAGTATTTCTCCATGATCGGCATGACCTCGCCGGCCTTTACGTCGCCCACCAGCGTCACCACCATGTTCGCGGGGATGTAATATTTTCGGTAGTAGTTCTCGGCATCCGTCTCGGAAAACGATTCCAGGTCCGAAGGCCAGCCCAACACCGGCCTTCCGTAGGGATGCGCGATGAACGCCGTCCCGAGGAACTGCTCTTCCAGCCGTCCGAAGGGCTGGCTTTCGCTCAACCGCCGCTCTTCATGCACCACCTCGCGCTCCTTGTAGAACTCGCGAAAGACCGGATGCAGGAACCGCTCCGACTCGAGGTATGCCCAGAGTTCGACCTCATTCGACGGGAACGAGTAGTGATAACCCGTCTCCTCGTTAGTCGTGAAGGCATTCAGGCCCACGCCGCCTTTCTGCTCCACCACCTCACCGAACTGGTTTTCCACGACGTACTTTTGCGCCGCTGCGATGGCGTCCTTCCAGGCCTTCTCCAACTCGGCTAGCTTCTTGTCGTCCCGACCCACTTCCTTGCGCCGCTCGCGGTCATAAGCCTGGTAGGCCTGCTCAACCTTTTCCAGCGCCACTTTCTCCGCGGCGTAATCCGTGGTCCCGATTTTGTCCGTGCCCTTGAACGCCATGTGCTCGAACATGTGCGCCAAGCCCGTAATACCCGGGTACTCGTGGTCCGCGCCCACATCCACGTGAGTGAAAAAGGAAAAAACCGGCGCCTCGGGCCGCTCAACCACTAACACCGTCAGCCCGTTATCCAGGGCCTTCAGCGTTACTCGTTTCTCGAAGGACGCCAGGTCCTGCCCTCGCGATGTGATCGCGAGCGCCAAGAACAAGACGCCGCTCAAAACCCATCTGGCCCCTAGAATCCTCTTCCTCATTTCGCCTCCAACTCTGCCTGTCATTCTGAGTCCGCCGCACTGAACGTGTGAAGAAACCACCCTGCCAAAACGCCTATTATACTCGTGTTCCCCTGGTCGATGCCGTAGCGGCGAGCAAATAGCGCACAGGTACGCGCATTTTGCGTTCCTCAGCGGCTGTTCTGACTCCCTTGACAAAACCGTCGCCGTCATTACCCAAGACGTCCCGGACGAAGAATGGGAGCGTGTACCGAAGGACCTCGCAAAGAATCTCGATCGTTACCTCTGCGGAACCTCAGAATCTGAAATCTCGAATCTGAAATCTTCCATGCCCGCGCCAGCGAATCTGAAATCTTAAATCTGAAATCTTCCATTCCTGCCACGTGGCCACCGCCCTCCCGTCCCCCGCCACTTCACCATTCAGCTCCCGCGCGCCAGCGAGTCTGAAATCTCGAATCTGAAATCCTCCGTGCCCTCGCAAGCAAATCTGAAATCTCGAATGTCAAATTTCGAATCTGAAATCTTGAATCTCAAATCTTGAATTTGAAATCCTCCATTCCCGCGCAAGTGAATCTGAAATCTCGAATTTGAAATCTCCGATTCCCGCAACGAGGCCACCGCCCTCCCGTCCCCCGCCACTTCACCATTCAGCTCCCGCGCGCCAGCGAGTCTGAAATCCTGAATCTGAAATCTTCTATTCCTGCAACGAGGCCACCGCCCTCCCGTCCCCCGCCACTTCACCATTCTGAATTTACTAGATGATTCTCTTAGCCTTTAGCCTTTACCCTTTACCCTTTACCCTTCATCCCCTACGTACCTACGGTTTGACTTGTCGACAAGCTGGCTGCGATGTGTAAACACTACGCCGTCAGGGCCCATGCGTCCAAATCCGGTCAACTTCCGGATGGCGCGTCATCCGACCAGTGACACAGTACAACACCACGTCAATAGCTAAATAGTACGGGATTTCACAACAGCAATCGCCGGCCAGCATCGCCGGCAAACAGCGCGCCTTCGATCGCGAGCCTTCGCGGCACCAATGAGCGCTGCGACTGAGCAAGAGGGCTTCTCGGCAGCGATGATTCGTGGTGATCCGGAAATCTGAGTCTTGACTAGTCGCATCGCACTTTCATAGAATCCCTCTCGGA
>Ga0326728_10007998_pt1 | contig 26635 bp, 22 predicted proteins | sample MB3enrmetagenome_FD_207602 | JGI IMG/M metagenome (GOLD analysis project Ga0326728, IMG submission 207602) | Lab enriched peat soil microbial communities from McLean, Ithaca, NY, United States - MB31MN | ecosystem: Environmental > Terrestrial > Soil > Wetlands > Peat | place: USA: New York...
GTGTAACCTATGGCCTGATGCCTTACAAACATGATGGCATCACCGATGCTATGGGCTGGGGGAACCCCTGGGTAATTAGAGCAATAATTGTTGGTATACTACTGTTGATCATCTTTCCATTTATAGAAAGCAAAGTGAAGAATCCTATGTTCCGGCTGGAGTTCTTCAGAATCCGGGCTTTCACCTACGCGAATCTCGCCAGTTTCACAGCAGCTATTTCGCGAGGAGGCGTCATGTTTATGCTTATCATGTTACTGCAGGGCATCTGGCTGCCGCTTCATGGTTATCGCTTTGAGGATACACCCTTTTGGGCAGGTATCTACATGCTTCCCATGACCTTTGGCTTTGTCGTAATGGGACCTATCTCCGGTATGCTCTCGGACAAGTATGGGCCCAGATGGATCGCTACCTGCGGGATGACTCTCGTGACCCTGGTCTTCATTTGCCTCTCAATGCTTCCCTATAATTTCGATTATTGGGAGTTGGGCATCCTGATTTTCCTGATGGGTGCTGGTAATGGCATGTTTAGTTCCCCTAATAGCTCATCAGTCATGAACTCAGTACCCCCACAAGACCGGGGTGTAGCATCGGGTACGATGTTTACACTGACAAGTTCGGCTAATACTGTAAGCATGGCTGTGTTTTTCACCATCGTTATCGTAGGCATCAAGGGAGCTTTTCCAGGAGCGATACACGACTATTTCGCTAGCCTTGGATCCTTACAGATTAATCCCACGGTGCAACAACTCGCAGACCGGCTAGCAAGCATGTCGCCGACCAATGCGCTGTTTTCTGCTTTCTTAGGATATAACCCGATGGGCTCGATTTTGAGCTCCATGGATCCACATATTGTCAGCGTGATACCGCAACAGATCGTGACCACCCTCACAAGCAGATACTGGTTCCCACGGACATTGCAGCAGGCTTTTATGCCAGCGCTGCAGTTTGCGTTTAGAATCGGGGCTGTACTCTCAGGAACAGCTGCAGTATTGTCTGCAATGAGAGGCCAACGGTACGTGCACGAAACCCCTTTTCCGGTTAAAGATGTTAGCAAAAGTGGTCTTGAAGGAGAAGGGAAGAGGTAGCAGACTTGATAATTGATATTCTAGGCAATATAAGGTGGAGAATACTGATTGGCAGTATTGCATTGAATCAGCTTCAATGAAGACTGCCACTTTTTTCAAATATTAACCTCTTGATTTTGAGAAAGTGCAATAAAAAAGGAGATAATTAAATGAAAGATAACCAGGCTAGCTTTACTGCAATGTCGGTGGCCTATATGCGTGCTTACCATTCCATGTATGATACTCCAAAAATCTTTGATGACTTTTTGGCCTATGATTTGATACCCGAGGAAAAACGAGCACTAATTGAAAAACATTTAATTGAACAATATGTGACCTGGGATCAACAATTAAATGATACTGAAAATGCTGCATCGCTCTACGATAGGATTACTACCTCAGAGTCCTTAATGCAAGCAATTAATAATGTTATCAGTCGTGCTCGATATACGGAAGATACTTTGGAGGAAGCTTTCAGGCAAGGAGTGAAGCAATATGTAATTCTTGGGGCAGGAATGGATACCTTTGCGTTTCGGCGCCCTGAAATGTTGGAAGAGTTGGAAGTTTTTGAGGTTGATCACCCCGCCACTCAAGAATTTAAGCTCCATCGCCTTACAGAGTTGGGATGGAAATACCCTGCAAAATTACACTTCATTCCGATAGATTTCACAAAGGAAAGTTTAATAACAGCACTCATTCGCTCATCATCTTATGACCCAAAAATTAAAAGTTTCTTCAGCTGGTTCGGTGTCACTCCGTACTTACCCCAAAAAGATGTGTTAGCAACATTACGTTTCATCGCTGATGTTGCTCCTTCTGGGAGCACTCTAGTTTTTGATTATATAGATACCGTTGCATTTATCCCCGAAAAATTGTCCCCACAAATGCGAGAGCTGTTAGAGTATTTGAGTAAAATAGGTGAACCAATGAAAAGCAGAGGCTTTAATCCGTCAACCTTGGCCGAAGAGCTCGCAAGTTTAGGATTCCAGCTACATGAGGACCTGAGCCCAACAGATATCGAAGGACGTTACTTACAGGGACGCGCATATGGACATTATGAGCATGGGCATTTTGCATGTGCACTTGTCGATTAATTAGGAATATAATACATTGCTTGCCTAACGACAGCAAAGTTTGTCATTAATTTGCCACTTAGCTTTTTGATGCCCATTTTTATGCAAATGCACATCTGAAGATAGAAACTTTCTCATGGACCGTACAAAATTCACGATATTTATCCACTACTTTTTGTGAATTTCGGCTGAAACTATAGAAAACGATAGCAAGTAATAAATTATTAAGTCCAAAATTACTTGACTGATGTTACATTAAGAGACAACCTCTGAAAGTACGGAAAACACGGAAAAAGGGATTAAGAGCACAGGGATTTTTGTGCTTTCCGTGGTTATAATATCTTAAATGAAATAAACCATTAAATTCCATGTTACATGGCTTTCCTGTAAATCTCGATAATATTTTCTTTTGAGAACCGTCTGGGATTTGTTAGGCGGCAGTGATCCTGCAAGGCATTTTCAGCCAGGAGTTCGATGTCTTCTTCCCTACCCCCGAGTTCCTTTAAGCTAGAGGGAATCCCAATGTCAGCTGCAAGCTTTTTGATGGCGTAGATGGCTTTATCTGCAGCTTCTTTCGGACTTAGGCCGTCGATATTTTCTCCCATCGACTTTGCGATATCTGCAAAACGCTCGAAACAGACTTGCTTGTTGTACATCTCCACATAGGGAAGGAGGATTGCATTGCAGACTCCGTGCGGAAGATTATAAAATCCGCCGAGCTGATGAGCCATTGAATGTACATAGCCAAGGCCTGCATTGTTGAAAGCAATGCCTGCTAGATATTCAGCGTGTGCCATCATGTCCCGTGTTCTTACGTCCTCTCCATTAGCAACGGCTTTTCGCAGATATCTTGAAATAAGCTCGATTGCCTTGATGGCAGCTGCATCAGTGGTTGGGGTAGCCATGGTGGAAACATAAGCTTCAACTGCATGAGTAAGGGCATCCATTCCGGTTGCAGCTGTGAGTTCAGGTGGCATACTTACCATCAGCTCTGGATCGTTGACTGCTACGTCAGGAGTGATGTGAGAGTCAACGATTGACATTTTGATATGTCTCTTTGTGTCCGTAATAATTGTAGCCCTCGTCATCTCGCTTCCAGTACCAGCTGTTGTGTTTACCGTAATAAGAGGTGGGATTCCTTTCGTAACTTTCCCAATGCCTTCGTAATCATTAATCTTCCCTCCATTCTTAACCACAATGCCAACTGCCTTTGCACAATCCATTGAGCTTCCCCCTCCAACAGCCACGATCATATCACAGTTTTCTTTTTTGTAGACTCTTGCCCCTTCCATAATCGAATTGTCAGTGGGGTTCGGTTCTACTTCCGCAAAGATTGCTGCTTTAAACCCTGAATTTTCAATGATTTTCCGTATATCTCCTGCAAGCTTTTCTCCATGCTTACTTTTGCCTGAAACTATCAGGGCTTTCGTGCCCCCAAGTTCCTTTGCCTGCTTTCCGATTCTTTTTACGCAGCCAGTTCCCATGAGTGCTACTCTTGGGTTCACGTATGTATATATCATGAGTTTCACTTCCCATAACCATAACTTTCGAATTTTTCAATTTTTTGTCAAAACCACAAACTATTAATTGAAATTACTTTTTCTCTCCGGCTAATAAAGTTTTGTTCCGTAAAAAGGTTTATCCAAGAGTGAGTATAAATTCAGTGCAAAAGGCCAATGCTTTTTTTATTTATATTGGCCATTTTTTTCTAGAATTATTAATCATAGAAAATTTATTCTACTTAAATTATATTGAATTTAAAAAGTGGAATCGAAATATCAATGGGTTTAACCCTTTTACTATCTAAAGTGTGTATTTGAACGCCGTATTTATAGTATTGATTTTGTACCTCAAATGCTTAAGACTAAGTACAAAATAAATATCAACTTCAGGTGCATATATTAAACTTCATTATCATATGGTCAAGCGAAGATAAGTCAAAAACATATTATACGGCTGTTACAAAGTTAGATAAAGAGAGTGTTCTGCGGTATTAAGTAACAACTTGTTATGAAACATATCTAAGTCAAGTGGATTCCCTTTTATTAGATCCAATTGAAAAACTTGAATACGGTAGATCACCATTATGACTTTAGCTTTCTATTTAGATTTAATTTTTAATATTTTGCTCTAAGATAAAAATCTCAATTCTTTTTTATTTCTCTGTTAGAATTTATGCAAATGATGTTAGTTAACTTTCCCATCTAAGTTATAGGGTAATTGATTACCATTCATTTTTATGTATAGTTTTTTGTGGCAAAAATTATGCATTTTCTAAGGTCACTCCAGCTTCATATTATGATCCGGATATCCCCACCAGATCTTAGAGTTGAAGATTATCAAGGGTAAATATTTTTCAGTGCCACAAAATTGTTTCGGTATGGAAAAAGTTGAGTGACTTGGATTTGAGAATTCTATATGAATAGAATTGTAACTCTACGAACCAAATTACTATTAAAAAACAGCATTGTAATATATACTTATTATGTGTGTTGACATATGGTCTTTAGGTATATATTGGATATGTGGCAATATAAATTTATTATGTCGGTATAATTTTATATTATATATTTATATTAAGGACGGTAAATTCTATTATATTTATATATTTTTAATTATATTCTCTTAACACATACATCTGTGCTTGTATATGCTTATAAATGTGTATTCTTGTGTAAATATAATAAGTTATACTTATTGGAATAAATTTAGGCATGGATTTTTAAAAATTTGGTTTGCAGACTAATAGTGAAAGTTGTCTAACTTATCCACAATGATTGTTAAAATGCTTGTCAAAAAATAAGGGGGTAAATAAATGGGTAAATTAAAATTATACAAAAGAATTGGGTTACTTGCTGCTCTATTAACCGTTTTTTTTGTGATATTTGTGACATCGGTTGCAGCAATACAAACATATAATATGTTAATAGTAGAAACTGCATCTCCAATGACTTATAGTGCTGTAGGGCAAAATATCACATTCGACTATACTGTAATCAACATTGGATCTTCACCGATTCCAGGATATATTAATGTTACAGGCAACAAGACTGGACTAGCAGTCCTCTCAGACGGTATTCCAGAGCTTGATTTTATTGGTGGAACATATTCTTCACCTTTTGTTACAGGCCAGACAAACTACACAATAACGCAGGCAGATCTTGATGCTGGTTCTATGACCAATTTAGTGAGTATAAAAACTCCACAGTCGATATCAGGAATCACTAGTGATACTGCAACCGTAAAAGCCTTATAGAGGCCAGCTTTGACTAAAACTACGTTATCATTTCCATAAGTTTATTCCCTATAGAACACAGATATACACCTATTATATGACTCCCTCGGGAAATATGGGCAGCAAAGTAAATTTTGTGGTTACAGATAGCAGAAATGCAAAACCTCTATATAATTACATATCTTGATCTCTGTAAAAGTTTTAAAGGAACAGGGACCTACACAATAACACAGGTAGATCTTGATGCAGGTTCTGTTAACAATTTATCAAATAGAAACCTGTTCATTCAATAACCAACCAGTAATTTCACCAAATACTAATGCGACAGTTATCCATGAATAACATTGTGGATTTAGTAGTGGCTATAACTACATAATTTGGTTCATAACATTGGAAAACATTCATTCAGATGAATCTCTAAACCTGAAAATTCTCAGTTGGAAAGCACAATGATGGAGTTTTTAATTTATTGATCCAAATCTATAAACATCGAGTATTAGCAATGGCTTTTTCTCTCCATATAAACATTGTTATTTTACTTAATCAACAATGATATTGGCTTGATTCAATTATATGCTATGATCACTACTTCACTCCATTTTTGTAGGATTCCGTGAAAACGAGATAAAATTTGGTTTGACAACAATTAAAATAAAAGCAAAATTGGAATGATGATTTCAGAAATCATAGATGCTTTCAAAGAAATTCAGGATGGAGTAATATCTATGATTATTATTAATGAAAAATTATATATTTGTGGTAAGCCTGAATTTATAGATTTTTCACCATACTTTGAAAAGTTTACTCAATCTTTTTTCAGGATTATAGGTTTGTAAATACCAATACGAGTGTAAACATAAATGTGGAAGATCACTTTTTCTTTGATATGGATACTGCAAAAACCAGAAAATAATAAAAAGTCTCTTAATCAATTGTGAAATTCGTTTTTTTGTTTGAATGTTAAGATCTGCATTTGTTGTTGAAATTGAGAAATGATTTGACTCCGTTTTTTAGATAATTACTATCCAGTCTAAAATTGATTTGATATAAGGTGAAACAAATTCGTCCACCTCTTTATTTAGATAACATATGTGGTGCATCTTATTTATACTTGAATTCGTCTGTAACTTTTTGTGCTTTATTATTTCCTTTCAGCAGCTAGAGATTTTTATATTCTTCATATGAAAGTTTTAAAATAGAGTTTTTCTTCTTTTTTTATATCAAATTATGATAAGACCTTAATTAGATATAATTAGTATTTGTAAAACAGCATTTTTTATCTTAATAAAGTAGCTATCATTTATTGCGGGCTTGATAGATCCAGCTTATAATTAAATCCAATTTTAAAAATTAAATTATGAAGAGAAGAAAATCTCTTCCTAGCATAGTAATATTTATTCTAGTTCAAAGCAGATAATTGTAAATGGATATTTCAGAGAGAAAAGACCTTCGAGGAGCTAACTTTAAAGAAGATCAGTATTTATCATTTTATCAGCTTTCAAAAGTGAAAACACTTTATGCTATAAAATTAGATGAAGAGCTCTTCATACCTTTAAAAAAAGATATCCTTTCCATTCTAAAAAACCTGATTAATGACCTTGTATCACAAAATAACAAATCGTAAAATCAGTCGATAGGAAAATTAGTTGGTTAACAAAGCTCACTATTTTGGGGCATGCTATAGGTTATCTGCCTTAATTGTATGCGATCCGGATTGGATTTATTATGGTTATTAGGAGTACAAATTTATAATTGCAATGGATCATACTAGCGATATTTTCATAAGCTTTTTTATTAATGAAGTTGGTTCATCTGTGGATAAGTCACGCTAATATTTGTGCAAATTCCTACAGTACTGTATTCTTACACTACTTTCAATAGGATAACTCGAGATCTATTCGATTACATTTTGCTGTTTACATGTCATAGGCAAGGAAGAGCTCGAATACAGAATTTAATTGAAGATCAAATTCCTTGGAAATTTAGATTTCAATCAATAAATGTAAAATCACTAAATTTTGGAACTAAGTTGTTTTTAAAAGTACAAAACTTCTTTATAATTAATTTAAGTATATTCGTTGGTAAGCGGTTAAGGAATTTTCTTGTCTGTAATATAAATTTAAACCATGATGTTTAATGGATTTGATTTTATATCTCAAGTGCTTAAGTCCTAAGGATTTTTAATATAATGGAGCAAAAAGATGCTTAAAGTTGCATTGATAACCGGAATTACAGGTCAAGATGGGGCCTACTTAGCTGAATTTCTTATTAACAAGGAATATACTGTACACGGTATCAAGCGGAGATCTTCTTCATTTAATACTGTAAGGATCGATCATCTTTATAAAGACCCTCATGAAAGAAATGTAAATTTTTTCATGCATTATGGTGACCTTACGGATTCTACCAATCTCATCCGCATAATACAGGAAACCCAGCCAGATGAAATCTACAATCTAGCAGCTCAGAGCCATGTTCAGGTATCTTTCGAAACCCCGGAATATACGGCAAATTCCGATGGGCTGGGAACACTGCGCCTTCTGGAGGCTATTCGAATTCTGGGCCTTGAGAAAAAAACAAAATTCTACCAGGCTTCAACCAGTGAACTTTACGGGCAGGTTCAGGAAATTCCGCAGAAAGAAACAACTCCCTTTTATCCGAGAAGCCCGTACGCAGTAGCTAAACTTTATGCATACTGGATTACGGTCAACTACCGGGAAGCCTATGATATTTTTGCATGTAATGGTATTCTATTCAACCACGAATCTCCTATTCGCGGGGAGACATTCGTTACCAGAAAAATTACGATGGCAGCCACAAAAATAAAGCATGGACTGCAAGAGAAGCTCTATCTTGGAAATCTTGATGCAAAAAGAGATTGGGGATTTGCAAAAGACTATGTGGAAGCAATGTGGTTAATTCTTCAGCAGGAATATCCTGAAGACTACGTAATTGCGACAGGGGAAACTCACTCTGTAAGGGAGTTTACTGAATTAGCATTTAAGGAAGTAGGGATTAAAATTTTGTGGAAAGGTAAAGATCGTGACGAAGTCGGAATTGATTCCATTACAGGTAAAATCTTGGTAAAAATAGATCCCAGGTACTATAGGCCTACAGAGGTAGACTTATTAATTGGAGACTTCTCAAAAGCAAAGAAAAAACTTGGCTGGGAACCTAAAGTAAAATTGAAAGAGCTGGTGAAAATTATGATAAAAGCCGAGGAAAAGGCTATAGAGCAAAATTACTCTTTTGAATGAAGTGAAGGTGAGATTATATGGATAAAATGTCAAAAATTTACTTAGCTGGCCACAGAGGCCTTGTAGGTTCAGCCCTTAAAAGAAAGCTTGAATCAAAAGGCTACGATAATCTCATTTCTCGCACCCATCGAGAGCTTGACCTGACAAATCAGCAAGCAGTTAATGATTTTTTTGAACAGGATAAGCCAGAGTATGTCTTTTTAGCTGCCGCAAAAGTCGGTGGAATTCTTGCCAATAATACCTACCCAGCCGAGTTTATCTATGAAAATCTTATGATCGAAGCAAATATCATTCATGCTTCTTACAAATACGGTGTTAAAAAACTTCTTTTTCTCGGCTCTTCCTGCATCTATCCTAAACTCGCCACACAACCCTTAAAAGAAGAATACCTATTAACTGGCTCCCTTGAAGAAACAAATGAAGCCTATGCGGTTGCAAAGATTGCAGGAATTAAGCTCTGCAAACACTACAATCAGCAATATGGGACTAACTTCATCTCGGTAATGCCTACCAACCTTTACGGCCAGAATGATAATTTTGACCTTGAGACTTCGCATGTAATACCTGCGCTGATAAGGAAGTTCCATGAAGCTAAGATGAAGAATAAGCCTGAGGTTGTGATATGGGGTACTGGAAAACCATTTAGGGAATTTCTTCATGTTGATGATATGGCTGATGCCTGTGTTTATTTGATGGAAAACTTTAATGCAGGTGATATAGGAGAATTTGTCAATATCGGGGTAGGGAAAGATATTACAATAGGTGAATTAGCTGCATTGATCAAAGAAATTGTTGGATTTGAAGGTGAAATTAGAAAAGATCTTTCAAAACCCGACGGTACCCAGCAGAAACTGCTTGATATTACAAAATTGAGTTCGCTTGGATGGGAAGCTAAAACTTCATTGAAAGACGGGATTGAGCAAACTTATGAGTGGTATCAAAGTCAAATCAAATAAAGGATTTGAAAATAATAAATGGCTTGATAAAGATGTTGGCTGGGTAATGGAAAAGGATGAAGCCAGTGCTAAACTATATGCTTACTAGATTACTGTTAATTACAGGAAAGCCTACGGTATTTTTGCATGTAATGGCATCCTATTCAATCATGAACCTCCGATTCAGGGTGAAACATTCTTTATCAGAAAAATTACAATGGCAGCGAAAAAACAAAACGCAGCCTTCAGGAAAAGTTATATCTCTAAAATCTTGATGCAAATAGGAATAAGGGAATCTCCAGAGATTATGTGAAAGCCATGTGGCTGATGCTACTGCAGGAAAAGCCAAATGACTATGTAATAGCTACTGGAGAGATTCATTTGGTAAAAGAATTCGTGAAACTTGCATTTAAGAATCTGGATTTGAGCTTGAGTAGCAAGAAAAAGGATTAAACGAAGTGGGAGTGGATATCTCTTTATGGAAAGTTTTAATTGCGATAGACTCTAGATACTACAGGCCTATTGAGGTTGATATCTTGATCGGGGACCCAAAAAAAGTTAGAGGAAAGTTAGGTTGGAAATTCAGGTCCGATTTAAAAAATTAATTAAGATGATTGTAGAAGAAGACTTAACAAAGTCTTAAATATCTATGAAAATATTTTTACTGAATTGGAATAAATCTAGAGTCATGCAAATCGTTGCATGCAGTGGTGCAGTTCACAGACAAGCTTATTGTTTACGTATTATCGCGAATTGGAAATTGAGTTTAATTTTTATGTAAATAACCATATGGAATAAGTGTAATTAATTTTTCATCTTATAAATAGTTGTGAACTGATTATTCGTATTATCCCCTCAACAGTAAAGTTTTTTGTACAGTGAATTGCATGGCTGATTACAAATTGTTTATACAGAGAATTGGATTAATTGGTGTAACAACTCTATTTTTAAGCTTAAGTGGATTAATCTTATTGCCAATTTTAACAAAGAATTTGCCAATTCAGGAGTATGGAGTATGGGCTCAGATTGCGGTTACAATTGCAATAGTGACCCCAATTGCATCACTTGGACTGAATGGTACAATGGCTCGTTATTTGCCTTCGTTAACTAAAAAAGAAGAAATTCAAGAAATATTCTATTCAATCTTTCTCTCAGTATTGCCCGTTTACATAATAGTGTCATCTCTTATCTATATTTTCTCAGGGGCAATAAGTTCAAGCTTGTTCGATGGTTATGTTTCTATTGTCAAAATTTTATCTGTTATTGTCTTTTTTGAGTGTATAAATAGTCTTTTTTTGGATTATCTGCGAGCACAGCAGATGATTACAAAATACTCAATCTTATCAATAATTAAGGGTTACTTTCAAGTTTTTGCGGTCTCTTTCTTTATACTAATGGGCAAAGGAATCTTAGGAGCCACAGTTGGACTTTTACTGACAAACATTATAGTATTTTTAATTACGGCATACATTATTTACTCAAATATTGGGGTCAAGATCCCAAAATTTAAAAATATGAAAGAGTATTTTTCTTTTGGAATTCCTCTTTTGCCTGTGGCAGTTTCGGGCTGGGCTGTAAATTCAAGTGATCGATATGTTATTGTTCTTATTCTAGGCACTGCAGCTGTAGGATATTATTCCCCAGGTTATTCTTTAGGCAGTCTCATTCTTATGTTTCTGGCTCCTCTTGGTATTTTGTTACCAGTTACTCTGTCAAAACATTATGATGAAAATAAATTGGAAGAAGTAAATAAAACTCTGTACTATTCATTAAAATACTTTCTGTCAATTGGAATCCCAGCAGTATTTGGGCTATCGTTTTTGTCAAAATCGATCCTGAATATATTAGCCACTCCTAAAATAGCTGAAGAAGGGTATCTTATAGTGCCTTTTGTTGCATTGAGTTTTCTTCTATATGGAGCTCAGACTATCTATTGGCAAACATTAATCTTAAAAGGGCAAACTCAAATCGGAGGAAAACTCTGGATAATAGCGAGCCTATTAAACATTCTGCTTAACTTTCTACTGATACCCTACACAGGGATAATCGGGGCAGCTATTACAACACTATTTGCATTTACATTCACTTTTGTAGTTACAGTCTATTATTCAACTAAAATTTACAAGCTCGATCCAAATTTTGGGTTTATATTAAAGAGCATTTTTGCTTCAATAATGATGTCTCTGGTAATCTTTATATGTAATCCTACTAAATTGTTAGGTGTTGTGATCACAATAGGAATATGTATGGTCGTATATTTCATAGTTTTACTGTTGTTAAAAGGATTTAACAAAAAAGAATTTCTTTTTTTAAGGGAGTTTTTTTAACCTTAACTCCGTCTCGTTTGGGGGATAAGTCAATTAAATTATTCTGTCTCTTGACATTATTTTTCTAACAGAATTATATATTTTCTTCTCTTTCTGTTACTTTCAATTATCACCAGAACTTTTTTATATATTCAATGTTATCTGCCTATATAAATATAGAAAGTTTTGCATGCAACAAAGTATTTATTACATAGGACTTACGCATTTGAAGTACAAAAACAAGTACAACAGACGTTATAGTTTAAATTTCCGTTTTAAACAGTTAATGGTTCTATGCTATTGATTTCTCAGTTCAACTGTGTAAATCCTATTACATACAAAACGTATTCCCTATAGGTACTAAGAGCCTATCCGAAAAGTTTTGTGACCTGCTGCATCTTTAAAATTGGCGTATCATACTCAAAACTAATACTGGATATTACAGACTTATTATAACTTTCCAACATACAATTATGACTTTCTGGTAAGGCTCTAAGAATCCATTGAAGCTGAAAACAACAGATTGTTTATATCAAATTTATAGAAATTTCAATGAATAGCTGAGTATTTTCAATGATGTTGGCTTTCGACTTATCGCAAAAATCAACCATCTAAATTCATAGAAAAATATGGTGCTTTGTGGACACTCGTAAATTTATCAAAATGTGATGTTATATGAGCAATTTAAATAATCCTCGATTAAAAGCCTTATCGTTGGCAAGTTGGTATCCCAATGAAGATCATCCATTATCTGGAATATTCGTAAAACGACATGTTCAGGCTGTATCTAAATACTGCGATATATGTGTGTTATATGTGCATATGAGCCAACATCGTAAAAAATTGAGTGTCGAATCGACAATCGAAGATGGCATAAAAACAATAAGGGTATATAACGCGGCATCCAAATCTTTTTTTTTAAAAGGTTTATTTGGAGCGATCAAATATTATTATTCATGCTTAAAAGGACTTGAAGTGGTTAAAAAAGAATTTGGAAAACCTGATATTATCCACGCACATGTTATTCGACAGGCTGGTATTTTGGCTCTAATTCTTAATGTATTTACGGGGATTCCCTATGTTTTAACTGAACATTCAAGTCAATTTAGAGATCATTATTCAAGTAATTTCTATAAATTGTTATGCCTGAAAATAATGCAACGGGCTAGAAAAATACTGCCCGTATCGCATTCGCTGGAAATCCAGATGAGAGATCTATATCATGAAAAGAAGTATCTGGTTGTTCCAAATGTAGTTGATACCACAGTATTTATTCCGAATCACATTTCCAAAAATCAAAGGTCAATTAAAAAAATATTGCATGTGTCATTGCTTAACGATGAGCATAAGAATGTAACTGGAATTATAAAAGCTATAAATGAATTATTAAACATTAGAACAGATTTTGAAATGCACATTATAGGTGATGGTCCTGATAGATTGGAATTGGAAAATTTGGCATCCGACCTAAAATTACTTAACAGATACATATTTTTTCAGGGACGAGTAGATGATAAAACAATGAAAAATTTGATGCAAAACTCCAATTTTTTTGTTTTAAATAGTCGATTTGAAACATTTGCAATTGTTTGTACAGAGGCACTTTCGGCGGGAATGCCTGTTATATCTACAAGATGCGGGGGTCCGGAAGAATATATCACTAATGAATCTGGAATTTTAATAGAGCCTGGAAACAATGGAGAACTAGTTAATGCCATAAATTATATGTTAGATAACTCTTCTAAGTATGATCCTGAGAAACTACATAAGTACATTGAAGATAGATTTAGCTATGATGCGGTGGGGCTTATGCTATATACAATATATCGATCTGTCTAAATATAATTTTGATATTGCAGTTTTGTGAAAATAATTCTCATTTTATACCATAATTACAGGCATGAAGCTGTTGAGGTCCTCTAGTTTCTTTATATACTACCTCGTAAAAAGTGATTAATTGACATTTCTCAATAAGGTTAAATATTCGCGAGCAGGATCCACTAAGAGCCTATCTAAAAAGTGTTTTTATCTACTGTAACATTTACAGTGTACAATATGCAAACCCAGACTGGATGCCTCAATATTTACACCTTTTATAATTTTTACAACATGCCATTATTGACTTTTCGGATAGGCTCTAAGGTTGAGTATATTTTTGCATTTTTGCTTATTTCCAATTTCGGCACCTTTAGACCTAAACATCAATTTGTTATATTGATCTCAGCTGGAAATTGATTGGCCGGATTTGAACTTTTTTGAGCTCTTGATAAAAAACAAGATCAATAGCATTGATAGTTGGAATGAGTTATTTCCTATGTGTGACGAGCTAAGGTTTTAAATATTCAGGGTAAAAAGCAGTTTATTATTGTTAATTTTATCTGCCATCAGCTAGATTTTTGTACATAACTTTGAATGGTAAGTTTAGCAATTTTCGGGAATAATTTCCAGATCTAGTAGGCAGTCTCATTTAATTGTCCATTAAATATTAAATAGGATGGCTAATAACATTATCTTACGCAGGTGATATATTTACGATAGAATGTGCATTTAGGGATAGTGATTGTTCGTCACCATTAGCTGGCTGTAATCGGTCTCTTTATATTGATTTGGATATTCATTGTACCCATTTAGGTATCCTGAAATAATGGTTGCAAAAACGTTTTTTGCAGTGTAAAGGCTTTATATATTATAGGCTTGGTAAACAGACCAGAATTGTAGAATATACAACTTACCAGCTAAATTTGGAATATTAAGCATGGAACTTCAATCTGTTCAAAATATACTGTTTTATGAGATATCTGTTAGTGTTTCATTTTGTCTTTCAAAAGCGTAAATTTTAGAACTATCTAATGGTGTCGTAAATGAACTTTCTAATACTCGATAATTATTACAGAAATTTTTTATCTTCTTTCTATTCGTCACTTCCAAGTATAGGAGAAATGGATTTTGATTCACATCGTGAACTTTTAATGGGTCAACGTTTTGGCACTTCAGATGCATATTCATATAACTTAAAAAAATTGGGTTATGATGCTCAGGAAATAGTAACTAACGACGATATTTTACAACTCAAATGGGCTAAGGAAAATCAAATAAAGTTTATCAAGACTCCAGAGTCTGTTAATCGAGTTTTTAATAAATTTGGCTATAATTGGCGATATGGCATTATTAAGTCTCAGATAGAGAAAATCAAACCCGATATACTCTATATACAAGAAGGTAATATTTTGTCCGACAAATTTATATCAAAACTAAAACCAATGGTTAAATTGATTGTCGGACAGGTCGCATCTTCGATTCCCTCTTACAGGACATACGAATCTTATGATTTAGTATTGACCCCTCTTCCTCACTTCATAGAGCGTTTTAGTAAAAAAGGTATCAAATCTGAACACTTTCAGCTAGCTTTTGATGAAAGGGTATTAAAAGAAATTGGTCCAACTGAACCTATATTTAATTCTACTTTTGTAGGCGGCATATCAAAAGTTCATACAAATAGATATGAGCTTATTAATACATTAAGTGAAAGAACAACGTTAGAACTTTTTGGATATGGAAAGGATTCCTTGTTGATGGACTCAAAAGCATATATTCGCCATCATGGGGATGCCTGGGGATTAGAAATGTACCGAACGCTTGCAAAGAGCAAGATCACACTAAATTGCCATGAATCAATTGCTGGTAATTACGCAAGTAATATGCGTTTATTTGAAGCTACTGGGATGGGCACTTGTTTGATTACTGATTGGAAAGATAACTTGCCTAATATATTCGAACCTGATATAGAAGTAGCGATTTATCGGTCTCTAGATGAATTAGTAGAAAAAGTAAATTACCTTTTAGAGAATGAAGCCGAGAGAGCAAAGATATCAAAGGCAGGGCAAAAAAGAACATTGAAAGAGCATACGTTTCATAATAGAATTAAAGAACTCCTTAACATAATAGATGACTATTTATAACTATTGAATCTTTTTTTAGAGTAGATATATGTCAACGATATGTGATATCCGGTGAATTTTTTAAAACGTGGTAAATAGTAGCAGGAGCATTTAGATGTGTGAATCCAAGCATAAAGTAATTTGATTCCTCAATCTATCAGAACTCTCAGATCTTAATATTTTATATATGCGAAATCATTTCCTTTAGGCTATTAATTGTACAATAAACGATTGTTTATAATGCCTATATTGCAATCTTCTGCAGTTTTTGGGAAGAATCCAATTCTAATATCTTATTATTCAGTTGATACTTATCTGTATAAAAGTCCAGTATTGCTAGTGGTCATATGTTCGAGGAAATAAAGTACAATAGTGAGTTGTTGGCAATAATCGTATCCAATAACTTCAACAAAGAAGGCATAAATTTCTTTACTTCTAACGATCTTTCTCAGCAGTTAGCTTACATGAAGCATCCAACAGGTAAAACAATTGATCCACACGTTCATAATCCTGTAAAAAGGGAAGTTCATTACACTCAAGAAGTTCTCTTTATTCGAAAAGGAAAATTGAGGGTAGATTTCTATGATGAAAAACAAGTTTACATTGAAAGCCATGTTCTTGGGTCTGGAGATGTAATTCTTTTGATCAAAGGCGGGCATGGATTTGAAGTACTTGAAGACATAGAAATGTTTGAAGTTAAGCAGGGACCTTATGCGGGAGATAAGGACAAAACCAGATTTTCAGGAATTGATGAATTCAAAATTATATGTAATGAGGATGTATATGATTCCAGTAAATGAACCCCTTTTGAATGGAAATGAAAAAAAGTACCTGATGGAATGTATTGACACTGGATGGATTTCTAGTGAAGGGCCATTTGTTAAAGAATTTGAAGAAAAGTTTTCATCGAAGGTAGACAGAAAGTATGGAATTGCAGTTTGCAATGGTTCTGCAGCACTTATTGTGGCAGTGGCAGCTTTGGGGCTTAAAAAGGGTGATGAAGTTATCATGCCCACATTTACGATCATCTCCTGTGCGAATGCAGTTATCACGGCCGGTGCAATTCCTGTGCTGGTCGATAGTGATCCATATACATGGAATATGGACATAAATCAGATCGAGTCCAAAATCACTCCTAAAACCAGGGCGATTATGGTGGTTCATATTTATGGATTACCGGTAGATATGGATTATGTGATTAGAATAGCTAAAAAATATGGTTTGAAGATTATTGAAGATGCTGCAGAAGCCCACGGGCAAACATATAAAGGAAAGCTATGTGGCAGTTTAGGGGATATCAGTGTTTTCAGTTTTTATCCCAATAAACTTGTAACTACTGGGGAAGGAGGAATGGTAGTTACGGATGATGAAGAACTTGCAGAAAAATGTAAGTCTTTACGTAATCTTTGCTTCCAGGAAAAAAAGAGGTTTGTCCATGAAGATATTGGCTGGAACTTTAGAATGACAAATCTTCAGGCTGCAATTGGATTAGCCCAATTAGAGAGACTCGATGAGTTTGTAACAAAGAAAAGGAAGGTGGGTAAATATTACACCGAGATGCTGAAAGGATTGGGTTCCATCCAGCTTCCTCTTGAAAGAACATCTTACGCTGACAATATATATTGGGTATATGGAATAATATTAAAAGATGATCTCGGTCTTAATGCTGAAGATATAATGGCATATCTAAAAGAAAAAGAAATAGGTACGAGACCTTTTTTCTTCCCCATGCATGAGCAGCCGGTTTTTCACAAGATGGGTCTATTCAAGAATGAAAGATATCCTTTTGCAGAGAGGCTTGCCAGGCTAGGGCTGTATCTCCCATCAGGTCTGGCACTAACAGAAGAAAAGATAAACGAGGTCTCAAATGCTGTAAAGGAGATATTGAAATGAGTACCGTGTTTAATACTTCTTATTCTGATGCTTACGACACGATTTATTCCGGAAAGGATTATGAGGGAGAATGTGCTCTTCTTGAACGTCTATTTTCCAAATATTCCGAGATTCCAATATCTTCAGTTCTTGACTTAGGGTGTGGTACCGGAGGCCATTCCATCCGGCTTGCTGAAAAAGGGTATGAGGTCACTGGAATAGATATTTCTCCTTCGATGCTAAGTCATGCTCTCCAGAAGGCCAAAGAACGAAACCTGAATATACGTTTTCATCTCTCGTCCATCATCGATCTTGATCTCAAGAAGGAGTTTGATTGTTCTATAATGATGTTTGCTGTTCTTGGATACCACCATAATAATAATGAGATTTTCGATGCTTTAAAAAATATCCGAAGACACATGAAAAATAGAGGAATTCTAGTATTTGATGTATGGTATGGGCCTGCCGTACTTAATCAAAAACCTTCGGATAAGTTTTTGATTAAAAAAGAAGGTGACAAGCAAGTGATTCGAACTTCTACAGGACAACTTGACACTTTCACCCATACATGCGATGTTGAGTTCAATTTGTGGGAGATAAATAACAATTCTCTAATTTCTCAAACAAGAGAAATTCACAAGATGAGATATTTTTTCCCTCAAGAGATAAAGCTATTTTTGAGTATTGCAGGTTTTAAAATGCTCTACATAGGGGCATTTTCTGGTTTTGAGTCTAAAGCTACTGATGAGACATGGAATGTTGTGGTTGTCGCAAAAAAGGAGTAAGTTTTTAATAAAAACAACGTCTATCCCCTAATGAACATATTCATCTATTGAAAACTTATATGTTTATCATAAGAATAAAACATAATTCCAAAGTGAATAAAATAAAAAGAGTGTCCAAATGAAAATATGTTTGTTCTTTTTATCTGAGCCAAGTTCAGGTGGTGCTTATCAGTATCAGTTAACTTTTTTGGAAGTATTGAAAAAGTTAAAGAAACATGAGATTTCAGTAATTACTACAAATAGACAAATTGCTGATATATATCGCAACGATTTTCAGATTTTGAATTTCTCATTTTACTCTCAACTGTTGACAAATGTTTCCTCAATTTTTAGGCGTATTAGTCAAAGTAAAAAAGCTGTTTCTTTTTCGGAGTACGATGATGCAGCTGAAAAAGATGTCAAATCGAGTCGAGATCTGATCAACAAAGCTTCTACATTAAAATTGAAAATCAATTGTCATTTACTACATATTTTGATGAAGATATATAAGATCGAATTAATTATCTATCCATCTCCTAGTGATATTTCTTTCAACTTAAATATTCCATATATCTTTACAGTGTATGATTTGCAGCACAGAATTAATCCTCAATTTCCAGAAGTTTCAAAAAATGGAGAATTTGAAATAAGGGAATATCTTTATTCTAACGCGCTTCCAAAAGCATCAGCTATTATCGCGGACTCCCAAGTTGGAAAGGAAGATATAATTAATTTGTACAATATAAATACAGATAAAATATTTGTACTTCAATATTTGCCTCCTATTTATTTGAGAAATAAAATAACTTCAGATGAATTAAATAAAGTTAGTAAAAAATATGATCTTCCTAGTGAATATATCTTTTATCCAGCCAATTTTTGGCTTCACAAAAACCATCAATTGATAATAAAAGCTATTGAAATCCTTAAAAAAAGAAATGTTTATATTAATGCTGTTTTTACGGGTTCGAATCATGGAGAATATAAAAATTTAATGGAATTAGCTCGCAAGTTGAATGTATCGGACCAGATTTATTACATTGGGCGAGTAAACAATGAAGAAATGTCAGCTTTGTATAAACTTTCTTTCGGTCTTGTAATGCCAACATTTTTTGGACCTTCAAACATCCCTTACCTTGAGGCTTTTTACCTAGATTGCCCTGTTATAACTTCTAATCTCAGAGGAATTAGAGATCAGGTTCAAGACGCAGCATTATTAATCGACCCGGAATCTCCTGAAGATTTAGCAAGTGCAATTCTACAATTAAAAGATAAAAAGTTAAGAGAGACTTTAATCAATAATGGTCATAAAATTTTAGGCAATTGGACTTATGATGATTTTTCAACTGAACTTACTTGCATTTTAAAGAAATTTGAATTCAAACTCAAAAATAGCAATGTGAAAATTTGAATAAAAAATTATGGCTCTTCTAGCGATATGAAGGCGGTTTTATGAATCACAGTTCCAAAATTTACATTGCTGGCCATCGCGGCATGGTCTGTTCTGCCATCAAAAGAAATCTGGAATCAAAAGGTTACACTAACTTTATCTCCCACACACACAAAGAACTTGATCTGACCAACCAACAGGCTGTAGACGATTTCTTCGAAATTGAAAGACCTAAATATGTCTTTCTCGCAGCTGCCAAAGTTGGTGGAATTCTTGCAAATAGCACATACCCGGCAGAATTCATTTATGATAATCTCATGATCGAAGCCAATATTATCCACGCAGCTTACCTTTACGGCGTAAAAAAGCTTCTTTTCCTTGGTTTTTCTTGTATCTATCCAAAAATCGCTCCTCAGCCCCTAAAAGAAGAGTATATGCTTACTGGTTAGCTTGAAGTTACAAATGAAGCATACGCTATTGCAAAAATTGCAGGAATTAGATTGTGCAAACACTATAACCAGCAATATGGGACGAATTTTATTTCTGTAATGCCGACAAACCTCTATGGTCCGAATGACAATTTTGATCTCAAGACTTCCCATGTGATGCCTGCTTTAATACGTAAATTCTATGAAGCAAAGGATTAACAAGGAACCTGAGGTTGTTGTGTGGGGAACAGGTACACCAATTAGAGAGTTTATGCATGTAGACGACATGGCTGATGCATGTGTATATCTGATGGGAAATTATAATTATGACGAAACAAGGGAGTTTATCAATATCGGGGTTGGAGAAGATATCTCTATAAAAGAAAAAGAACTGGCTGAACTTATAAAATCTATTACAGGATACGAAGGGAAAATAGTATATGATACTTCAAAACCTGATGGGACTCCCTGTAAACTTCTTGATGTCACAAAACTTCACAGCCTGGGCTGGAAAGATAAAATCTCTTTGAAGGATAGCATTAAAAGAGTCTTTGACGAGTATTAAAAAAATCTAGAGGAATAACTCTTATCAATATGACAATGGATGGAATAAAGAATGAAAATCTCAATAATAACTCCATCTTTCAACTCTGAAGAATATATATTGAACAATCTTAAGAGTGTTCATTTGAATCAAAAAGGCGATTTCTTAGTAGAACAGATTATCGTTGATGGCGGAAGTAGTGATAAGACTATTGATATTGTTGAAGCGTTTAGGGATTCTAACAGGGCTGATATAATAATAATTACCGGCAAAGATAAGGGTATGTATGATGCCATTAACAAGGGCTTAAAAGCAATGTCAGGAGACATATGGGCTTGCTTGAATACTGACGATGAATACAATCCGGGTACCTTCTCAGTAATTGCTGAAGAATTTGAGAGGAATAAGAATTTAGATGTTGTGTATGGTTATCTTGATATAATTGATGAAAGCGGGAGATTTCAATACACCTCTTATCTACCTAAATTTGATCTAGATTTTCTTGTATTAAGCCGTGGTTGCCGGTGTATTAATCAGCCAGCTGCTTTTTTAAGAAAGTTGGTTCTGAAAAAGGTTGGTTATTTCGACCTAACCTACAGATACGCCTCAGATTATGATTATTTTATTCGGGTCGGCCGTTATTGTGAAATTAAACTGATAAACCGAAGCCTTACAAAATTCATGATCCGTAAGTCTTCCCTATCATCTGGAACAGGCTCAAAAACTGATCTTGAAAAAGAGGCAGAAGCCATTTCGAATTTTTATATTGATAAATATTGTATTAAGCCTAAAAAATTGTACCCTCTGTACTTTGTTTTTTATTTAAATCATATTAGGCCTAGTAACTTTCCTTATATGCTTAAACAACTCCCAAAAATAGTTTTTTTAATTTTGACTCTCAAGATTACTAAATATTAAGGAACTTGGTAATGAATGTTCTAGAGAATTCATATTTGTTAAAAATAAAAGAATAGCAGATCACATTAGAAATTTAGTTCTAATAACACTAAGTTTCAGATTTCTTAGCAAAAAATTGCAATCAAATTTATACATAGTGAGAGGCATTTACTCCGAATGCGAACTATGATTATAGTTTTCCACAGCATCTCTTCAAAAATCTCACTCCTATGTTTGCTATAAAGCAGGGTACCATATACACTGCTTTAATCCCAAAAATTCGGGTTAGAAATACAATATGATTTCGAACGTGATAATAGTAAAATTTAGCTTCATTTGACTGCCTTGATCCACCTGTCGTTACTTTTCGATGTTCAGCTATGGCTTTTGGTTGGAAAAAGAACTTATAACCTGCCTTACCTAGTCTGAAGTTCAAATCGGTTTCTTCCCTGCTGTAGGTCCCCTTATATGCTTTTTCCTCGTAGCCTCCCAAGCTTCTTAGGGCACTGACTGCATAAAGACAGCATGCATGGCCGGTTACAGTTTCTTGAACCTCTTCAAAGTCTTCAGTATAATTATTATATACCTCTCCTGTCCACTTATTAAACACAAAGGGAAGATTTTTCGCATTAGCTTCTTTTTTGTGAAGGTCTGCATTAATGTGTAAAATAGGGTTATCTTCAAGTAATCTTGGAACTACTGCTCCTACTTTAATTCCAGATGAAACAAGTGAATTATATGTCTTGACCAAAGTTTCAGCACAGTCTGGTAATAAAATTAAATCATCTTCTATGAAAAAAACGAGATCTCCTTTAGACTGGGATAAGCCAATGTTCCGGTTACTGGGGGTTCCTTGATTAACTTTGTTTATTATGGCTTTAATACGTGAGTCAAGCTTCGTACATTCCTCAGCGACAGCAGGCGTTTCATCTTTTGAACCGTCATCTGAAATAAGTAATTCCCAGTTACCGTATGTCTGGTTCAATACCGAATTAACGCATCTTTTTATTAATTCGGATCTGTTGTAAGTTGGCAAAATTATGGATACCATCTGTTCTTTCATAAGCAACTTCCCGATTAAACAGAAAATCCATATACCTTTATTGTTCTTTCAGCAACTTCTTCCCAATCCATTACCGATTTCGAACCATTTTTGTTTTCTCTTTTACCTTTTTTCAAGTCCCTTACGGCCTTCACAACTTTTTTTGCAGTAACAGGCATTTCAATTCCCAGACAGGCTTTTCCGTCCACAAACTCCTCAAGTGCACTTTCTTCTGTCACTATACAAAGAGTTCCAGCAGCCAGTGCCTCAGCAACCGTTATCCCGTATGCCTCATGGGAAGAGAGCATGAGAAATACATCTGCATTAGCATAGCATTCAAGTAGCTCTTTCCTTGAAAGGTCTTTTAACCACTCAATCCTTTTCCCAGCTCCGAGATTTTTCGCCATATTGCGAAGTTCTGCTTCGTATGGCCCCTTTCCCACGACCCTCAACCTGAAATCATGAAGCTCAGGCAAGCCCTGAATAATGTATTGTACTCCCTTATACTCCTCCAAGTGGCCTACATAGAGAAGGGTTTTCTCTCTTCCGGTTTTCTCTTCTGAATTTATTTCAAGTCGCCCCAGATTTTCGAACTCTTTGAAGTTTATTCCGTTAGGGATTTTTACTGTTTTTGCTGCAACTTTAAAATCCGATTCTATAAGTTTCTTTTCATACTCAGACACACATATTACGGAATCTGCCCTGGAAAAAATCATCTTCCCGAAAAATCTATACGGCTTATGAAGCAAATTCCTTAAAGCAGTATGACCATGCCGGTGATAATGGGGCATAAATACGAATCCTCCCCAACTCCTGCACAGGGACGCAAAGAATGCAGGAAGAGCATGGTAGCTGTGTACATGAATTATATCATAGTTATGTTTTTTCAGGTAAAAATAGATATGGGGAGCAAAGTAATATGCATTTCCTGGTGCAAAAGATCTGAACCTGATAACCTTTACTCCATTTATCATATTTCTTTTATTCAATTTTCCCGTGGAATCTGTTGTTATAACCTCTATATCATGCCCTGCTTTAACCAGCCTTTCATTGATTTCTTTTACATGAGTTTCCTACTACCCCCTATATCACGGGAGTAACGTGGACAGATTTGGGCTATTTTCAAGGAGAACCTCTTTTTCATTGAAACTTATATGAAATAATGCATTAGTTTAATATAAAGATAATGTGATAGTTTAGGTAAATGACATCTAACAAAAGCATCTGCATAGTTGGGCCTTCGAAACGTTTTTTAAGTGGCATCAGTTATTACCCCATCCGCCTGGCAAATGCCATATATGCGGAAAAAATGTCTCAGTTATTTGCTTCCGGCGGTTGCTTTCCTCCGTTCTTTTTCCTGGGGAATCCTATGTTGGAAAAACATTTCAGACCTTAACTTTTCACCCGTGATTCCTGTTTTTGACGGCATGGATTTTTTGGTCTACTGTATTATTTTTAATAGCAGTTGTAATTATTGTATGTGATATAATAAACTTAATACATTATGGAACATAGAATCTAAACAATAAATCACCAGAGGCTTAAGTGTGTTGATTGATTTTTTGATTGTTGTTACATTTTTAGTGCTCTTTCTTTTTTATTATAGATGCATAATTTTAATGAGAAAATATGGAGAACTTAAGTCACCTATTAAAAAGGATTTTTCTCATGAATTTTCTGTTTCAATTGTTATTCCAACTTATAATGAAGAATCAATTGTTGCTGGTCGACTAGATAATCTATTGGAGTTAAATTATCCATTCGATTTAATCGAGATTATTTTTGTTGATTCATCTACTGACAAAACACCAAAAATAATTAATGACTATCAAAAACTACGTACAAATATTCATTTAATTAACGAAGGGGAGAGATTAGGTGTTGCGACAGCTTTAAATAAAGCTTTCGCTGTTGCGCAGAATGAGATTATTACCAGGACAGATTGCGATAGTTTTTGGCATAAAGATGTTCTATATCATATGATGGCGAATTTTGCAGATCCAACAGTTGGTGCTGTCTGTGGGAAACAGAGTGTATTAAATAGATCAAAAGTTGAAGAAGGGTATCGTTCGCTTCAGTTGAGACTTCAAATAGTTGAGTCTTGGTTGGATTCTACGATAATTTTCCATGGACCATGTTTTGGTTTTAGAAGCAATCTACTTGAGCTAATTGATCCTGAATCGCTAGCTGATGACACTGAACTTGCAGTTAAGATTAGAAAGCAGGGTTATAGAACTATAATTGATCCAGATATTATATTCTATGAAGCTAGTCAAAGTGGTTTTATAAAACGTAGAATACAAAAGGATAGGCGTGCAAAAGGATTAATTCGCGTTCTTTTTCAAAACAAAGATGTAATTTTTAATCGCAACTATGGTAAATATGGAAGATATGTATTTCCAATGAATTACTTTATGATGATTATATCTCCATATTTAATAGCTGCATTATTTTTATTAAGTTTATATAAAATATATCTATATTCTATGAAGAGTATGATTGTTGCATGTATAATTACGGTTGTCTTTATGTATTTGGGACAATCTGATAAATTGTTTGTGTTTGAACCGATTTATTCTTTTATAGATACACAGGTATCTCTTTTTTTAGCGGGCGTTAGTCTAATATTTGGAAGAAAGAGTAAAGGTATATGGCAGAAAGATGAGGGATTACGAAACTCGTATACCGAGTCAGTTGTTAAGCCGAAGCCTTAATATAAAGATTATTTATATTCGATTCGCTTTCAATTCCCTTCTAACAGCTTAAAGCCGCTTAATAGTCTTTTTTGGTATTTTCGTGATACGTAATTTAGTTATTATGAGCATGTCAGAATCATACAAAAATAGTCGAATGGCTTCTTCTTTTTTAAGGAAGAAATTGTTTTATCATAAAAAATGTTTTTAAAATATTCCACAACAAAGTGGTTTAATTATACTAGAAAAACTGTGCTTAAAGTGCTGGCTTTTGTTGGTATAAATAGTAATTTCAAAGTGCTTTGCAATATCTTCCATGCAGAAAAGATGCAAAATTGACAATTGAGGTATTCTCTATATCAATATATTTCCCGAGGGAGTCTTCGAAGAGGATTATTATATACACATTGTTTTTAGCCATGGGAACAGTAAAATTTGTACAATCTGATGTTGTAGCTATCGAATAAAAATATATTTGCAGAACACAATTGGTGAAAAAAGAATGGATTTTTAAGTTAAATTTTTAATTTTCGAGCTTCTAAAAATGATTTTTGAATTTACGAGATTCGGAAATATTGTAATGGTGGATAATTATTTACAGTGGCTCCTATTAACAATACTTTTTTCAGGGTCTCACAGAGATATTAAATAGATGAAAACCGCGAGTTGGAAAATGGAATCATATAGTGTATGTAGATGTTATTTTAGTAATGGCTCAAAAAAAACATTAAAGGTTTAAAAGTATGTTTCTATGAAATTTTTACAACTATTCCATTTTCCTTTCTTTAAATTTGTTTGATTTTCTTAACATAATAACATTTATATACGTTTATAGCATATTATATTGTCCTCACACAAATGGAATATGCGGGGAGATAATCCCAGCCTTTATATACAAGATATGTCATGTATATACTCCTCACATGAAGCAATTGTGTGAGATGAAATGCAAATTCCATTCGAGGATGTGATAAACTTCATTATTTGGCTTATAATGGATATATTCATTATAATCCGAGGTTTATCTTAATTCTCTTTTATCTAGTGGGGTCAGGAGTTTTTTCCTGTCCGACGAGGATTTTGTCGGTTCGGTTAATTCTGGTTGGTAGTTGTTTTACAAAAACATCTATCGCAAAACTGAAAATAACTGAATTGATAGTTGTTAGTGCAAGTTTCTGCGACCAAAGTCTTTAAGTG